>Ga0316611_1000145_pt1 | contig 28697 bp, 36 predicted proteins | sample MIS2016202_MG_FD_207675 | JGI IMG/M metagenome (GOLD analysis project Ga0316611, IMG submission 207675) | Microbial mat bacterial communities from Middle Island sinkhole, Lake Huron, Michigan, United States - MIS.2016.202 | ecosystem: Environmental > Aquatic > Freshwater > Lake > Sediment... | reverse complement strand
CACAGGTTTTGAAAAAATCACTGCAATTTTCAGATTGCGTGACAGCGAATCTGTTGATGAGTTTTTAATGCCACTTGCTCAAAATGCGATAGGAACGGTTATCGAGGTTAAATACGATGATACTGGTAAGTATGCAGATATTATTATGGAATTTAATAAAATTTCACAATTGGCGGTTTTTAGATGGTCGCGACAATCTAATTGCAAATACGAATGTTTCTTTGTATGTAAATATGAGTGCGTTGACCATCAGCATTTACCATTAACTTTTGGTTATTTTGATTCAGAAACACCGTTTGAAACTTATGGTTCACTATTTCCTAATAACCAAACAGTTGCGTATCATGATGCAATTTTTAGATTTGATGTGAGTATTTTCGAGACAGCGAAGTCTTTTGCAGACATTGCAGATAGTCATAACATTGATGTTAGTCAAATTTTTAATTTAGCGATTAACAGTTGAAATGTATTGAATACATCATCATTCAGCGCGGTTTAAATGTGATGTGAATTATGACATTGACACGATCCGTCCGACGCGTTATAATATTTCATACGTCACGATTGCATCGTGTCAATATTGCATGTGACACGGGATATTTTTACCGTGTCAATCGTATCAATGTCAATTCAATAACAAATCCACGAAAGGATAAATAACCATGTTAAATTACGTTCCAATAGCTGTAAGACACGAATATTTAGAAGAACATGTACGTTATGTGAGATTTACCGATTTAGAAAATTGGAAAGGGTTTAAAGGATATGCTTACGAAATCCCCAAAGAAAGAATTGAACAAGCATTGTTGTTATTGGATGATCCAGTGATTTATGAATTGGTTGATTCAGAAATGCTCAAGGATTGGGAATATGCAGTGAAACTACGTGAAACAGAGTTAATTTCTGAAGATTTAAAACACGCAATTCGTGTGGCATATCTTGTTAAGGATATACCACGCAGGGGAGTTAAGCCAGTGTCAATTTTCAATATGAGGTCGCCTTCTGAAACAGAACGTCGTCTCATAATGCAGCATGACTGGTCGTTTGTAATGTCATATTTTGGAATCCCTTCTGAAACGGAAGGTCGGCACAGATTGCTTGCGTTGAAATATTTAGGATGTGAATATTTTCCAACTTTTTTTAGTAAAAAAATTGACGATTTTCCTATTCATTCCAAGTTACCACCAATGAAATATATAGCTTGTGATGGCTCAAGTATTAACACAGGCTTTGAAAAAATTACTGCAATTTTCAGATTGGGTGACAGGGTGTCTGCTGACAATTTTTCAATGTTAATTACTCAAAAGTTTGGTGATGATATAGGAATTGCGATAATATATAATTCGTATAATGGTTATTCAGATGTTTTAGTGGGATTCAATAAAACATCCCAATTAGAAATTTTTAGATTAGCGCAACAATCTGGTTGCAAATACAAATGTTTCTTTGTATGCAAATATGAGATTGTTAATTATACATTCTCACCATTAACCTTTGGTTATTTTGATTCGGAAACACCATTTCAAAATAGACAAGGAAGTGATGAAATTTTCAATTTTGATGTGAAGATTTTCGAGACAGCACAGTCTTTTGCAGAAATGTCGGATAATTGTTGTATTGATGTTGGTGAAATTTTTAATTTGGCAATTAATGTTGACGATTAACTGTTGAAATATTTAGAATGGTGGTGTAAAATAACAACATCATCATTCAGGTTTAATAGGTGTTGACGTGATATTGAAGATTTGTTATAATACACTAAGTTTTTACATTCATTTAAAGGTAATAGTTATTATGTATAATGATGAATATATGATGTGCCACGAACAATACATGCAGTCTGTTGAGGATGATTACTCTGTTGAGGCTGATTACATGGAGTTGTTAAATTCAACATACGAAATCCCTGACAATCTTGTGCAGAGCGTATGGGGTAGCCAGTATGAAAAATTCATGAACCGTCAATATGAAAGTTAAGGATAATACTTAACAGTTTAATCACTAAAATTATGGTGTAAAATAACACTACCAACCAATCAAATTTAATATGGAAATTATCATGACTACCTTTATTCAAGAAAACTTAGCAGACAATCAATTCAAACCAGTCAAAGTATTCAGTGCTACGCAAGAGGACATTTCAAATGTCGCTGATATTTTGAGTGAATACATCTTGATTAATGGTGAAATGGAAATAATCGGCGTAGCAAATAAATCTATTCATCACAATACAGCTTTTGTTTATGTGTTGCCAAAAACAGTTTATTTAGAAATGATGAGTAAAGTAAAAGCGAACAAATACAATCCAATTGAAGTTATGCGTCAACTTGCAGATCATGCTGAACTAGACATGGAATTATTTGAATGGGGTGTTGACGATGAATATTTCTTGTACTTTGTCGCAATGAATATTGATGAAGCTAATCAATTGATTGATAAACTCTATAATTCATTGTAACGCACACAGAATAAATTAACCGCACATAACAACAAGTAGGAGAAATCACATGAAAAGCGAGAAAAACGATTGGCTTTCTTTGCAGTTATTGAAAGCCAATGTACCATATAATCAATGGATGAATTCCTTAATTAATTCCATAAAATTGAAAGTCGCATGGTTTATTCGTCTGTTTCAATAAACCCATATTAAGATATGTCTTATGAGAGATTGCTCATCGTGACAGAATACATTGAAAAAATGTACCATCAACTAAGTATGATATTTAATCACTAATTAAAAACCAACAAAATTAAGCGATTTGTAACGGCTTAATTTTGTATTCCCAAACAACTTTTAATGAAATTTCCAATGGATTTGTGATATTATGATACAATACATGAGTAGTGCAATAAATTTTAATTATCAAATTTTAGAAACAAAACCTTTATTAGAAGGAATTGAGTACCTGCTATCACTTCCCCAAAAGAGGGAATTTAGTCGTAAACATGTGTTAGCTGAATTATGCACTAAAAACACGAAGTGCGCTTGCTGTGGTGTTGAAGGGACTAAATTTATGCTAGGCAAGCAGTCTGATAATTCGTTGCATTGGGATTTATATACCGATGATGATATAGCGTTATCATTAGACCATATTACTCCGAGAACTAAGGTAGGAATTGACCATATTAATAACATACAACTATTATGTGTTCGTTGCAATGGTTTTAAGGCAGACAAGCCCTTTCGATTATTTGTGGTTAAAAGACTTTTAGATGCTGGTTTAGATGTGCAAATAGTCTCACATAACAGTATTATTGTAGATTGTGGGTGTGCAATGCCAAGTGATTTGTGGCTTGAATTATCAGAATACCTCATTGAAGAATTTGTTTATGGAGATGATGGCAATGGTCTTTATTTTTATAACTATAAATAAGGAATATGAAAGGTATGAATAAACCGAGACACATAAATAATACAAAAAACTTTGGTAATCAAGCCTTAGAAATCTTAAAAACAATGCCTTTAGTAGAAGGCATAGAGTATCTACTATCACTTCCTAAAAAGGGAAGGTGTGGAAACGCTTTTAGTAACCAACATGTGTTGGCTAAGTTATGTGCGACCAGTGCTAAATGTGCTTGTTGTGGTGTTGAAGGGACTAAATTTATGATAGGTAAGGCAATTAATGGTTCATTGCATTGTAACTTATACACAGACAATGACATTGCATTTTCATTAGACCATATAATTCCAAAAGCACATGGTGGCATTAACCATATTGATAATATACAATTATTATGTACCCGATGCAATCAGTTTAAATCAGACAAACCTTATAAACTAGAAGTGTATAAAAAACTTTTATACTCAGGCTTAGAATCTGTACAAATAGTATCACCTAATTGTATTCGTGTCGGTCAATGGAATAGAATGCCAAATAATCTATTGGTTGAATTATCACAATATATTGAGGAATCAGTTAAAACTCTATATGGTGTGCAATTATATTTTTACACGTTTAAAAACAACATTAAATTAGCATCTTATTATGATTTCTAAACAATCGTTTATAAAAAACATTACTAGAAATATACAGCCAATATACTGAGGATTTAGATGGTAATTTTATACCTATGGATACTTTAGCAGCTTTTATTGATGTTCCACATAGCGCAACTAGCGAAGAAATTACTAAACTTGTGAATTACAAAGCTATGTGTTTAAGACGTAAACGAGATTGTGAATTAAAACAATACGAATTATGACATTGACACGTTGCGACCGACCCGTTATAATTCATCCCATCAACACACCACACCACGCAACAAACGGTGTGACAACCAAAAAAATCAGTTGACGTGTTTAAATAATTGGTGTAAAATTACACCATCAAGCAATAATACAAAACAACAGTAGAATTACAAAGAGTTGGTTACAGCATAGTTTTTCAACTAACAGCGAAATAAGGAGACTCAGTAGAAACTTAATCGTCAATAGCATTTTGCCCTAGCGCGTTATTTCGTATTCGTAGTGCGCTACGTCGAAAATCACTATTCAACAAGGAGAATTACCATGAGCGTTATCGAATTGCGTAAAGTAACTGGCGGTATCATCGATTTAACGGAAGTGCTTCCATTCCACATGCCTGTAGCTGGAGAAAGTACAGGCAATAACACTTACAACATGTTGCATGTGGTGAGTCCGGGTTCACAACCCAATTTTGCGTTTGCGGTTCATCCCGTAACAGTTGGTGAATACAAGCAATTTTTGAGCGTGGTACACCCTGACTCGTTTGAGAATTATACTAGCCAACCGGATGACGAATATGTTGCTGTCAGCCGACATACAGCCAACGAGTATTTGAATTGGCTGATAATTCAAGCAACGGGGTATGGTGATCCTCCGATAAAACTGGACTTTCCCACGCCAGAACAGAACGCATACGTTGAGGAGTTGGTAAAAGTGATGCAGAAAGCAAGGTGCTATCGTACTTGGATGCCACTAGCGACTTTCACAGGCGAACCTTGCTGGCACTCAGCCAGTGGTAGTGATGTGGAGGGTTTACTTCCTAGTATGCCCACATCAACACACCCAATTAAACTATATAACAATCAGATCCGTCAGATTCGGATAGTGATGAAATACCCAAAATTCAACCGCGCACCGGGTTGGAGATAAGAAGTTAATACCGTAGTCAATTCGTTACCACTCTAAGATTTCGAGTGGTTGCGATGAATTGATTATAAATTGATTATAAATATACATAAAATGGAAAGCCAATGATAAAAGTTGACGTTGGCATAACATGAGCAATCAACCACGATATATATCAAGATATGACTCATATCTTGATATTGTTTTACCATGCAAGAAATGCTAGATGACACTGTGTTATGCGATAATATGATTGACGAATTTCTAAGTAAAACAGGACTAATCATCCCATTACAGAAGTACACAATCAATGGTGGAATTTTGACGATTAATAATCGGTAATTTTTATCAAATAGGATATAAAATGACTTGTAAAATCTGCTTAAACTGCAATTGTGATGATCACAAAAAAACACTCATCATTTATATGATTGATGGGTATGATCTAAAGTATCGAATTGAAAAGGGAGACTATCGTAAATGGAATGGTTTTTACGTTATTGGAATGTACAATGTATATAACTCTAACGATACCATTGTTGGAAACGTGTGCGATACTTTTGGATCGAAAGATGTTAAATTAAAAGACCTGTTTGATGAAAGCAAATATAGTGATAGCATGGATTTAATTGAATCAAAACAGTTTGATTATGCGATTCTTATTCGTTTTCATCACGATTAATTTATCTTGTATTTAAAGTAATTTAACTATCGCAAACACAGTAGATTAGTAACGCTACTGTGTTTTTATCAACTCACAACAGGGAAATGACTTACAAATCACAGCAGAAGAAGAAAGGTTGATTTTAGAACGTCGTGCTAGAGAAACGAAACAGCAGGAACACTTGATCATGTCAATAACTAAAACAATATCATTCGATTATTGTCATTCCTTAAATTCCACATTAAAACCCATGATTCCGTTTGCTATTTCTACTATAACATTATCAATCAATAACTAAAAATAAGTTCATTTATTTAAGTGAGCTTGAAATATTAATGTGTTGATATTTAATTATTTAATTTTTACAAAAAGGATATTAAAAACGTGAGCAATAAATTAACATTATTTACATGTAGTGATCAGATATCTGTGCCTTATACGACTTATTTTTCTGGTAGTCGCCTGATGGAAATCGAAACCGCTTATAAAAGTAGTGGGAATGGTGCAGTTTTATCAAACACTCATGATATTGTTTATGAGATTAAAAACATTAAGAATCTTGAACAAATATATTCAATTAGAAGTGCATTACAAAGCATTTATCAATCAACCAATCAGTTTTTTGAAATCCTTACGTTACAAGGATTCGTAAATGGAATTGAATTTAAAGACACTGCGTCCGCTAGAATTACAGAATTTGTATCATTGTGTGTTTTAGCAAACAAAGGTGATACTGTTTATATTGATAATCCTGAACGCAGTTTACATCACGCAAATTTAGCAGTATTTACTGAGTTTTTAGTGACTACGATAAATCGTGGAGTCAAAATTTTATTGCAATCTGATAGTCACAATGTATTTCTACAAATCAGAATTGCAATAAAAGAAGGTAGAATTAGCCATAATGATGTTTTAATTCAACACATCTCAAGAAATGACGCAGGTTTTAAAGCTCATAAAATTCACTTAGACAAGAATGGTGAATGCTCTCAATACCCAGACGGATTATTTGATAGCATTAAAAACCAATTATTTAAATTAATTTAGGAATGAAAATATGACAATTGACGAATTGGTAGAAGAATTGGATGCTGTAATTAGTAACTACAATAATTCATCATTACAACTAAGTGATGAAAAACGTAAGGACATGAAGGAACGAATAGCCTATTTAAAAATTGGTATTCAATACCTGACAAATAGAGAATTAAATGAAAACCAATATCCAACAGGTGAAAAACTGTATTTAGCGCAAGATTATAAATGCTTATTTTATAAATATGTTTTTGTTTTTTGTGAAAAACAGAATTGCGAATTAGATGGTTGGATGCCATCTAATGAAGACGGGATAGATATTGCCAATACTTGGGTGTCTTATGGTGACTTGAGATTCGATGTGGATAACAGCGTTCCAGAAGGGTGTATTTTTGAATATAATGAGTATTGTATGGATAATCCAGAAAACAGATACAATTATGAGAATTTTCTTCTGTTAATAAAAGGCTACAACTACCGCAAGTAAATTCAGTGAATCTACTAAATCGAGTTTTATGTGATTTAGTAGATTCACATATTTAAAAAATAGTTTTTACTGGAGACATTGATTTGTCTTGGTATTTAAGATAAGCTCTTTCGCATATCACTACTTTAGTAATTGATCTGCTATCTCCAAATATTGATGAAACCTCCTCAATTAATTGATGAAATTTAGCTTCTTCAAGATTGATCTCACAATTTTTATCTTTTAAAAATAACCTGAGAGCATCTGCTTCATCTTCACCCATTATATAGCGTCATCACCTGCTCTCAGTTTTTTTAACTGTCAAAATAAATGGTTTCAATGGTTTCATGGTAATTCTCCTTTTTCTTTGTGTTGCACCGTTGCGTGATTGCATTGGTGTGTCGGTGTTCATGGTTGCCGTTATACATGATAGCGAACCCATGTCAACAACCCATGTCAACGTCATAATTCATATTGCAATCCATTTCACCTGCCATGCAACATTACAACGTGGTTACTGCGATCAAAAACACGGCTAGAATCAATTTTAGATTTTAGATGTACAAATCTGCCATTTCAATATTATAATCAAATTTAGCCTTTTCTCTTATGCGTTAAACCCTAACCACCTGCGTGCTTTAGCGGTCGCCGCACGCTGTGGAAGGGTAAACGCTCGTGAGAAATTTTAACCTTTAAAGTTATATTGTTAAATTAAATTTAGGAAGAATTGTGTTGAAGTGAGAAAATTTATATTATTAGACCTACCTAGTAAACGTGACCATCTATCTCCTAACGCGCGCAACTTTTGTAATTATTTGAAATTGAAAACGAATCTCGACTTTCTTATTAAAATATCATTAAAATCCTAGAAATGCGTGATTAACAAATTTCATTTTTACAGGCTTCCTAGAAATTATAATCTTTTTAATGATAATTTAATCTCGAATCGTGAATTTGATTTTGTTTTCAGTGAATTATAAAAAGTGCGCGCGTTAGTAGCACGAGTGTTTTATCGTGCTGTATGCAATAGGAGATGGGCATGGCTTTGGTCTAGGTTGGTGTACATATAATAATTTTTCTCACCTCAACACAATTTTTCCTAAACTTAATTTATCAATACAAATTTTAAAAAGTAACTTTAACAATATAACTTCAAAGGTGAAAATTTCTCACGAGCGTTTACCCTTCCACAGCGTGCGGCATAGACGCAAGCACGCAGGTGGTTAGGGTTTAACGCATAAGAGAAAAGGCTAGATTTGATTGTAATCCTAAAACGATAGATTTACACATCCAAACTCTAAAATTGATTCTAGCCCTGTTTTTGAGCGCAGTAACTACAGCAACACGATGGTTTTTAATCGTGTTGTATGAAATAGTGACACGATACAATCGTGGCATGTGAAACATTGCAATGTTGAATGTGAATTATGGCATTGACACGATACCCGCGACACGTTACAATACACCCATCGCAACACACCAATGCAACAACGCAACGGTGACAAATCAACCAAGTAAAAAAGGATAATCATCATGAGAAACACAAGAAACTTACAAAATATGCTTGAAAAAAGCGGTTTATTACCAATCTTACAATTACGCATGAATTTACGTGCAACAAGCATAGATTTCCCATTGGTATGTATCGTTATTTGTAATGACGATACAAAGATAAAGCTATTTGATCGTCAAGATATGTACAAAGAAGGTGCAACTATTGCAAATGTTGGCACAATTAACTATTTGGATGTGGGTTTTGAGGCAGACGTTTTGATGGCATTAACTGAAGGCATTGACTGTGAATGGGATTCAGTAGAAAATCCCAATAACAACTGTCCGAAAAAATGGGCGGCTTGTGAAACGACAAACTACGAATGTTTGTTGAATTTGTTTATTGAACACGGCGGTGTTTCCATTGAAAAAACCATGCTTTTTTTTAATTCAAGCAAGATTGATAAAGTCCATTCAAAAAATGGTGTTTATAAATTGATTACAACACCATCGAAATGGAAGACAAATGTAGGGCATCACATGGAAAACTGCGTGTATTATGCAAACGCAGAGGAATTGCAAGATAATGTGGTTGCTGTAATTGATGTTGATATGATTTTTAGTGGCGAAAACAATACTTTAACCAAAGAAGATTTATTAGAATTGGAGTCTTTCTATCATATTATTCCACCAGAAATGCTGCCGTATATATTCGGCATTTCTTATGATTAAATAAAGGATAAACATCCTGCTCGTTTATATGGAACACCTGAATTAGCAGCGGTTATCAAAGAAGCACGAGAAGAGAAAGGATTATCTCAAATCGAATTAAGTGAAAAAGCCGGTATTCAAAAGATTGTAATCAAAGCAGTAGAAGACGGTGGTTTTCATCTTGAATATTTTGAAATCATTAGTATGGAGTCAGTATTGGGTATCGAATTGACTTAACAAACAAATAAACCCAATGATAAAAAGTTGACGTTGGCATGATATGCTTGTATAATATCACATGCCAACTCAAATGTATTTTGATATTTTTTCTCGGCTAAATCCAGAAAAGACTTTTAATTATCACCATACAGAAGAAGATGATGTATGTGTACATTATCTCAATGGTAATATTATTGATGACAACGATTTGTCTGAGTTATTGTTATTAAACAGGGAATGCCCTGCATTAATTGAATTGGTTGAAAAAACATGTGGTAAATGCGTACAACCTCGTTATATGTCAAGTTATGACACAAATGACACATATCTGGTTATTGTGGAAATACCAGATGATGTAAATTATACCATTAGAAATTTCGACACAGGTCAAGAAATGAAATCTGAACGCGTTGTTGAAATTCACAGAGAATGGAGTTATAAGGACGGGAAGGTTGTTGTATCATCATCATGATAAAGGAGTTATTTATGCGTGAATTTTATGGTGTGCCATATATTCGGGTTGCTTATTGGTGTAATGGAGATTGGTGTTATGCTGAAGATTCAGACGGTAATTTTATACCTATGGATACTTTAGCAGATTTTATTGATGTTCCACATAGCACAACTAGCGAAGAAATTACTAAACTTGTGAATTACAAAGCTATGTGTTTAAGACGTAAACAAGATTGGGAATTAGCGCAAGCACAAGGCTAAAACAATACGAATCGTGACATTGACACGATCCGCCGGTCGGGTTACAATACTTCGTATGCCACGATACAATGGTGGCAACACAGATTTGGAGTTTAAATCTTTAAATCTGTGGATGACTTTAATAACTGGTATAATCATGACTGATTTAATCATGATTTTATAAAACACTAAAAGAAAATAGTTTGTAATACATATAAAAATAGAAAGCCAATGATTCAAGTAATGACATGTTCATCTCAAACCGAACAAAAACCTCAAGATTCTTTTACTCAGCTTACATCTTCTCAAATCAAACGGATTTATCAATTCTGTTTGTTTATTGGTGGAGAAAACGAAAGGACATTATATCGTAAATTCAAACATGTTTCTTATCCAAATGCTGAAAATGTTAAATTTAATAATTGGATATTAGTAAGCAGGCTTGCTAATATTTCAATGGAAAAAGAGCCACATCGGTTTTTAGGTAGATTAATCCAAGTGAGACCTAAAAACAATATGTTTTTTATGCGTTGTATAGACAATGAATTGCACACATGGGTTAATCAATGTTATTATATTATTCCTGACGATGTTATTCAACCATTAATTGATGAACTCGGTATTAAAAAAGATGATAGTGATGATGAGATGACTAATTACAGTTGTCTATCTTTTACAGAAAAGAAACGAGGTTTTTTTATCAATGACTGATTTTTCCAACAACACAGTTTAATGATTTTTATGAAAATCCAAATGGATATCCCATGATTCAAGTAAGAATAGATTCATCGCAAACCGAACAACAACCTCAAGATTCTTTTACTCAGCTTACCTCTACTCGAACTGTGCAAGATAATCTCAATGAGTGTGTTAAGCAACATTTACAAGACCTTGAGTTACTGCGTTCGGTCATTTTTTGGCAAAAACGAACCATTGATTACCAAGCATTACATACAGCATTTTTACTGAATTCATTCTCTGAAGAAGAGTTTGAGCAGAAATCCGAAAAATTTGCGGTTCATCAACAAGATGTATGTCCTGAAGAGATAGCCGCTATAATTGAGCGGATTGATTCATTAACTGGCATCAGGTTTGATACGTCAGATTATTCTGATTATTTTCAGTGCAGTCAGGAAAACATAATAGCGGGATTGCAGCTATTGCCGCATCAACATTTTGCAGACATGCTTCCTAGCTCAACTGAATGAATGTATGGCTAAAAATAAAAATAAAAACAACATGTTTTTTACACGTTGTATAGACAATGAATTGCACACATGGTTACATTTGTCTATCGTTCCCTAAAAAGAAACGATGTTTTTTTATCAATAACTGATTTTCCCAACAACACAGTTTAATGATTATGGTAGTAAAGTTTAAATCTGGATATTAATTTTACAAATGGTATAATAATGGTGAATGCAATGGGATTACAAGCATATTTTTGGAAAATTCACAAAGATGAAGTCATTACGCCAAAACGGACAACATTGCGATTAAGTCATCTTACAGAGAAAGACTCTAATGAATTAGAAATCGCATGGTTTGATAGAAATAAAATTATCAATGATTGGTTTTTTCAATTAAACCAAAGCAAGCAATATGCTGAATACGACTGCGGTCAACCTGATAAATATGGTTTTATGGTTGAAGCGAATAGTGATGATATCAATCAACTTGAATTACAATTAAATACAGAGAATAATAATGTTTATTACATGCCAATCAGAGAAAGAGAAGATTTATTAATTGCGATAGAAAAAGCTAGAGAATCTATTGAAAAAGGATGGAAAATCTACTATGTTGCAGATGGTTGAATGGTGTGGTCTTTCGCACTTTGCATGGCATCTTTGGGCAGAAAAATGAGCGTAACTCATGCTGTGCTATACTTGATAGCCGTCAGAGAACGCTCATCTATACATTTTTAATGATGATTGCTACATCTCGACAATATATCAACCACAATCTTGACACGCTTCTTGCAGTAACGATTGTGTGCTTGTTCTATACACTGCATAATCAATTGCATTGTCAATTTCTGACATCTTTACGTTGTTTTGTAATGACAAATATGCCATATTTGCTGCGGCTAACAATATTGCAGCATTTTTTTCATTTAACCTAGCTTTATCAAGGTCTGTCAACGCTTGCCCTGTTTGTTTTTTTGAATTATTAATACAGGCGGAGGTAGCCCATTCTTTTTCCAGTCTTCGTGTCGAGACCTTTGCTTTTTTTGCACAATTAACAGCTTCATCTACCGAATATCTCGCTTTATTTGATGCGTCTCTTACCTCCATTGTCAATATTGCTGCTGAAAAAAGCGTTTGTGGTTGTATGTCTGCCTTTTCAGCCAATTGTAAAAAAACTTCTATTTCGCTACTGTGACCATTTGCTGGCACTGAACTCAACAGCTTCCGTGCATAAGCTATTACAACACGCTTTTTATCTTCTGCTGCTAAATTTGTTATTAATAAACTTACCAATGCTCTGCTTTCTAACATGTCCATGATAATTCTCCTTGCTGTTTGATTTAGTTTGTTTTGATGATGTAAAATTATATCACCTGTTTACCACACACCCGTTTGTTGCGTGGTGTGGTGTTGATGGTTGCCGGTGACACGGTTGTATCGTGGCATACGAAGTATTGTAACCCGACCGTCGTATCGTGTCAATGTCATAATTCACATTCCATACCTATAAAATACCACTATTGAAAACACGGTTGATTTATATTGACATACATCTATTTTGAAGTTATAATAATTTGAATTTACACAAATAGGTTTAAATATGAATAAAACGAAAATTGAATGGACGGATTCAACATGGAATCCAATTATAGGTTGCTCGCCAATATCAACAGGATGCGCTAATTGTTATGCAAAAAACATGGTGCGACGTTTTGAAGGTAAACTTGAAATCTATAAGAATTTATTAAGACCAAATGGTCATTGGAATGGGAATGTTAATTTAAACAACAATCAGTTGTTAAAGAAATTCCCCAAAAAACCAAGTCAGAAATATTTTGTTGGTTCTATGACTGACATGTTTCATGAAAATATCCCCGTAGAATGGCTTGAAAAAGTGTTTGATATTGTTAAAAATAATCCACAACATGTTTTTCAATTTCTTACTAAAAGGGCTGATAGAATGTTTGATTATTTCAGTAATCATGACGTTCATCAAAACGTTTGGCTTGGAATTACAGCGGAAAATCAAAAAAACTTAGATGAAAGGTTGCGTTATTTAATTAAGATAGCAGCATCCGTCAGGTTTATTAGTGCAGAACCATTGCTAGGCGAGATTGATTTTCGATATACAGGTCAATTATTATCTAATAAAGATATTAACTGGGTTATTGTTGGTGGTGAGACACAAGCCAAAGCCAGACCGATGAATCCTTTGTGGGTTAGAAAAATAAGGGATTGGTGTAATGATGAAGAAATACCGTTTTTATTTAAGGGTTGGGGTGAGTGGTTGCCTGAAGAAGCAATTAATGAAAATAAGTTTAATGCAAAAGATTGGGTTTTTGATGGTGAATGTAAAATGGGGAGAGTAGGAAAAAAACAAATGGGCGAGCAAAATCAATTGCTAGACGGCGAAAAACATTTGTATTTTCCAAAATAAAGACGACAAAAAAACAAAAGAGAGTGTATCTCTTTTGTTAAATTGCTCTATTTGCTTCTTTTATTTTGTAATTTTACATCTTTTGTTTGAACTTGTCAACCAGTTTAAATTTTAATTTAAAAAAATTGACAAGCTCAATTCATTGAAGGTCGATTCATTCATAATTTATATGAGCATTGAATGAATCGACTAATTAATTAGGTTAAGATTTTTGTCAGTTCATTCTTAAAGTGAATGAGCCTACTGTTGTTTTTCTCAAATAAAATCATTGACTTGATTAATGAATTTGTGATTGATCTTGTGTCAACCACTCCATTCAATCCATTTTTCAATGAATCTATTGCCCAAAAAATGGAATCACCCACGTATCCGTCATCCCCTTCATAATAAGCTCCTGCCAATTTTGCGGCGTATTCCAATTGCCATAATGCTGCTTCACCACGCAAAAACTTTTGCGCTGTGACCAATGCTTCTTTGATATTGCTGTTGGTCGAGATGTGCCATGAACACACTTCAACTGCAAATTTGGCTAATTGCATATCGCAATTTCTCATGCAATACATGGCTGATATTGCCTGTTCATAACCACACAACTTATATATATTTAATAATGAAATTTCTTCATCCAACTTCGGATGAAGTTGCTCGTCAATGCGTTTCAAAGCCCATCTAGCTATTGAGACATCTAAGTCAAGTTGAATTTGACGTAGTAATTGTTTCTTTGTTGTTGCATACATGACGAATTCCTTATTGTTGATTTATATTGTGTTTGATTGTTGTATTTTACATTCATCGGTTAAACTTGTCAACCGATTTTTTTTACCACACCCGTTTTGTGTTGCGTGGTGTGGTGTTGATGGTTGCCATTATAACGGGACGGACGGATCGTGTCAATGTCATAATTCACATTTCGTCTCAAACGACTACTATTGTGTTGTAGCGGCTAAAAACAGGGCTAGAATCGACTTTATGGTGCGAGTGATACAAACACACCACTTTTCAATTATAATCAAATCTAGCCTTTCTCTTATGCGTTAAACCCTAACCACCTGCGTGCTTGCGTCTATGCCGCACGCTAGTGGAAGGGTAAACGCTCGTGAGAAATTTTCACCTTTGAAGTTATATTGTTAAATTTGTATTGATAAATTAAGTTTAGGAAAAATTGTGTTGAAGTGAGAAAATTTATTATATGTACACCAACCTAGACCAAAGCCACTTCCATCTCCTATTGCATACAGCACGATAAAACACTCGTGCTACTAACGCGCGCACTTTTTATAATTCACTGAAAATAAAATCAAATTCACGATTCGAGATTAAATTATCATTAAAAAGATTGTAATTTCTAGGAAGCCTGTAAAAATGAAATTTGTTAATCACACGTTTCTAGGATTTTAATGATATTTTAATAAGAAAGTCGAGATTCGTTTTCAATTTCAAATAATTACAAAAGTTGCGCGCGTTAGGAGATAGATGGACACGTTTACTCGGTAGGTTTAATAATATAATTTTCTCACCTCAACACAATTCTTCTTAAAACTTAATTTATCAATACAAATTTAACAATATAACTTCAAAGGTGAAAATTTCTCACGAGCGTTTACCCTTCCACAGCGTGCGGCGACCGCTAAAGCACGCAGGTGGTTAGGGTTTAACGCATAAGAGAAAAGCTAAAATCAATTATAATCCAAAAATGATAGATTTGTACATCCAAAACATAAAATTGATTCTAGCCATGTTTTTGAGCGTTATAGTAATATGAACATATAACAACAAAAAACACAAGATAATTATTTAATATACCAAACACAATGTGTAACTGTAAGTGAATTATAGAAACATATTGACACTCATCACGCTTGGTTGTATAATGGCAACTATCCAAACAATACATAAAGCGAAACAGCTTCTTTCTTAATTCTGATAAGATGTGCAACGGTAAATCTTGTTGTACATCTATTTTGTGATGTTTTATTGTGATTTATAATTGTTATATTGACTTCTTCAATGAAAAGTCATATAATGTCTTTTCACATTTAACTTTGGAAAATTCACATGAAAAACAAAATTCTTTTGTTAGCAATAACAGGTGTTTTGATTGGTTGCGGCAATAACAATGATGATTTTATTGATACACCACGACAAAAAGAGGTAACATATAAATCATTCGAGGATTGTAAACAGGATTTATCTATTGCCCAATGCCAATCAGCAATAGATAACCAACAAAAACAACAAGATAAAAGCAATGCTGGTTTTGCGAATAGAGATAATACCGTAGCTAATCCGCAAGTGGTTGATAAATCAACGGGCGAATGCGATAAAGAGAAAAAAGATTCGACTGAAAAACCTAGCGATAAATGCAATACAGCAGCAACATCATCATCTCGTGGTAGCGTTATTTATCCTGTTTATGGAGGAAGCTATGCTGGCAATAGCAGTATGGGATTACAGAGTTCTTCATCACAACCTGTAAATAAATCATTTAGTGTTACCGTGCCAGAATCCACACCAACATCACATGCTGCTACGAGTCGATCAATAGCTAGTAGTGCAAAGACAACGGTTACAAAACCATCATCAGTTTCAAGAGGTGGTATTGGTAGAAGTGGATTTCGTGCTGGTGGTGTTGGTGGTGGATAAAAGGTTGACAACTATAACTCAATTTGTTATACTTGATAAAGCATCATTAGTGATCATACAATCTTGTGGTTGCCCACTAATTTGATAGATCAATCCCACAAAATGACGTGGCAGTTGTGTAAATGTTAGCGTCCTAGTATCTCATAAAAACAATTGGAAATTATAATGCAATTAGAAACTGTTTCAGAGCGGATTAATTTTAAAGACAAACTGAATAATATTGGTGTTGATACTTCCGATGGTTATTGGAAGACTGATAAAGTCTTTTCTTTCACTAAAGAAGAAGTTCTCGGCATTGAAGATGCTACAGCAGAATTAAATGACATGATATTAAATGCTGTTGATCATGTTGTAAAAAATAATTTATACCATCTATTTAAGATAGATAAACGATTTCATAATCTAATTACTAAATCATGGCAAAGAAAAGATACTAGATTATGCGCTAGACTGGATTTCGGTTTTAATCCAAATACAGGAGAAATTAAGTTATTTGAATGCAATGCCACACCAACTCTTTTAATTGAGTCAGCGATAGCGCAATCTATGCGAATGAAAGACAGTGATTTCAATTTCGCTCAATTCAATTCTATTGAAGAAGCGTTATTGAAACGATTTTCTCTTTTGAAAAAAGAGCATGGTGTAGATACCTTGTATTTATCGTGTATGGATAATCCAGATGATTATGCACATACAATGTACATGCTTTCGTGTGCTGAGAAATGCGGGATAAATGCGATTTTTTTGCATGTTGAAGATATTGGTTATGATTCAGAAACAAAGAAATTTGTAGATTTAAATGATGAAATTATTGAAAATCTCTACATACTATATCCATACGAATGGTTTTTTGAAGATGAGTATGGCAAGTATTTAAATAACGACATCTTAAATGTCATTATCGAACCATACTGGACTATTATTGCAGGTAGTAAAGCGATATTACCCGTTTTATGGGAGCTATATCCAAACCACAAATACTTGTTACCATCATTTTTCAAGGACATAAACAATGTTCTAGGTATGAAGTTTGTTGAGAAACCTATTTATGGTAGAGGTGGTTCAAATATTACTCTTATTGATGGTAATTTTGTCGAAAAAACCGAAGAAGACGGTGATGATGGTAAATATGGATATATTTATCAACAGAAATTCGATATTCCTAGTTTTGATGGTGTTTACCCCGTGATAGGTTCATGGATTGTAGGTGATACAGCATGTGGCATGGGTGTTCGGGCGGGTAGTAGTTTAATTACAGATAATAACACGCCCTTTTATTCTCACTACTTTATTAGTACAGATGATTCACATTTACCAAACTAAATAAATCATCAAAAATGGATACTTATTCTGAAATGCTTTAGAAAATGCTTTTAGAATAAGTATTTGACAGATTTACAAATGAAATTGTAAAAAATAAGTTGCATTTTAAATTTAAGTATGATATAATCTTGTTCAGTAAATAACAAATATAACAAATATTTACTAAAACCAACCTTAATTTTCCCTAATAAAGAGAGAAAAAACAAAATGTTAGATGAATTAAAATATTTTCTGTGGCAGTACATGTATTGGATTATTGCTATCATTGCAATTGCTATTGCGTCACAAAGTTTCATCATTATTAATGATGGCTTTATTGGAGTCCCTCGTACTCTTGGTCAAATTCATGACGAGGAATTGCAACCGGGTATCAATATTAAAACACCAATTACAACTGTTAAAATAATGCGATCCTCTGAGACTACAGTTGCTTATGATAATAAGCAAGATGAGGATACAGATAGTTTCATGCACGAACCTTCGATTAGTGTTTATAACAAAACTCAGTCTGCTAACGGAGGTGCTACTATTTATGTTCTGATGCGACCAACCGTTTCGTTTTCTCTTAACACGAATACAGCATCTCAATTAACTAAAACGATGGGTGCTAATTGGAAAGCAACATACTTACATCAAGTTGTGAATGATGGTGTACAGAAGGCAACCGCTGATATTGATTTGTCGTCACCTAATGTAACTGTTGAATCGTTAAAAACAAGGCTTGAGAGCTTGCTTGTTACCCTATTTAAAGAAAGAGGTGACTTTATCAAAGTGATCAATGTAAATGTTGAATATACACTACCACCAGCAGTTACGGAGGCAGCAAATGAAGTTTACAAAAAACGTCAACAAGTTGTTGCAACTCTTGCAGAACAAGAAAGAAAAACAATTGAATTACAGACTGAATTAAATGTAGCAAAAATCAATGCTGAAATTGCAGCTATGAAAGTAATTGCCCCAATAAATAGTGTGGTGCAATACTTTGTCTCATTAGATTTTTCTAACGAAGAATCTGTTGAAAAAGCGATGCAATTACTGCAAATACAAGGTTGGAATGGTCAAGTACCATTAATTATTAGTAATGGCGATACTTCACCAGCAATTGCACCAATTTTTAGTTATCCACTAAAACCAGAAAGTCAATTGGATAAATAGCACATAGTAGTAGTCAATCACTTTATCACTCAGTTATAATACATTTAATTGAGTGATAGCAAACAAACCAAAAACAATGAGAAAAAATAAAAAATGAACAATACACAAACTACTTTAGAACAAATGATACATTTATGTATTTTTGATGATAACACATTATCTATTGATGAAGAAAAGAAATGCTTAACCAAAGCAGTTGAATTAGGTATGACTGTAGAAAATGCTCTAACTATAATTACAACTTATTGCAATAAGAATAACTTTCTATTGGAAAGAAAAATTGATGAAAATCTTACATCGCAATTAAAGGGTGCGTGTAGTGACGGGTCTATTTCAAAGAAAGAATTTGATACCATTGTTGAACATGCTAGAACATTAACAGGTGGCAAATGGAACGACCCGTCAATCTATCGGAAGTTGAAGGGATTAATCAATAAGAATGGATTTAAGGCGAAGGAAGGTGGTTGGTTTGGCTCAAATTGGTTCACTGATATTTCATAACTAAAAAAGGGTTGGCGTGATTTCTCATACCAACCCTTTTTCATTATTTCATTATTTTGCCTGTTTAAAATAAATAGCGGAGGTTGCCAATGTTATAATTCATATCCCACGACATTGTATCTGTTATGCGCTGTAGTGACTGAAATATAGATTATATTGAATAATACACAACACAAAAAGCCCTTACAAAAGTTAAAGTTTGTAAGGGCTTTTTGCTTGGTTATAAAGTTTGATATTTGTTATTAAACTATGATTAAAAAACACCACCTAATTCCCGTAAGCGTTTAATAATATATTCATCGTCAAACAACATCAATTCCATGTCAGTGATGGTTTCAGCAACCTTGTCGAAGTTTAATTCTAATTTATTAAACACATCCGCATGAGCTTGCGTGCTTGTGTCAAAATCAAAAATACCATTCTTTGTAGCATGTTCCAAACTATCATTATCATCCCTAAGGATTCGATCCACATTCATGCGAAAGCATGTAAAGTGTTCATAGTCTGTGACTAATTTTGCCACTTGAACAATGATCATGTAATCGGCTTCACGCATTGCTTCAGCATACTCTGCATACAACGCAATGGTATTTTGAATATATACTGCACGTATTTTATCATCCACACCTTCACGCATTTGCTTTTCACGAAAAGCCTTTGCGAAGGCTTTATTTTCTTCCATTCTTTCTGCAAAGCGGGTCATGATAAACTCCTTAAGTTGTGTATCTTTATTGTTTGATGGTGTAATTTTACACCACTTGTTTGAACTTGTCAACACTTATTTTTGGTTGATACTCGTTCAAATTTTGTGGTTGTAACCGTTGCGTTGTTGCATCGGTGTTCATGGTTGCCATTATAACGGGACGGGCGGATCGTGTCAATGTCATAATTCATATCACGTTTCAATGACTGCTATACAACATTACATCGTCATACAACACGATTAAAAACCATCGTGTTGCTGTAGTTACTGCGCTCAAAAAACAGGGCTAGATTCAATTTTAGATTTTAGATGTACAAATCTGCCATTTTAATATTATAATTGATTTTAGCATGTTTCTCTATGCGTTAAACCCTAACCACCTGCGTGCTTTAGCGGTCGCCGCACGCTAGTGGAAGGGTAAACGCTCGTGAGAAATTTCACCTTTTAATTTATATTATTAAAATTACTTTTAAAATTTGTATTAATAAATTAAATTCGAGAAGAATTATGTTGAGGTGAGAAAATTATATTATTAGACCAACCTAGTAAACGAGTCTATCCTACTCCTAACGCGCGCAACTTTTATAAATATTTGAAATTGAAAACGAATCCTGACTTTCTTATTAAAATATCATTAAAAACCTAGAAACGTGTGATTAACAAATTTCATTTTTACGGGCTTCCTTGAAATTGTTAGTAGCATGATTAAAATTGTGTTGTATTTAATATTTTTTAATGATAAATTAATATAAGAACGTGAATTTGATTTTATTTTCAGTGAATTACAAAAAGTGCGCGCGTTAGTAGCACGAGTGTTTAATCGTGCTGTATGCAATAGGAGATGTTGCCTTGCTTGCTTGTGTCTGGTTGGTGTACATATAATAATTTTTTTTCGACACATTTCTTCTCAAAATTAATTTATCAATATAACTTTAAAGGTGAAAATTTCTCACGAGCGTTTACCCTTCCACTAGCGTGCGGCGACCGCTAAAGCACGCAGGTGGTTAGGGTTTAACGCATAGAGAAACATGCTAAAATCAATTATAATTCTAAAACGATATGTTTACACATTCAAAACACAAAATTGATTCTAGCCGTGTTTTTAGCCGCTACAACGCATAGCAGTCGTTTGAAACGTGATATGAATTATGACATTGACACGATCCGCCCGTCCCGTTATAATGGCAACCATGAACACAACACGCCACGAAACACGGGTGGCGATACAAAAACAACAACAATTAATGAGGTTACAAGTGAAAGATTTAATGGAATATTTAATGGAAGATTTAAATGAGACTTATTGTGCGTTTGTTTTAGGTAAGTTTGACCATGCGCTAAATGGTGCGCGGAAAGGTAGTCGATTAAAAGGAAAAGAATTAAAAGCAGCAAAAAAATTACATGAAGAATTAACCCCATTAGCTCAGGTTTGTGGTGAATATATGTATGAAAGAGCAAACTCTGCAATGGATTCAGTCATTGGTGGATTGGTTTTGCCAACTGGTTACACAATTGGCAAACTCCACAAAAATTTTGGTAATATTAACCATGTGAATACACCGACTTGCTTATCGGTGTACGTGAGCAGTAATTTACCAGAAAAAGAACCAAATCAGTTTAATATTGAGATTCGATTTTCTCTCGGATGCAGTGGAGTTACAGTGTTTTTTAATTACGGCATAAATTACGCATATCAATTTAAGAAAATAGGCGTATTTAATAAAGATGGCGATTTTAAAGATGTTCGTTCTGAAGATTCATGCCTAACACTAAGCTCTTACAGTGAAATAGCCGACACAGTGATTTTACGCACACAAGCCGCCATTGATTATTTGAATTTGCAATAACTCATAAATCTGTTTAGCATAGAAAAAGTCTATAAATGGATTACTCTACATATAGACTTTTCTCTTTGGTTGTGAGGTTATTAACAAACTAAAACGAGTATCAACCCATAAAAACAGCGTTATATAAAAGTGTTGACAAACTTTTCAAAACAGCGTAAAATCATCACATCAAATTAACAATTCATCGCTAAATAAGGAGATAAATATGCAAAACATGATTGATTATGAACGTAGTAAACGACCTTTGTTGAAAAAAATTCAGCAAATCATGAATGGGAATAATCTCTTGTCTAATGTATATAAGGAAATATTGACAAATGGATTGCGTAACTCACTTTCCTGATGGGTTTGATGATGATTTTGATGAATAGTAATTAATCTGTAAATTATGTGTCCATAAAATATATGGCACATAATTACATAATATAAAAAGGATAAATAATGTTTCAAGATTGCGATACACCTCATTGGTTATTCACACCTCAAATATTAAATTTAGACACAGATATACCTTGTAAATTCGATAATTGTGGACACTGTGAAATTCATTTTTCAGAAGAAACGAAACAATTTGGCTCAAATGTTGTAGCGATATTTAGTAAAGCAAAAAAAGAGCCAACAAACGAAAATATTGATGAAGCTCAAAAAGCATTAGACTCCCTGCGTGTCAGGTATTACACGTCGCACATGGCTAGTTTACATAGAATGTATCCAAACATGAGTTGCAGTGAGAGAAAGTGTCACGCCAGACAACTGGCAGCAGGTGAAAGTCTAATCATTAGATTACAGCATCAATGGCTTTTGTTGCAACGAAATCAAAAGAAAGATTGAATCACGCAATACTAAAAAAACAGTTGACGTGTTTTACTTTATCATGTATAATACGTCAATAAATCAAAACAAAAGGAACTTAAATTATGCTACACTACGTTGAATCTCTAACAACTGATTTTAGTGTTGTAACTGAACAATTAAAGAATTTCTCAAAACACAGCAAACAAGATGTAACCATGTATGTAAATGGTGAAATTTTATTTACAAATCAATCTGATGTATTAGCGAAGGATTTATCTGAAAAATTATCCCATTTAAAACAACGTTTGATTTCTGAAGGAATGAATTTTGAATATGGCAGACATGAATTTATGCGAATCATGCGGTCAGCGACATACATGAATTTCAAGTATGACACTACATTTTTATTCCGATATGTAGATGATGAGTTATTGCGATTATTGTTTGCAAATGACCTGTCAAGTTATAACTCGTTTAAACAATGTACAAGTGTTGAATTTCTTCATCAGAAATTACAGAACAATGCGTTGTATATTGAATCAGAGTATGTGGATTTGGAAAAAGTAAAAGAAATTTTTATGCGTAACATTTCTTTTTTCTTTAATCAACCATCGCTTTCGCAATACCTAACTACAAGCGAGTTTATCTTTCAATTATTTAGTTTGGTGTATTATTTTGAAAGAGCAAAAAATGAATGTATTTCATTAAAGCCAAATATTTGGCATCAACTATATCTCGACATTGCGTTGAAAATGGTGAATATTGGTTACAATAGTGCGGGTCTTTATGACGATCAGAATATTATTGGTCAGCACACTTATTTTAAACCTGAGTTATTAGAACAGCATTTAAAACAGTATATTTTTAACATTGAAATTTTCACAAGTACAAATAGAACTGACAGATACTATGGAAATGGCGAATTTCCTAGTTTATACGCATTGACTGATAAATTCAGTAATTTATACGCATTTAAATTGGTCGGTTATGAAGAACCGCAATTGCATGTGAATTACAGCACATTGTATGACAAAGATGGACATGTTGAATTAATCAATGAATCAATGATACCTAAATTACCATTGATGATGATGGAAATGCAAGGTCTGATTTCTAAGTTATGATAAATAGTGTGTGTTGACTATATTTTAATGGTTGACACACATTCCTTATTATTTTCAACAAGAGTTAAAGAGATGAAACGCAAATCATTTAGAAATAGTAGAAATCTACACAAAAAGCATTTGAATTATCGTGGTGATTTCAAACCATCTTTTTACAATGAAACAAAGGGTAGAATCGCCCAAAGATTGGGTTGCTATCCACCTATTTTCTATAAAGTAAAATATCCGAAACAATTGATACATTGGCTTCAAAAGAATGCCAAAATAGAGACATTCAATTATGGAGGTAGAAGGTTTATCAGACAATTTCAACAATTTCGTTATATGCGTAAAGGTTTACGAACAAGTCACAGGTTGGATTTTTATTATAAATCCTATCTTTTCTGGTTGAGATTCTATAATGATGAACTAACAGAATCATACGGAATTATAGATCAGATTACCGTATGGGATAAAGAAGAAGAAATTATTGATGGATATGATTCATACGATAATAATGAAGAAATTCGCATACCAAAAACAAATGCAGAATTCGTAGCTTTGATTGAATCATTTGTCAATAGAATAAAATCCAGAGAATAAAATCCGTTAAGTTGACAGCAGTTAGATTGTTTGATACAGTCTAATTGTTGATACATACAACATAAATGGGATAGATATTATGAATTTAGATTTAATATTAGAAGATTTGAAAAAAATGAGGAAATTAAATGATATTCAGTTAGATCGTCTGGATATCATTTATGAGGTAGCAACAGAAATAAAAACAAAAAACAAAGAAATAGAAAAGACAGTCGGAGAATTGCAGTCATTTGGCGCAAATGTAAGTTATTTTCATCCTGATATATCTGCTATGAGACATCGAATTGTTGAACTTGGTAGATCAATAATAGAATTGGAATTGTATTTAAAATCTTTAACACTCAAATTAAATGAAGAAATCACTGAATTCTTACAATCTATTGATGTAATTTCTAAAAAAACATTAGAAAGTGAATGCTTAACAGATTTTCAGCCAAGTCCACTAAAAAGAAGGTTGTTGCTGGTAGATTTTCCTGAGTTCACAAAGTATGAACTTGGATGTTCTTTTAGTGGTTATTGTGATATTGATTTTTGCAATATATATGCACTATCCAGCAAATTAGAAGACAATGAATATGACGTTGTTTTTGTGTATAATGATAAAATAAACTACAAATCTACTGATGAGGATAAACTCTATGTTATTAGATTAAATGCAAATAAATTAACAGATAGGGAGATTATTGTAGAGATTGTTAAGGTCATTAATATGCGGCTTAGTAAAAACACTCTTAATAGAGAAGCCAAGTTAAAGAAACAAGATATTCAAGATAAATTAACTTCTGTTAATAGTGCGATTAGAGACATTAATAGAAAACTTCCTAAATTCTCGTTAAATGAAGAAATAGATTGTCTTTCATTTGTGGAAAATGATTTAATTGATTTAAATGCTGAGTTGTTAGAACTATCATCAAAAATAGTTAATGAACAACCAGTCATTACAAATAATAACGTTAAAACTGAATTGTTTTTAATGTATCGCTTTCCTGAAATTACTAAAAAAAAGATTTTGGAAGCACTACCGTTGAGTAAATTTGTTTTTTGTGATTTATTAAGATTAGAAGATATAGAAAAATGCACACGGGTTTTTGCATATGAATTAAAAGGAGTGTGTCAGCCATCTTTTACATGTAGCTCATTAAATGGTAAATTCTTTAAAACAATTTTTAAAAATGTGATGTATAGTGATGAAGAGATAATTAGCGTAATTAAAGCTATCATTGAATAAGTTTTTTTAAAAAAATTGACAAAGTGCAAAAAGTTTGATATAATGTTTTTATTGAATGTTTAGGTCGGCAAGTGTCAACGTGCTTAGATTTTTATCAAAAAAAGATGTTGACAACCCAAACTAAAATTGTTATAATGTGTTTTATTAGTTAATAGCGGGTTTAGCTCAATTGGTTAGAGCAAACGACTCATAATCGTTTGGTTGATGGTTCGAGTCCATCAATCCGCACCAATTTTAAATTCTTGTTACTTTATGGGATAATTTTATGACAAAAGCTAAAATCACCGATCCAACAATTTCTTTAAAAGAAAAAACAACTTTATTAAAAGAATATTTGCAATTACTCTTAAAAACAAACAAATTTGAAGTGGGGCAAATAGTAAAATGGAAAAAGGGATCGCAAAACTCCTTGCAAAACAAAGAATTCCCTCTTGATGATCAGGAGGCTATTGTAGTGTCTGTTTTGGATAAGCCTTTTGAAGATAACCAAAGCGAATGTGACTCTCCTTATTTCAAGGAACAACTTGATTTGATTTTGGGTCTAGTAGATAAAGATGGTGATTTTATTACTTGTTATTTCGATAGTAGAAGATTTGAACCTGTTAAAAACTCTGATGATTAATAATCAGATGTAAAATAAGATTTGACAAACGAATAAAAAACAAATATAATGCTCAAATCATTTGTTAAATCTTAAATATTCTTTTATAGCGGATTTAGCTCAGTTGGTAGAGCATAGGACTGAAAATCCTAGTGTCGATGGTTCGATTCCATCAATCCGCACCAAATTATTAGTTTAACTTTAAATAGCGCAAATGATTTCAAGTTTGCATTAGTTAATATTTCTAATATGTTTATTAGCTAAAATGTAATAGATGGATTAGCGCAGAACTGAAAATCCTTAGAGATTGGTTCGATTCCAATACCAAGCACCAATTATGCTATCCGCACTTATACGGATGAAGAGGAATATTGATTATGATCACTGAACAAGCTGTCGATAAAGTTTTAAAGGTGCGTGAGCAGTTGTTTGAATCTGTTTACGGTATGCTTCGCAACATAGATGTTGTTGACTGTGAGGCAGCAGATGAAATAACAGATAAGTTAATGGAGGAGTTCATTATCACAACTCGCAGTTGATTTCAAATGAGTGAACGGCGACGACGGTGGTGTCGCAACGGACTGTAAATCCGTTCCCACAGGGCAAACATTGTAGGTTCGACTCCTACTTCACTCACCAATTTTTACAGTGTGTAAGTCATTGGCAGACATCCTCGCTTGGAACGAGGGAGCAGCAGGTTCGATTCCTGCCACACTGACCAATTTTATAGCGTGTAAAGTCATTGGCAGACCCCCTTACAATCCACCAAATACGATAGATTCGTACATCGGTTTGGAACAAGGTAGTAGCAGGTTCGATTCCTGCCACGCTAACCAACCATTATAATAAGTATATATGCCTGTATTAAATGATAAAATGATGTATTGGTTTGGGGTATTAGAATATTGTTTGACAATATTTGGTATATTGAGTTTTTTTCTAAGCGTTATGTTTGTATATAGTTTTTTATTCATTAATGATTATATCACAAGTGTAATGGCAGGATTACTGTTATCAATTATGATAGGTTACGTCCCATTACATTATTATATAATGAGTAAAATCAAGAGTTATTCTGAGCGGGATTGACGGAACTGGCATACGTGTTAGTCTTAGAAACTAATTTTTGAGAGTTCGAGTCTCTCATCCCGCACCAATTCAAAAAAACAATTGCAGGTTATAGTTCTGCTGAACTAACGAGTCTCATAAGCTCGATGAAGGTTGGTTGGATTCCATCACCTGCAACCAATTCAATAAACAACACAACACAGGGTAGATATAATGACTATAAATTCATTGGGATTACAAGTAGGTGATAAAATTACCTCTAATAGAGGGGATGTTGGTATAGTTGCTGACATTGAGTATAACGACGCAGACGAGTGCGAAGTTAATTGGTTGGGTAGCAGTAATGGTGTGGTGGCTACTAGAATATCTCAAAAGTACATCATCAGCGTGATGAGAAATGGAGTCGAACTAAAACCAGTGTCCGAGCCACTCTAGTCGCACCAATTCAATAAATAATGGTAATTTTATTACTTTTTATTACGATAGTAGAAGATTTGAACCCGTTAAAAACTCTGATGATTAATAATCAGATGTAAAATAAGATTTGACAAGTTCAACATAATGGTGTAAAATACAATCTATTAAAAATAAACAATCAGAGATATTTTTATGAAACATAAAAAACACGTACATTTGAGACCTTTTCAATCATTGAAAAGGGTGCAGGATTTTAATGGATGCTATATTGAATCAGAACCATGGAATCAACACCCCACTCATTTGTATCATGGTGAACGGCAGATTTTTGCGGATTATGGTCGTGATACTTATAAAGGTAGCGGCTGGTTTGGTGTAACTTCAGAACAATGGTTCAAAACACCATTTGGATATGACTTTGCGAAAGCCCTTGATTGGCTGCATCAATCAGAGGATTCAATTGACGATACATTATCACTTTGGACTGATTATGTAGATGTAGGGTAATTACGGAGATTAATTCGCAACTATATTTAAAGAATCACTATGGAAGAAAATGATCAAAAAAATGTGGAAAAATCCAATCATAAAGAAAATATGATATATGTTTCTTTATACGCAGTAATATTTGTAATTATTGCATTATTGTTAAGTGCAGACAAGCTACAGACCTTATTTGAAGTCGTTGTCTTGTTAGCAATCATGTTTATTC
>Ga0316611_1000142_pt1 | contig 29148 bp, 23 predicted proteins | sample MIS2016202_MG_FD_207675 | JGI IMG/M metagenome (GOLD analysis project Ga0316611, IMG submission 207675) | Microbial mat bacterial communities from Middle Island sinkhole, Lake Huron, Michigan, United States - MIS.2016.202 | ecosystem: Environmental > Aquatic > Freshwater > Lake > Sediment... | reverse complement strand
GCGCGAGTCGAGCGCGAAAAAGCCGCGAAAATTACCGTGATTATTGGCAATCCGCCGTACAATGCGGGGCAAAAGAGCGAAAACGATAACAACAAAAATCGGCGTTACTTGGGCCGCGATGGTATAAGTGGCGTGGATGATCGAATTAAAGCGACTTATGCTAAGGACTCACGGGCAACTCTCAAAGCTACACTCTATGATGCCTACGTTAAATTCTTTCGCTGGGCAACAGACCGCTTAGAAGGCGAAGATGGCATTGTGTGCTTCGTTTCAAATAATGGTTTTTTAGAAGGATTAGCTTTTGATGGTTTTCGCAAGCATCTTGCCCAAGACTTTACCAAAATTTACCACATTGATCTGGGGGGTAATATTCGTAAAAAGCAGATCGGCAATGTATTTGGGATTATGGTCAGCGTAGGAATCACAATTGCAGTGCGTAATCGTCAAAGTTCACAACGTTTTCTGCGCTATTTTCGTGTTCCTGAACATTGGAAAAAAGAAGAAAGGCTCTCTTTTTTGACCGAAAAGGTAACAATTGAACAAATTGAATGGCAGGAACTGCAACCAAATGCCAAACATACCTGGCTGACAGAAGGTTTGCAGGAGGCTTTCGAGACTTTCTTGCCGATGGGAACAAAGGAAGCAAAAGCACAGCGTAGCGAAAATGTAGAAACAATTTTTAAAATTTATAGCAACGGTGCTAAGACGAATCGGGATAGTGTAGTTTATGATTTTAATTATCAGACCCTCAAAGAAAGGATACAAAGTTTCATTATAGCCTACAATGCTGAAGTTTCTCACTGGATTGAAGCGGGACAGCCAGGAAATACTGATGATTTTGTGAGCTATGGGAAAATAAAGTGGAGTCATTTTCTCAAAAAGGAATTAGAACGTGGGCGAATTATTCAAATGAGAGACTCAGCTATTCGCCTTACTTTATATCGACCATTTGTCAAACAGTATCTCTATTACGATAAACCACTTATTGATGTTCCTGGTCTAACAAAGATAATTTTTCCCACAGCCAACAGTGAAACAGAAAATATGGCTATCTGTGTTGCTGGACTTGGAGATCGTAAAGGCTTTGGATGTCTTATCTGCAATGCAATTCCAGGATTCGATTTAGCTTTTGAAAAAGCGCAATGTTTTCCCTTCTATACCTACGCTGAGGATGGCAGCAACCGCCAGGAAAACATCACCGAATGGGCGGTTAAGCAGTTTGAAGCGCAGTATGGCTCGCTGGTTTCGGCAAGCTCAGACCTGCTGGTTTCGGCAAGCTCAACCAGCGGCCCGTTGCCTGAGCTTGTCGAAGGCAAGGTTGCGGCAAGCTCAACCAACGTTTCGGCAAGCTCAACCAGCGAGGGGCCGTTGCCTGAGCCTGCCGAAGGCAAGGTTTCGGCAAGCTCAACCAACGTTGCGGCAAGCTCAACCAGCGAGGGGCCGTTGCCTGAGCCTGCCGAAGGCAAGGTTTCGGCAAGCTCAACCAACGTTGCGGCAAGCTCAACCAGCGAGGGGCCGTTGCCTGAGCCTGCCGAAGGCAAGGTTTCGGCAAGCTCAACCAACGTTTCGGCAAGCTCAACCAACGTTTCGGCAAGCTCAACCAACGTTTCGGCAAGCTCAACCAACGTTTCGGCAAGCTCAACCAACGTTGATTCAGCGAAAAAAGCCATTTTCTATTACCTTTACGCGCTTTTGCACCACCCGACCTACCGCGAACGGTATGCGAAAAACCTGAAATTAGCGTTACCGCGCATCCCGTTAGTTGCGACTCGCGCCGCCTTTCAGGAAATGGTCGAGATCGGTTTGGAATTAGCGCATTTGCATCTTTTTTATGAGCAGCAAACGCCTTATCCGCTCAGACGGGTGGAGAAAAGCACGTTATGGACGGCGCGAATTGAGAAAATGAAGCTGATCGAGGAGAAAACCGCGCTGGTCGTGAATGCGGCCTTGACGTTGAAGGGGATTCCGCCTGAATGCTTTGAGTATAAATTGGGGAATCGCTCGGCGTTAGAGTGGGTCATTGAGCAATATCGGGTGAAGCAAGCGAAAGATGGAACCGTTTTGAGCGACCCGAATCGGGCGGAAGACCCGAATTATATCGTGCGGTTGGTGGGGCAAGTGGTCACGGTGAGCGTCAAAACGGTGGCGTTGGTCAAGCAGTTGGCAAAGCTGGCGCTGTAGGCTGGAAGCGCTACAAATCCCCCTCAGCAAGGCGTTGCTTTAGGTCATTGTGACTGGCGAAGGGAAGCAACTTCTCATGCTGGAGCCGCCCCACCACAATCCCAGGGGCAAGGTCTAACGCCGTGGCAAATGAGCAAATGGCCGCTTTAGAACTATAATCTTGCGTCGTCAGAAAGGTTTGCCATTGCGCTGGGGGAATCAGCAGGTCGGCAGCAAAGCGATTGGCTTCGGCTTCTTTTTCTTCTTGTTCAGCTTGCGCTTCCGTTTCGAGGAAAACCAGGCGCTTGCCATGAAGCAGAATGTGCCCCGCCTCATGAAAAAAGCTAAACCAGACCTGATCGGCTGTTTGATAGCGGAAGCTGAGTTGAAGCAAAGCTTTGGTGGGGGTCAGCCAGCGCGTCGCCCCCGAAACTCGCGCCCCTGGCAACTCTGGGACAAAAACTACCGCGACCCCACTTGCAGCACATTTGACGGTCAATTGGGGCACAAAAGTCTTTGGCGGCTCCTTAGTCAAGGCTCGCAGTTGGGCTAAAGTTGCCCGAAATAAGCGCGGCTTGTAAGGCTCTGTGGGAAGTTGTTGCGCGAGAAGCTCCCCACGCCGCAGCCAAGCTGCAACCGCTCCCTCGTGAACGGTAAAGGCTTTGGTCTGCCGAAAAGCCGCCGAAGTCGCTTGCCATTGCTCTGGGGAAGCAATCCCAAAGAAGTGTAAAACTTCGCACATTTGGTCGACGCTGTCTTTGTAAGACTTAATCCAGCCCTTTTTTACCATTTCTTTGAGAGGGAATTTCTTGAGCCAAGCAAGCTGTTTTTCTAATCTTTCTCGCTCTTCTTGTTGGGCCAAAAGTTCACGATAATACTTCTCGCGCTGATTCCAAAGATGAGCAGGAACACCTAACACCCGCTCGAACTGAAGGGCTGTTTCAGGCGTAATCGCGGCTTTGCCCTTGATAATTTCGTTGATCGTCTTCTTAGGGCGACCTGTTCGGTCCGCAAGTTCCGCCTGCGTCATTCCTAAGTCCTCGATGATTTCCAACAACGTATCCCCAGGAGGCGAAGCATAATTGGGGAAATATTCATTTTGTTTAATGTTACCCATGAGTGTCCTCCACACCAATAATTTCAACGGCGGTTACGGCTGTCCAATCCAAACCCCCATCTTCTTTGCATGGAATAGGATCATTTGCTGACTTAAAAAGTAATCTAAAAGGATGATTTAAGTCTAAAGACAAGACCATTGCCAAATTACCCTTTAATTCATGACAACGACCTGGAAAATTTCGCATTTCGGCGAGATTATTCACTATTCGTAATTCTTGAAGCCTTTGTTGTAAGCGTTTTGCACCGACTTTTCCATACATCTTTTGTGAAAGTTTAAAATCATTACATATTTCATCTAAATTTTTGTTTTTGAAAGTGACATTCACAAGCTATCTCCTATAAAGGTTCTTAACAAAAGAGGTTAATTGGATTATAACACAAAACTGGCGCGGGTGCAACAGCGGCTTTTGGCAAGTTCAAAACTAACGGAGCTGTTCCCTGAGCCTGCTTCATGTAGATCAAGTCAAAAGGAGTCTTTCTAATGCCTCAATCTACCCCAAAAACTGAAGCTTTGCGAGACCTCAGCCAGCGGCTGGCGCGGGCGGGCTTGCACGATTCAGCAGCGCTCGTGCTGGATATTATCAAGCCGCTCGATTTTTTGAGCAGCCAAGTCGCCCTTTTTTGCCAACCTTTCGTGCGCTCAGGCCCCTGGGGCCAATCTACCGCCGCGCTTACTGATGAGGCTGGCTGGCAAGAATTGCGCCAGTTCCTGGCCCAAGAAGGCTTCCCAAAAGCCTAAACGTTGTTTGCCAAAACTGTGGTACAATACGCCGAAGCAGCAGTAGATTAGGCAACCGAGGCAAAAAACCTGTGTTGCCTTCTGAAGTAACTTTTTAAGGAGCTTTTCGTATGCGGATCGGAATCCTCACCGGCGGCGGCGATGTCCCAGGCTTAAACCCGTGCATCAAAGCTGTAGTCAATCGGGCCGAAGAAAATGGCTGGGAAGTCTTTGGGTTTCGCCGAGGCTGGGCCGGGTTGTTGAATTACAACTTGGATGCCAGCGAGGAAGATAACAAACAGTGGGTTGAACAACTCACGCGGCAAAGTGTTCGCACCATTGACCGCTATGGCGGAACGCATCTTCACACTTCTCGAACTAATCCCCAGAAAGTGCGCCCTGGAGATTTGCCTGCTTTTCTGAAGGAAAAATATCCTTTCCAAGAAGGGCAAAAAACTACCGATTGCACCCCACACGTCTTAAAAGTGCTAGAACGCTTGGGCATTGATCGGTTGGTCCCCATTGGGGGCGATGACACGCTTTCCTATGCGGCACGGCTCCATACTGAAGGCTTTGGCGTGGTAGCGATCCCCAAGACAATGGATAACGATGTCCACGGGACCGATTATTGCATTGGGTTCAGCACCGCCGTGACGCGCAGCGTGGAGTTCATCAATGCGCTCCGCACGCCCACGGGCAGTCACGAACGGATTGCAGTGGTTGAATTGTTTGGGCGCAATAGCGGCGAAACCGCGCTGATTTCAGCTTATCTCGCTGATGCAGATCGGGCTTTGATCAGCGAAGTGCCCTTTGATATTGAAAAAGTGGCCAAGTTTCTGATCGAAGACCGCAAAAATAATCCCAGTAACTATGCGGTTTTGGTGATTTCCGAAGGCGCAAGTATGCTTGGTGGGCAGATTGTGGAATATGGGCAAGAAGATGCTTTCGGCCACAAAAAGCTCGGGGGGATTGGGCAGACCGTCGGCGAAGCGATTACGCGGCTTACGGGAATCGACGTAGTCAACCAACAATTGGCCTACCTGATGCGAGCGGGAGCGCCCGATTCGCTAGACCGGATGGTGGCCTCGTCGTTTGGCAACATGGCCGTGCAACAAATTGAAAAGGGCCATGTCGGGCTGATGATGGCTTTACAAAACGGGATTTATACAACGGTTCCTGTCAATTCCTGCATTCAAGGCCTCAAGCGGGTTGATGTGCGCGAGTTGTATGATGCCGAACAATATCGCCCCAAGGTTTCCCATCTGTTAGGCAAACCGACCTTCTTGTATTAAGAAGGGTAGGGAAAAAGGTGTTCGGTGGCCGGGCCAACCAAAAGCCCGGCTGCTGAACGCCGGGCTGAAGCAGCCACGAATGCCTCTTTTAGAGCCATCTGTGGCAAGGAAACCCTTTCACTCCAGCTAAAACCGTTGCTTCCAAGGCGGAGGCCACGGCTTTAGCCGTGGCCCAACAGCTAAAGCTGTGGCCTCCGAGGGAAAAATAGCTTGGGTTTCATACTAGCTTAATTGGCACAATAGAATCTTCTGTGCTATACTATCTCTAACTTTCTTTAGGATTTTTGTTAGCTTGGCTCTGCGACCCGCGATGGAAAAGTTCAGCACCTTGTTCGCAACGCTCTATCTGATCCCAGCCCAAGCAATTTTGGGCCTCCTGATCATCTTCATGATGATTGGCTTCACTTGGCTCCACCACGCTCAAGCGCTCCATGGGAATCTCCCTAAATTTCGGCCCTTGCCAGCTTTAGATACTCTGCGCGCCGCTTTACGCCGGGGAGCCGAGACAGGGCGGGCCATTCACTTGAGTCCGGGCGCAGGTTCAATTGGGCAACCGCCAGCGATGGCCCAAACAATGGCTGGGATTCTGGCGGCGGCCCGCGTGATTGAAGAAACGGCCTTAAAAGGTACACCTGTGTTAGTCACGAGTGGGGATGCGGTAGCTCATTTGGCTCTCAAAGGTGCATTGCGCCAGGCATACCAACATGCAGGTCAAGCCCAAGATTATGCCCCAGCCAGCGTGCGGCTTTTAGCTCTTGAAGCCCCCACGGCTTATGCAATGGGGCTCATGACGACCTATAGCCCCCAGCGCTTCGAAGCGAGTCAAATCATTGGGCCTTTGGGGCCTGAATTTATCCTGGCGGGCGAAGAAGCTGCTCAATATTCTATCCCGCAATTAGTGGGGACAACCTCAGTTAGTGCTTTACCTTTGCTCTTTTTAGTTTCGCCTTCGGTTTTGATTGGCGAAGAAATCTTTGCAACAGAAGCCTATCTAACCGCAAGTTCAACCCCGCAAGCGCGGCTGTTGACCCAGGATGCTTTGCGGCTAACGCTGAGCTTGCTGGTAGTTGGGGGCTTGCTATTCCAAAGCCTTGTAGCCTTGCAGCCCATGCTTCCTTTCACCCTACCTTTCCTAGTACCTTAAAAGCGGCGGCCTCCTGGTCGCCCGGTAACTATCGAACATTCAATTATAGGGAAAAGATTGATGCGGAGTTTTCTACAAGACCCCAAACGACTTTTGGCTACCATTATCGCGGGCGGAGTTGGGCTGGTGGTCTTTGTCGATTCACTGGGGAGCATCCCCCTAATTAGCCCCGTGGCAACTTTGCTGGTGACTTGGACCGCAACTTTGCTGGGCCTAGCCCTCCTTATCGGGTTAGGAAGCGTCATCGGGACGCATTTTCAGCACGTGGCCAGCCGCGAGCCAACTTGGGGCTATAGCGTTGTGCTGCTCTTTGCCATGTTTACGGTTATTGCGCTGGGGATTTTCGGCGTGCCGGGGCAAGCTTTTCCCGTGAGCCTTTCCGAAGAACCTCTCCGCCTCTCTTTTCGGTTGATCTATGAACCTTTAGCCAGCAGCTTGTTGGCCCTGATGGCTTTCTTTAGTCTGAGCGCCATCCTGCGGGCCATTCAACAACGCCGGGCGGAGGCCATCTGCATCATTCTGGTGGCCTTAGGCGTTTTACTGGCCCAAACCCCTCTCGTTGCAGGGTTAGCGGGGGTTGATGCAGCGGTTGGTTCCTTCAAGGACTACGTTGTCTTGGCTGGCGCACGCAGTATCCTTCTGGGAACGGCCCTTGGAACGATGGTGGCCAGCCTCCGCCTGTTACTCGGCTTTGATCAGCCATACCTTGATCGTTAAGAGGGGGTTGGTTTCGGGGTTTCGCCCGGCGCAATCCAAAACGACCCTCGTGAATTGTTACTTAGCAAAGGAGGCTTGCGGCAGTTCCTCACCCCCGCCTAAGCAGGGGGTTACCTTGCCGCAGTATACTATGGAACATCTTCCGCCTTGGTTACGTGATCTACCTTTGCCCGCTTGTCCTCCTTCGCGCCAAAGGTCGGGGGCTGAAGGAGCCTCAGCCCCCCAGATGGAGGCGGTTGAGCAACCAGAATCTACCGCCACGGACTCCTTTGAGTTTTCGCCGGAAGCAGCTCCAGATACTACCCCGATTGGCTCCGGCGTAAGTGGGGGCGAAACAGTGATTCCCGATTGGCTCCGGGATCTCCAAGGCGAATTAGACGAAACCGCAGCTGATTTGCCAGCAGTTGCACGGCGGGCCCCAGCCTCGGCCCGCCTCAGTCAATCGCTCAAGAAGCCGACAGGGGCCACCGACCTCTTGCGGAGTATGGGCCTTGAAGAGGCCAAAGCTTCCTTTGAACCACCCAAAGCTTCCCCGACAGCTTCAATGGAAGCGGGAATTGGGAAGGCAAAAAGGGAAGAGCCTCTCCTTGACAGTAGTCTCGATTGGTTGCATGATGTTACGCCCGAAGAGTTGGAGCGCGACATTCAGCAGATTGAGGACCCGCCCAGTGCGCCAGCGAAACTCCCCGCCCGGCAGCCCCATTTGGATAGTCATTCATTGGACTTTTTAGGGGCCGACATTGGCCCCCCGACCGGCACAGGGCAATTGATTCCTAGTTGGTTGAGTGATGACAGTGAACCAGAGCCTCCTGTCGAAGAGCTACTTGACAAGCCAAGTTGGCTCCAAGCGGGTTCAGCCCCAGCAAAAGAAGCTCCTAGCGCCAAAAGACCTTCTGCCAGCGACTTTCCGAGTTGGTTACAAAGCACCCCAGAAGCCTCAAAGCCCAAAGCAGCTTCCTCTTCCACCACAACCAGTGATGTTCCTTCTTGGCTCCGAAGCGCCCCAGAAGAAAGCGAAGCTCAAGCTGGGGTCTCCTTGTCTAACACCATCAGTGAACCAACCATTCATGAACCAGAGATCAAGGCTGATGTTCCAAGCTGGTTGCAGGGACGCGAAGAAAAAGCTCCCTCAGCGCCTTTTTTGCCCCCAGGGCCAGTTAGCCAACCACCCATTGATGAAGGGCCTTTTGAAGTTGAAATGCCTAGTTGGTTGCAAGCTGAACCACAAAGTTCTCCCCCTTCAAGCTCCCCACCGAGTACCACCAGCGATGTACCAAGTTGGTTGCAAGCCGAAGAAGTCCCGTCTCGTGCAAGTGGTACTGAAGCCTCGCAAAAGTCGCTGACCGTCAGTGATGGCGTGCCAAGTTGGTTACAAAATCAAGCCGAAGAGCCTGTTGCGCCCCCACCGCGGTTCACTGGCTTCAACAAAGCAATGGTTTCGACTGGGATTCCGGATTGGTTGCAAGAAGAGCCAGCAAGAGAGGCCCAAGCCAACCCCTTTCAACCCTCAACCGTTAGCGATGACCTCCCAAATTGGTTAGTGGGTGAAGCTTCAGCTTCAGCACCTTCGGAACACAAAAGCTCCCCTTCGGCTTCTTCAGCGGGGGCTCCGCCTGCAAGTATCAGCTCTGACCTTCCACCTTGGTTGGCTGAAGAAGCGCCGGCTTCGGCGGCTTCGGCGGTGGGGGATGCTAAATTGCCGGCCTGGTTGCGAGGAGCCGAAAATCCACCGTCGCCTTTTGAGCCGGCGCTTGCTTCTCCTGCGCCCGGCCCGCCAGGAGAAACCCAGTCAGAGCCTCCATCCCAAGCTTCGCGTTTAGGGAACAAGGGGCTGATGAGTGTGGGGGGGGGCTTCTTTTTAGGTAACACTGACCTCCCAAGCTGGCTCCAGCAACCTGAAAACTCAGCTCTGGCCGCGGCCCAAGAAGCCCATTCCAAAGGCCCTAGCTGGAAGGTTATCGGGATCAGCACCCCTGAAGAAGAATTAGAGCTGGAAATTAAGCCGGCGGTAGTCTTACCCCGGCCCAAGTTTGAATTAAGTCAAGCGCATCAGGAGGCCGCCAGCCTCCTTCAAAAGTTGGCAGAACAACCTTTCCAAGAAGGAGCCGCCTTCCCCGCCCTTGCCCAACCCCGCTCGAAAAGAGGTCCTGGGCTAGAGTGGTTTTTGGCAATCCTCTTCGTCGCGGTTCTGTTGGCCGCGCTGTTGCTGCCCCAATTCACTAGTACCTGGAATCAGTGGCTAGTTGGCAAGCCTTCTTCCCTCCTTTTACCGCCCAAGCAGAAGCTGGCTAAAAAAATCGCCGCCCTCTCGGCCAAAGATGTTGTCTTGCTGGCTTACGAATGGGATGCCCAGCGGAGCAGCGAGCTAAAACCGCTTGAAAAAGCGCTTCTCCAGCACCTGACTGAGCGTAAAGTAGGGATAATATTCATCAGCACCGATCCGCAAGGAACCCTTCTCTCCTTTGAAGCGCGGGAGGCTCTGAAGAACGCAGGCTATGGAGGAAAGGGAAAAGATTATCTTTTGCTGGGCTATAAGCCTGGTGGACCTTTGGCCCTTAGATCCTTGGCCCAAGATTTACGAGCGACCCTCAGTTCTGATTTTCTGGGCCAAGATGCCACGGTCAGCCCCTTAGCGCTCAATTCTGCCGGCAAGCCAAGGTTGAAGACCTTGACCGATTTGGCGATGATCGTAGTTTTAGCTGATCAGCCCCAAGATGTTGAAAATTGGCAGGAGCAGGTTCATCGCAGCGCGCCCAAAGTTCCAATGGTCTTGCTTCTCCCCGCCGAAGTTGCGCTTGTAGTGCAGCCCTATCTGCATAATCCAAGTCAAAATATCTTTGCGCTTGTGGGCAAGCAGGGAGCTTTAGCTTATGCTGCTGCGCGCCAGGAAGATCAGGAAGATAGCCCTGCGGTTGCTGAACTGACCACCTTCACCCGCCAGCAAAGCCTGGCCATCTTTACCTTTGTGACGCTGATTTTCTTTGGCTCAGGGATCCGCTTTATAGGTCAGGTTTTTCAGCGAAGGAGTCCCAAAGCGTGACGGCTGAAGCGTTGTGGCCCGCTTTGCTGGCCCTTGTGCCAGCGGTTATAACTATCCTTGTTTTTAGTCGGCTTTTCGGCGACAACCCCCTCTTTCGGTTTGCCCAATATCTTTTTGTGGGCATGTCCCTCGGCTATGCTTTTGTCGTAACGTATCATCAGGTCCTGCGGCCCGCCGTCTTGGGCGTGCTGGCGGCTCAGAATAATTCGGTTCTTTTGAGCATCCACCTCACACCTTTTGGCTTAGGGCTTTTACTTCTAACCCGCTTGCTGGGCGGCCAAAAACTTTCGTGGCTGGCGAACATTCCTCTGGCGTTCATCTTTGGCGTGAGTGCGGCCCTTGCGCTAAGTGGAGCTTTGGTGGGCACGTTGCTCCCGCAATTGGTGGACTCCATCCGCCCATTGAAAGGCTCACCGCTTGAAATCGGGGGCAACATCTTCTTGCCCCTTGGGATCATTATCGCCTTGAGTTCCTTTACTTTTGCCCAACCCAAAAACCCAGTTTTGGCCCAAATCCAACTCTTCAGTGCCCATTTGGGCCGCTGGCTTTTAGGGTTGACATTTGGCTTCTTTCTGGCTGGGGCTTTGCTCACTTATCTCACTGCGCTCAATGAACGTCTTGAATTTTTGATCCAAACTATCCGAATTCTTAGCCATAAATGAAGCCGTCATGTTAGATAAATTGGGCGCAATTCTGGTAGCCGAAATTGGCAGCTTGACCACCCGAGTCACGCTGGTTGATACCGTCGCGGGCGAAACCAGACTGATTGGCCAGGCCGAAACCGCGACCAGCAGTGAGCCACCCTACCAAAATGTTCTTTTGGCCATCCTCGAAGCCACTTCGCAGATCGCTGCCGCCACGGGGCGCGAATTGTTGCGCGGTGACCAAATTTTCATGCCCCAGAACAGCGAGCGCGATGGGGTCAATCATTTTGTGGCCGTAAGTAGCGCTGCGGGCAATCTGAAACTCTTGGTCGCCGCGATTGCCAGCGACGTTTCAGCCGTGAGCGCCCAGCGAGCGTGTCAGAGTACCTATACCAGGATTTTGCAAGTCTTCACGTTGGATGATCCGCGGAGTGGTGAAGCGCCGCTGCCGCAGGCTCCGCTCGTTCCAGCCCCGAAGGCAAAAACCGCCGCCAAGCAACCAGAGACCACTTGGTTGGAAGCCCAAATAGCGCAAATGCTGACCCTTCAACCCGATGCGATTTTGCTCGCTGGGGGTTTAGAGGAAGGGACAATAGATACCCCAACTCGGTTAGCCCACATTGTTGCCTTTACCATGCTGCCCGCCACCGTCACCGTAGAGATCAGCGGGCCCACAACGGCAAAAAGTAAGCTTTTACCTATTATCTATGCCGGAAATTCGCAAGCGCAGGAGCAGGTCAAAAAGGCTTGTGGCGAGCGGGCCAAGCCAATTCTTGTACCTAACTTGCGCCCAAGTTTAGATCAAGAGGTGCTGGAGCCGACGCGCCAAGAGCTGGTCCGCCTTTACGCGGAACGAATTTTGCCCAAATTGCCAGGGCTGCCGGGCGTGCAAAACCTGACGCGCATCCCAATCACGACGGTCTGCCAGGCCGAAGGTTTGATCACGCGCTTTTTGGCCGAACATTATCAGCGCCAGATTTTGACGCTTGATCTTGGTTCAGCAAGTAGCAGTGCTTTTTTTGCCAGCCCTGAAAACTATCACGCTGCAATTTTGGGCACATGTGGAACGGGCTATGGAATCACGACTTTATTGCAGCCCGACCAAGGGTTGGCCAAGATCGCACGTTGGTTGCCCTTCAGCCTTAGCCCGCAAGACCTTACGCATTGGTTGCTCAATAAGTTTTTGCGCCCCCATCTTGTCCCTGCCAGCCCCGAAGATTTGTGGCTTGAACACGCGGTTGTGCGGGAGCTTATAAGCCAGGTGATGGCCGCTTTAGTCGCCGAACAAGCCCCAATCAATTATGATTGCATCATTGCTGGCGGGGGGGTTTTAGCGCATACGGCCAGCCCTGGTTTAGCGCTCCTCACGCTTCTTGATGCGCTTCAGCCGACGGCAGCCGAAAATACGATGGCTTTGGACATTTTTCTTGATACTCTAAGCCTTTTGCCCGCTTCGGGAGCCTTGGCCCAAAGTTCGGCCCAAGCCGCCGTCACGCTAATCGAGCGCGATCTGCTCAATAATTATCCCCTAGCAACTTGCATTATTGCGCTTGGGAACGGCAAAGCGGGACAGGTCGCGCTGGAAGCTGAGTTGATTCGGACCACACCCAGAGGCACTGCAAGTCCCCATCCGCGCGAAGAGCGCATTGAGGTGCGGCATGGCGAAATTGTCCGTTTGCCGCTCGACCAGGGAAGTAAAGGGCAACTGATTCTGCGCCCCAAAAGTGGAGTGCGGATTGGGCGCAATGGGCCAGGCGTTGAGGTTAGTGCCGATGCAGCGGCGATCAATGGCAGTGCTTTAGGCATTGTGATTGATGCGCGAGGGCGACCATTGGTGCTTCCTGAAGACGAAAAGAAACGCCAAGAGTTGCTTAGGAAGTGGCTAACGGCTCTCAGTGGGGAGCAAGGTGGCCAAGCTCCACCCGCCCCCGTAGCGGCTCCTTTGGTTCCCCTAGCTCTCAAGAAGCCTCCAGAAGTTGGCGCGCTTGGGGAGAGCCAAAGGCCTTCTGCTGCGCCAGATCAGGTGCAAAGTCCTGCGCTTCCCGTGCGTCAGCCTGCGGCCCCCCTCGCGCCCCCACCGCCGTTGGTAGATTTAGGTGCTGAGACTAAGCTCAAGCCAGGCTCACGGGTTTCGCTTGATGATCTGCGGAAGCAAGAAACAGCCCAGCCGCCCGCGGCCATCACCAATGCTGCTCGCCCTGGCTCCCGGATTTCGCTCGATGATTTACGCAAACAAGAACTAGGTGCTGTTACGCCCTCAAAGACTCCTGCTACTGATTTGGCCAGCGATTTGGCCAAACTCCGCCAGGCGGCCCAAGAGGAAGAAAAACCCAAAAAGTGGGGGTTGTTTGGTGGCGGAAAGAAGAAGTAACTCCTCTACCTCTTTTGGCAACGAATTCTATAAAATCAAAAACCCTCCCAGGTCTTGAAGCCTTGGGGGGTTTAATTTTGCTTTTGCGATTTTCTTCATAGCTTTCCGCGTTGATATTTATCTCTCATTTTCTGAGTATAGCTATCATAACTACTATTCTTTAGATCTCTTCTCGTTTCTTCTATTAACTCTTGGAAATACTTTGCTTCAGATTCGGGGGGATTTTTGGCAGCAACATAATGCTTATAGAAAGCTAATTTAATAACTTCTTTCCATTGACTTAATTGAGATTCAATCGCTATAATTTTCTTCCTTTCATTATCATCAAATCCAATTTCCTCGCATGGGGCGCGGCGCGGGCCTAGCCCGCGCCGCGCCCGATTCCCCGGCTTTTTACTCTGCAATCGTTATTTTGAGCATTTGTTCCCCAGGGTTGGGATCCAGCTGCGGGTCGCGCACACGTTATAGTTGCGATTAGAGTTGAATGGCGGATCGAGATAGATGAGATCAATACTTTCAGCGGCGACATATTGGCGTAAAATGTCGAGGTTATCCCCGTAAAAGAGGGTGTTCTTCATGAGCGCCCGTTGGTACATGGTCGGTTCCTTTCTGGAAGACTTTTGAAAACTGCAAAGGTCTCCTTACTCTCTTTCCCGCTCAAAAGCGAGACCTTTCAAACCATACAACTCTACCACCCTCTCATCTATCTCCTTTTCCCACGCCACAACTTCTGGCCCCTTTCCTTGCTCATCCAAACACCTTTGGACTAAGGTTGCGATCCTTTGCTGGGCGGCGGGCGAAGCTTTGGGAATTGGAAGGTGTTGCATATAGATCCTTTTCAAGCGCAAGCCTCCCCCTTCAGCCGCACCGAGAATCGCGGTGGTCGCTTTCAAGTAGTTCCAAACGGCATGGGAATTGAGAACCCCTAATAAAAAGAGGTCTTTCCCAGGGATAATGAAGGCCGTCGCATCAATATAGCTGCCCGTAGCCTCAAGCGTGAACCGCGCTTCCTTGGTAATATCAGGAAAGATGATTTTAGGCTGGGCAAAAAGCGCCGAATAGGCTGTTTTATCCTGAATTTCATACCATTTATACAAGCCAGCCTTGCGCCCAGCCCACGGTTTATCGGGCGACCAAGCTTTAGGCTTGGGTTCTAATTGCATTTGCCATTGCGCTAAATGAGCTTTGATCGCAGGATAAGCTGCTAAATCAATGCCGTGCTGGGTGAAAATAACCCATTTCGTTTGGGAAACAACATGCCATTTTCTAATCTCGCGCCCTAAAACAAGCGGTTTAATAATTTCAGCACTTTTCGCATCCTGCGCGAGGATTTCCTCATATTTTGCTTGATCAAGGTAAAACGCTCGATTACAACCCGTTGTGATACCGCGATAGATCTCAAGCGCATATTGTTTCAAAGGAATACTTGCCTGCTTCATTGTTTGAATGACAGAGAGCATCTTAGCATTTGTCAAATTCCAGCTTGAACCTTGAAAAGCAGTGGTTGGCAATGTTTGACCTTGCGCTTGAATTATTCTTGAAAGATCAAAATCAGTTGAAGCAAACCTTTTGACCTGCGTGAAAACTGGCTCTTTGGCCCTTTTCCCGCGCTGCGCGATGAGAATCGCTGTATCTATCATCGCTGAAAAGAGAGGAATTCCTGCGAAATCAGTAAGGCTCAAGATTGTGCATTTGGCTGCGATCTGCTGGCGCAACTTCACGCCATAATTAGCCCGCAGCCACTTATTGGAAGAAAGACAAGCCAAAATCCCCTTTTCGTGCAGAAGCTGCATGGCTCTTGCATAAAAATAGCAATAGAGATCGGCGGTACTCGTGTAGACTTCGGGAAAAGCCTTTTTGAGCAGAGCTTTGCGGTTTTTAAGCAATTCGTGGCGCACGTAAGGTGGATTGGCGAGGATAAGATCAAAACCTCGCTTTTCAGCAAAGTTTGCAGGGAAAACTTCGCTAAACGTGCTAGACCAATCGAAAAGCTGGCTATCAAGACTATCGCCTTGCACTATTTTCTGGGTTAAATTGGTCGAAGAGAATGGAGGAAAAGGATTGGAATCAGCAGTTAGAGCAAGCCATAAGCGCATTCGCGTGATATTGAGCGCAAAAGAATCACTATCTACGCCATAGAGATTCTGTTGAATGATCTCTAATTTGGCTTCAAAGCTAGTCTGCTGCCTAATAAACAGCGCTTGCCGTAAAGCTAACAGTTCTTGCAACATTCCCAGCAGAAAGGCTCCCCCGCCGCAGGCCAGATCACAGACCCGCACTGTTTTGAGCGCAAATAAAACTTTCTCTGGCGCAGCTAAATTGCTGCTATTTCGCTCATCGACAAATTGTCTGAGCGTTTCTGGCATTTCAGTTGGGCATTGGGTTGCAAGATAACCTTTCAAAGCCTCGCGGCACATAAAAGTAACGATAGAGCGCGGTGTGTAGTAGCTTCCACTTGCATGGCGACCTGTAACTGATTCTTCAAAAACTTTGCTCAAAACCTCTGGATCAAGCGCAGCTTGAGTTTCACTAAGGCTGTTTTCCTGCGCGGTAAAGCGAAAAGGCAAGAAAAGTTCTTCGAAAATTGCGGTTAAAGGTGGATCAGGCACAATAATCTGGAGATTTCTGTCGTTGGCATCTTGGGCAAAAAACTCGCTAATTCCCCATTCTACACTCTTGGCAAAAAAGAGCGGTTTTAAGCAATTTTGATAGAAATTGAGCTTAGGCTTAGTTTGTTTGGCCTGCTGATGCGTTTTCCAAAGGGTTTGCAAAGCGGCTTTGTGGCCCAGAAAAACGAGGAAAAGTAAGCGATTAAAGAGTTTTTGGGTAAAGAGATGTCGCGCTTCAAGTGCGATTCCACTGATTTGGCTCTCAGTTTGGCGGAAAAGTGCGGTGTAAACACGACAAAATTCGGTAGTTAGGTTACGCTCTTTTTTTTGAAACATAGAGATAAGCAAGGGGCGCGCCCCTGGGCAAAGCCCAGGGGCGCGCCCCCCTCCAGATCCTGCTAACTTTGGCGAAGCTTTTGCCTAATTCTCCAGAACTGTGAAGTAGGCCACGGAAGTATGCCCACTCTTTTCGCCTTGCCCCGTGATGGCCCAAACCCCTACGGGGTCGCTGCTATCTGTAACAATGGTGAAGGGGGAATGCCCATCGAGGGCAACTTCCCCATTTGCTTTGGCAACGCCTGGTACAGGTGAAGCTAAAACCGATTGATCGGGGTAGGTCAGCCAAACGCTAACCTTCTCGCCGCTTCTGAAACCTGCCAGGGTGACCGCAAACTTTGTGCCCCGTGGCCCTTCAGCTGGCTCAACCGTCGCGCTGACATTGTCGGGACGCTGGAGAGTGGGAGACGGGGGAGGTTGCGTTTCTTCGTACCGCCAGCGATAGTAATGCTGCCCCAAGTTGCCCATTTCGATCTGCCAGCCTACCGTATTGTGAGGGTTGTAGGTCAAGATGCGGCGTTCATAAACTTGGACTAGCACATCTTGGGCATTCCCATTGAACTTGGTATGCACCCAATAAGGTTCGCTGGCCGGATGCCCAACTACATAGAGCCAATCTAAGGGAAGGTCTTGGCGCTGCTCCCCGTTGACCTCGACCTTGCCGATCTGCTGGAGCGTATCCCAAAAAATTTTGGGGATATTGTGGCTCAAAACCCCATCGTAATGGACAAGGCGCGTGCCAGGAAAGGCCGCCGCTAAATCTGGGCGACTCCCGACGGTTCCCTCCCCGTCCAGCGTTTCGTCAACCAGATCGCCAAAGCGCGGCGGCGCAGCACTATCGGCGTTGCCAGGCCCAATAGGGCTGGCCGAAATGGGTTGTAAACGACTATCAAGGAAGATCGTGGTAACAAGGTAGAAATCGCCATAAGTTGGGGCCTCGGCGTTGGTTTCTGCATCGGGGTCGCCCGCAATGGGAATGTTGGCACGGCTCCGTTTTTCAAACTTATTATCGCCGATTTGCACCCGCCCACCAATCATTTCCAAACTCAACAAACCACTGGTAACATACCAAGCATCAGCAGCGTTGTCGCTGGGGTTGGAAATTTCCATACGGCCTTTGTCCCAATATTGGACGCGGCGTTTGCCTTGGAAACCTTCAATATAAGGTTCATCAAGCGTATGCAGCGGCGCAGGCCCCCAATACCAAAGGCGCTTGAGATTTCCATTGGCGACTTGAGCATCGCTTCGCTCCCAAACCCGCCGAAATGCACTCTCATCAGGAGAGGCGGCTGCCGTCAGCTGAACACTTAGCAAAAGGAGGAGTGCCAGTAATCCCGTCAATTTGTACATTTAGTGATCCTAACTTAGACGATCAAGAATGATCATCCATTATAAATGAGCCTTAGCTGCTACCTTCTTATGGCATATATGCTGCTCAAGGGCTTTTGTTTGTTTCTCTTGCTTAAAAAACTAACGCCAGCCTTGAGCAACTGCAAAGTCATTGCCCAGCAAACCAAGTAAGACTCCTTCGCGGCCATGGGCTTCGAAGCGAGCCCGTTCAAACCATTGTACCACTATTGTTCCACTAGGCGCGACTTCTTCAGGCTGGGCTTCCGAAAGCGGTTGGCCAAAAAGAGCTAGGCTTTCGGCGAAGGTTTTACCGGTTTGCCCATCAAACTCTAGGCCGTGCGTGCGCCAATAGCTCAAGAAGGGTTCACAAAGCGTATGGTCTGTACCTTCAAAGGTCAAACAACTAGGCTGGGGAGCGCCTTTGGGAAAGGTAAACCAATTGCGGCCTTGGCGCTGGAGCGTCAGGTCGCCCAGACGACTCAATTGCACGTTGTAAGGTGCAGGGTTTGCGGGATGCAATTCAAAGCGAAAGCGCTCAAAGTATTGCACCGTATAGCTTTGACCATCGCTGCCCGCTTCGCTGAAATCCTCACTGATCGGATAGCCAAAGATCGGTAAACCACCATGTTTTTCCCAATAAGGCTTGAATTCTCCATGCAAAAGATGTTGCGTCTCAGGGAAGAAGGTCTGAGTTCGATTGGAGGGAACAGGCGCGACGGGCGAAAATTGAGCATGAGCCATGGGCAACGCGGTTGCTTGCGGATTCGGCCCTGGGTTGGCATCGGCTAAAGGGCAACTATTATAACTTTGAGCCAGCTTTACCGCTTTGAAGGCATTAAGTCGCCCCCAACCATATTCAGCATCTTTCCCTGGTGCGCCTTTGTCATCAGCACTGGCTTCCAGGATACATTCTACATCGGTGCTGCTTAAATCAGGCCGCAAGGTGAGAACCAACCCTGCTACTCCAGCTACGTAAGGGCTAGAAAATGAAGTACCATTTGGGGGGCCATAGCCATTGCCGGGGATGGTCGTCCATAAGCCGACCCCCGGCGCAGCCAAGTCTACATAATCCCCAGTACTAGAAAAGCCTGTAAGGGTATCCAGATTGCCCGTGGAGCCAGCCGCTACGACGTGGTCAAAAGCGGCAGGATAGTTGATGGGATTGCCATTCTCGCGGTCATTGCCAGAAGCGGCCACAAGCATGGCCCCTTGCCTAAAAGCATAATCTATCGCTTCGTGGAGCGTGCGACTATTCTGCTGGCCGCCCAAACTCAAATTGATGATGCGAGCGCCGTGGTCGGCGGCCCACCGAATGCCTCTGGCGACACTTGCATCATCGCCACTGCCTGAAGAATTCAAGACTTTGATGGGTAAAATGGCACAGCCCCAGCAGATTCCCGCAATCCCTTTACCATTATTAGTTTTGGCCGCGATGAGTCCCGCTACGGCGGTGCCATGGCCGCTGTCGTCGTCTGTCTTATCATCATTCTGGAGCGCGTTATAGCCCTTCAACACTTGACCATTGAGATCCTCGTGGGTTTTAGAGACCCCAGTATCAACTACCGCAATAATAATCCCTTTACCCGTCGTAAGATCCCAAGCCTCTGGTGCTTGGATATTGTGTAAACCCCATTGTTCCCGCAGATTCGGGTCGTTTGGGGAACGCAAACTTTGGCGAATATAGTTAGGTTCGGCAAAGATCACCGCTGGGTCAGCCTGTAAAATCGCGGCCAACTGGGCCGCATCGCGGGCCAGCGCGAAGCGCACCCGATAAGTTTCTGCTAGATCAAGCGCCTCAGCTTGATAAGCTCCCCAATGCTGGAGGAGCAGGTTTAAGCGCTCAGGCTTTAGGCTTGCTGAAGCCCAATGAGCGATGCGGGCTTGGGTGCTAAGGGTCAGCCCTGGCTGAAGCTTGAGCAAGACTTCGCCAGGTTGATAGTTGCGATTAAGAGGCGGAGTGGAACTAGAAGCGCAGAGCGGGAGGAAGGTTAGAAGAAGCGTAAGGAGGATAAAGTGGCGAGCTAGGCGTAGGTTCTTCATGGTCAAAATGTGGCCGGGAATGGCCACAAGGCTCCTTTCCTAAATGCTGATTCAGAGTCGATTCCTTGTCTCCTCCGCCGTCTACCTGAGAGACAGCACCACGATTGTTTTGGCCCGTGGGAATCCTGGGGCCTCCTGAACTTCTGCTTATTGTAACTTAAAACCATTCAGAAGACAAGAGTTCCGCTCACCGTTTAGCCATTTGCCGGGATAGGTTATAATCAGGCCTTACATCTTGCGAAAAAAGGCGGCAGCTTAACGATGACTGAGACATTCAAACAACTTCGAGGCAAGGTTCTGACGGCGCTAGGCTTAGGCTTGGCAATTATGCTGATCCTCTCTTTGAGCAGTGATCTTCGGCAAGTCGGTGGAAGTTTTCGCGGTTTTCGCTGGCTAGATCTACCTCTTGTCTTGGGGCTAACCGCTCTAAACTATCTTTTGCGCTGGCTAAAATGGGATTATTACCTGCGCCAATTGCGCTTGGGCCCAGGTGTCAGTCGCCGCGAGAGTGCTTTGATCTTTACGGCGGGGATGGTCATGGCGGTTACGCCTGGGAAGGTCGGCGAAGTCTTCAAAGCCTATCTGCTACGGCAAATCAATGGCACACCAATAAGCAAATCTGCGCCAATCGTGCTGGTCGAGCGCCTGACTGATGGGCTGGCGATGCTCCTTCTAATGGGTTTGGGCTTGACACTCTATCCCCCCGCTCGCCTTGCATTTCTGGCGCTGGTACTTTTGAGTGGGCTTGGGATTGCCATTCTCCAGACGGAACCTCTTTTTGACCAACTGCTCAGTTGGTTTGCGCGTTTACCCTTTGGGCAACGCCTCGCGCCACGCCTGCGAACAATGTACGCCAGTGCGAAAACTTTGCTCGCCTGGCGGATCCTTTTGCTTTCGACCCTTTTAAGTTTTATCTCATGGGGCTTTGAATGCTGGGCTTTCTTTGCCATCCTGACGGGTTTGCACGTTGCGGGCAGTGGGCTGCTTTTCCTCCAAGCGACCTTTATCTTTGCGGCCAGCACGCTCTTTGGCTTAGTTTCGCTTCTGCCTGGCGGCCTGGGGACTTCCGAAGTGAGCAGCACAGGTTTGTTGATGGCGTTGGTCGGCTTAGAGAGCAGTGTTGCCACAACCGCGACCATCATGATCCGCTTCTGTACGCTCTGGTTTGGGGTCGCGCTCGGTTTGCTGGCGCTCGGCTGGTTTAAGCATCGGCATGGCGGGAGCGCATTTTCAGCGCCAGAAAAAGCAGAAAAATTAGAAGAGCGTTGACATTTTTAGCTGTTGACTCTGTAGCAAATTAGGCTGCCTCACCCCTCACCTGATGTAACAAGATATTTGAACGCCGTGCATGTTTGTGTTACAATGCAGCCCATGTGAATCCCCTCCGTCAGAAAGATCGCAGGTGGGACTTAAATATGGCGTTGATAGTTGCTTTTGGGAATCCTGTTTACGATGAGATAACGACTCCGTTCGCTAAGACTCCTGGGCGAGTTCTCTCTGGTTGCTCAACTAATGGTTGCTTGGCCCTGACGCGCTTAGGGCATCAGACCGCGCTGGTCGGTTCGCTAGGGCGTGATTTTAGTCAGCAATTTGTGGCAGATCTGCAACGCCACAAAATCAGGCCCTATGTTGAGCTTGGCGCGGAAACAGGGGGCTTTCGGTTGGTCTATGATGAAAAAGGTAATCGCACACTGGAGCTTTTAGGGCGGGCTGCGGAGATAAAAGTTGTGCCAGAGGTTTGTGCTAACGCCGAAGCGATTATCATTGGGCCGATCTTGCAAGAAACACCTAAAACATTGGTGGAGCGCATTCGGGAAGCCAGCAAAGCCCCACTTTTCCTTGATCCGCAAGGTTTGCTAAGGCGATTGGATGCTAAGGGACAGGTTGAACACTTCAACAACCCTGAATTGGCTGCTATTGCGCCCTGGTGTACCGTCATCAAAGCCAATGAACTGGAAGCTCTAATCCTCACGGGAATCGACCCGCGCCAGGATGCGGTGGAAGCGGTGCGGCGGCTGCGGGCGCTGGGCTGCCAGATCGCCATTGTGACCCTGGCCGAGGCGGGGTCGGTCATCAATGATGGTAAACAGCACTATCAAATCCCCGCTTACGCAACTGATGTCTGCGACCCAACAGGGGCCGGCGACACCTACATGGCGGGCTTTATCCATGCTTATTTGCAAAACCCCCACGACCTTGTGTCGGCGGGATGTTGGGGAGCCGCAACTTCTTCCTTTTGGATTGAGCAGACTGGTCCCGAAGCTCCCATCCCAGCAGCCCAAGTTGCCGAACGGACGGCAAAGTTGCTGCGGCAGGTCTAAAACTTAACAGAGCATCCCCGTGGCCCACAGCACAGAAAGAAATACCGATGATCATGCCAACTCTCGCCCGCTTTCGCCAACTCTATGAGCAAATCTCGATTCCGTTGGGGCATGTTTGCCTACGGTTGGGGCTTTCCGCCGATATGCTAACCTACGCCAGTTTGCTCTTTAGCGTGGGGGCTGGTTATGCGCTGGCCAAAAGCCAGTTTCTGCTAGGCATTCTCCTGATTTTGCTCGTCGGGGTGGCTGATGTCCTCGATGGAGCCACGGCTCGCGCTGGGGGCACAGCCAACGATTATGGCACAGTGCTGGATCACGTTACAGATCGCTATGCCGAGTTTTTTATCTTAGGGGGAGTTTTGCTCTCTGGGGCGGTGAAGCCAGGTTGGGTTCTTTTCGCGCTCTTTGGGATGATTATGGCCAGCTATGTGCGGGCCAGAGCCGAGGCCACGGGCAAATTGGCTTCCTGTAATGTTGGCTTTGCGGGGCGGCAAGAGAAGCTCGGCTTGTTGCTTTTAGGGCTTTTCAGCCACTCCTTTTTTCCCCTCCTCCCCATTTTAGAGTGGGCCGTCATTGCGATTGGTGTCGTTTCCCATATCACAGCGATTCAACGCTTGGCCTATACGCGCCAGATGTTGGTGGAAGCCGGCGCCGGCCCCGTTCAGCGCAAAAAGCCTGAAGGGGTTTGACCAACTAAAAGGATCTTACTTCCAGCATTGCTTCTCTGCTTGGGGAAGCAATTTGCATCTTAAAACCTTTTTATTCCTCTCATTTATTCCATTACCAAAACAGGAGACCTCTAAAATGGCTCTTACTTTAGCTGAAGTCGAACATGTTGCCCGTTTGGCTCGTTTGCGCCTCACACCTGCGGAGCTTACCCAGATGCAAAGCCAGCTTTCAGCAATTCTTGACCATGTTGCGCTGTTGCAAGAAGTTGATGTTACGGGGGTTCCACCGACGGCCCAGGTAACGGGTTTGGCGACGGTGCTGCGAAACGATGCGGTACAGCCTTCCTTGGCCCATGCCGAAGCTTTGCGGAATGCACCTGCTCAGGACAAGGGGATGTTTCAGGTCAAGGCCGTTTTTGAAGTGTAGCGCAAAAGGCTGCAACTCTTTGCCAGCAAGCAAAGTCTAAGCGAAAATGGGTTGAGTTCTCAATCCCACAACATAAAAAGGAATCGCCCAATGTATAACGGTAGTAAGAATTATCGGAGCAATAACAATTTTTCTGTATCTAAGAGCGGCCTGCGGGTCGGGAAGTTTTTTATCAAACAAGAATATCTCATTCTCGGCAGCGGCTTGCTAATTTTCCTCTTTGTCCTCCATGCTGTTACGAGAATTGTCAATACAAGCCTGCTCATTCATTTTGGGTGCTTCGCGGGAGCCTTACTCCTCCTGGCAAACCTGCGCGAAGTTCTGGGCAATTCTTTTAGCCCGCGCCAAAATACCGCGCTCCTGAACAGCTTAGTCGGGGGCGCTTTGGTCGGCGCTTGGCTTTCGCAAGTCATCGGCCTCTTGTTTTGGATTCCTGCCGTCATCCTGCTAGGAATTGCAACCCCTTTAGCTTTTGGTAGCGCTCCCGCCTACAAAGTCTATCTCCAGCAAGCCCAAAAGAGTGCCATCCGCGTTGTTCAATCAGTTGAACAAGCTCTAAATAAACAAAGCTGATTAAAGAAAGGAGGCGCATAAGCGGACAAGCTTAAACTACACTAACATTGTCGAAGGGTGGGTATTCGCAAAGTAGCTCCCCAATCCTTCGGGCAGGGAGTAGAGGGTGTTGTAGTTCACCCCATGCGGCTGGGGCCGCATAAACAGATCATAGCTTCGCTATGATTTTGGAACTATACGATAAAAGAAGGTCTTTATAACTAGAAGGTAGGTTTTTGTGAAGCCACAAATTATCATCCTTGGCGGAAATTTCGCAGGGCTGCACGCCGCGTTTGAACTGCATCATACTCTTGGCAATAAGGCGGATGTCACGATCATCGCGCCCGAAGATTTCTTCGTTTTTCTACCCTCGCTGATCTGGGTCGTGACGGGGTCTTGTTCGCCTAAACGGATTCAATTTGATTTGCGAACGGCCATTGAGCCACGGGGGATCCACTTAGTACACGATCACGTTGTGCGAGTGGATGTGGCAAACCAAGTTGTTTATACGGATATGAATAAGTTTTCCTATGATTATTTGGTGGTTGCTACGGGAGCTGACCCAGATTGGAGTGTTGCGCCAGGGATAGGCCCACATACGGGCCATACCCACTATGTCTGCTCAGTGCCGTGGGCAACAAATGCCGCCAGGGCCTGGCAAAAATACCTCAAAAACCCAGGCCCGCTGGTGGTAGGGGCTACGCAAAGGTCAGGGTGTTTTGGGCTGGGCTATGAGATGGTCTTGAACTTGGAGCACTCGTTGCGCAAGCAAGGCAAACGTTCGCAGGCCTCCATTACCTTTCTTACCGCTGAACCCTTCCTCGGCCATCTGGGCATGGGGGGTGTAGGGGAGGCCCCTAAGAAAATCGAGGAGGTTTTCAAGAAGCGGAACATTAATTGGGTCGCCAACGCGACAACTAAGGCGGTGACAGAAACTGAGGTGCTGTTGGAGGATGGCAGTGTGTATCCCTATGCCTATGCCCTCTATCTTGTCCCCTTCAAAGGGCGCAAGTTCATCTTTGACTCACCGGGGTTGGGCAATGAGAGGGGCTTTATTCCTGTGAATGACCGCTACCAGCATGTCAACTTGCCCAACGTTTATGCGGCGGGAGTGGCCGTGGACGTTACCCAACCAGAACAAACGCTGGTTCCCATTGGCGTACCCAAAACGGGCTACATGTCTGACGTGATGGGCAAGGTTGCAGCCCAGAATATTGAAGCAGAGATTATGGGCAAGCCACCACGAGATCTTCCCTTTGCGGACATTAAGCTCCTTTGTGTAATGGACGGTGGCGATATGGCGATCTCGCTTGTCGCAGACCGGATCTTCAACCCCCGCAAGTTTGTTTTTTCAAATGCCAGTTGGATAGGGCATCTTGGCAAGATTTTGTTTGAGAAGTACTATATGTGGAAGGTTCGCAATGGCTTAGTATACTTACCCTAGGCAAAGGGAGACACGGAGTTACAGAGCTACGGGGTTTTCGAGCAGGAGGTTGAGGCAAAAATGAAAAGCTTCTATCAAAAGGTTTGTTGTGGGCGCTTGCCTTCTGCTCGGCCTCTGGGACTCGGTGTTGCTCTGCTCGCTTGAGTTGCGGGCGAAGGGCCAAGCAAGGAGAGCCATCCGCCAAGCTCTAAATAAGGATAGTCCCTTAAAAGGTAAAGGTAGTGACACTAGGCAACCGGTAGAAGTCACATAGGGTTTTCAGGTAGGGGCCAGGCAGACGGGGTGAAGATGATGGTCCAGAAGGCCAAGGGCTTTCGCCAACGGCTTCCCGTTGCCAAAAAGACCCCAAAGGCCCCTCCAAAGGCTGCGGGAAATTTGGGGACAAAGAAGAGCAAGCCAGCCCAAAAGGGAAGCTAGGGAAAAGACCCTTTTAGGCTAAACTAGAGGGGCTTTAGCGGCGGCAGGGGGTGATAGCTCAACTCTTTTCGGGGTTATTAAGATCAAGGGTGTCAATAAAATCGCGGAAAAGCGACAAGTTTTCATCGCTGGTCTCAATTTCTGGCTCATCTTCGTTGAGTTCTGTTTCAGCCAAGGCTTGATCTTCTTCATCAAACAACACCCCTGCTTGTTCCAAAACATGAGCCTCAACATAGATCGGGACATCAGTCCGCATGGCCAGCGCAATTGCATCACTTGGGCGAGCATCAACCTCCGTTGTACGCCCATGCTGCTCAATCACAATGCGGGCAAAAAAGGTATTATCGTGAATATCATTGACCAAAACGTGGTTTACCGTGCCACCCATCTCGTTAATGGTCATTCTTAGCAGGTCGTGCGTAAGCGGGCGTTGTGGCTCATGTCCCTGAATAGCCATCGCAATCGCATCGGCCTCAAAGGGGCCAATCCAAATTGGGAGATAGCGCCGACTATCAGGTTCCCGCAGCACGACAACCCGATGTTGAGTGAGAAGGCTTACACGGATACTGTCAACCATTACACGTATCATCGGTCTGCCTTTCCTAGGGCAAGGCAGATCGTTTTGCCTTTGCCCCTTAACACACTAAAACTAGAGCTTCTTTTCTTCTTTACGCTTTTGCCGCATCCTAATTCAGAAAAAGAGCTTGGAATTTGAAATTTCAGGATGGCTAACTAGGATTTTATCACAGAAAAAGGCTGGCTGCAAGCGCAGCTTTGGCAGCTTACCTATCTCGCCGGCCCCTTAGGGAGTCTTAGGTCGAGTTTGGGGCACAGGGGGGCGCGGGAGCAGCCCACTTTTTGCGACGACCAGCGGCATTGCCCGTGTCCAACCAACAGACATCAGATGGACTCCGGCCACGCCTTCGATGCTCAACAATTCTTGCACCAATTCAGCCGCCAGTGCAATGCCCTCCGCTTCAGGGTCAGCAGCGGCGGTCATCCGCTCAACAACGCCCGCCGGGACAAGCGAGCCGGGCAACGCATCGCGCAGCAAAATCGCGCCCTGCACATTCCGCAAAATCATCACCCCCGCCAGAATATGCGCTTCTTGGTGAATTCCTAGCGTGCGCGCCTCGCCCATCCAAGCCCGAAAGCGCGGAAGATCAAAGATAATCTGGGTTTGGATAAATTCAGCCCCTGCTTCAATCTTCTTCCCAGCGCGTTTAGCCTTTTCAATGTTGGGATTCGCTACAGCGCCTAAGAAAAACCCTGGTTTATCCTTGAGAATCCCACCTGAATGGGTTTTTCCCTCATCGCGCATTTGGCGTAACATTCGCAAAAGCTGAAAGGAATTAAGGTCAAGCACACTTTTAGCTTCAGGATGATCGCCGTTTTGTGGATGATCCCCTGTCATACAGGTAAAATTGTGAATCCCCAAGGCCACGGCACTCAACAAATCCGCCTGAAGCGCAATGCGGTTGCGATGCTGGCACGTGATTTGGACAATCGGCTCTAACCCGACCTGCTGCGAAATCACCCCCGCGCCCAGCGCTGACATCCTGACCATCCCGCGCTGATTTTCCGTCAAATTGACAGCATCTACATAGTCGCGCAAACCCAAAGCCAATTTGACCAAAGCGTCGCGTTCCGCCCCTTTTGGGGGGGCAATCTCGCCCGTGATTACTTTTTGCCCCGCCGCCAGGCGTTGCTGGAGTATGCTATACATTGCAAACCTTCCACTAAACTACCATTATTTTTGCTCTGCTTTATTATAAGAGAAGAAACGCTGGCTGGCAACAGAATTGCCCTCTTTAAGTTTAGAGCGCGGCCTCTCAAGTTCAAAAGGAGTGGCGCGGAGACTGGTAATTTGTGCTACAATTGCACTCCAGAATGTCTTTTTCAAACTATTTGCTCACCAACACAAAGCCAAACCGGCAGCTTTAATTGGGTTTGAAACGCATCATCGGGCCAAAATGAACATCGAAGTAGAATGGATGATCCTTGGTTTGCTGAATTTATGGGCTATTACAGGAGAAAATCCCAGGCGAGCGATAACGAAAGAGGATTTGCTCAAGCATGGAAAAGAACTGCCCCGTTTAATCCTACCGCTGATAAGCGAAGCGGAATTTGCCGAAGGATTGGGTAACACGCCTTACATTCAACGTATTTGGGAGGAAGGGCAAGCGCGGGGATTGGTGCAGGGGTTACATAGCGCAATTGAGCTGGGTTTGGAACTCAAATTTGGGGCCGCGGGGTTAGCTCTTTTGCCTGAGATAGAACAAATTGCAGCGCTAGATCTCCTAAAGACCATCCACCAAGCGCTCAAAACGGCTACCCCTCTTGCTGAAATCCGCCAAATCTATCAGCCCCATGTGAAATAAGCCTTTTCTGTGGAGACCTTTGTGGTTTTGAAGACCGCAAAGGTCTCTGGAGTTAAACTAACCCCTCATTTTTTGCCTATAGCTGGCGCACAATGCGGAACCCACGGGTTTCAGAACACTCTGAAAAAGATGCGTAAAAGCACGTAGCTTCAGCGGGTGTGGATTTCCATGAGCCACCGCGCATCGGTGGCGACAAAACTAGCCCCAGAACGAGACTTAGCCCCAAAATCAGCCCTAGAACCTGAACTAACCCTAGAATATGAATCTGAACCTGAACCTGAACCTGAATCCGCCCCAGAAAAAAACCGAGCAGTAGAAAAAGACCTACTCCTAGAATAAACCCTAGTCCCAGAACAAACCCTAGAATTAAACCTAAGCCCAGAATTTCACCGGTATCCGATGATCCATAATACGTCATTTCCCAAACGTTCCCGCTCAGATCGCTAACTCCATACGAACTTTCGCCCGCAGGATAGCTTCCAACAACGGTTGTCTTTCCAAGTCCTGCTTTCTTCGCATTGCACTTATGCTGGTCAAACTGATTGCCCCAGGGATACCACCATATTTGGGGCCCACAAGCGGCCAATTCCCATTCCCACTCTAGCGGCAACCGATACTTTTTCGCCGTCTGGTTACTTAACCAAGTGCAAAAAGCCTCGGCATCTTTGCGATAAATCGCAACAACGGGATGCTGCGCTTCTTCTTTTGGAAATAGGCCCGCCACCCAGTGTTTAGGTGGCTTGTGGCCAGTCGCAGTAACAAAGTGACTATATTCAAGGTTGGTAATCGGATATTTCCCGATCTCAAAAGCGGGCATTAGCTTGCGCCATGAAATGACGCGCCAAAGAATAAAACAAGCACACCGCAAGTTTCTTGCCCACAAACTCAGTTTCTGCTCCCAAGCTTGAGCTTTTTTTAGGTCGGGTAGCGCAAGCACCCGAATATTATGTGCAGGAATAGGAACCATTATGGGTTTGGGAACACTGAAGCGCGATTCGCCACTTTGTTCCTCAATCATTTCAGCCATTTAGAATTACTCCTGTTATTCTTTGCATAGAATAAAAACGAGACTAGCACCGTTCAAACCCTCAGCTTCGCCTGCAAAATAAACATTTCGTGTGGTTTTCAAAACCGCAAAGATCTAACGGAGCGCAGGTTTTTGGTCTGCGGGCCAGACATCCTACCTATCCTACACCCTAACTTCGCGCAACCGCTCGACTAACTTCACGGTTTCAACACTTACCGTAATGATTTTGCCAACCAAACGCACAATATATTGCGGCTCATCTGCCCGATTCGGGTCATTCGTAATCCCGCTCCGCTTATCTGTCGTGATCTGATATTGATCAAGCACCCATTCCAAAGCTGACCGATTGCCCAATTGATATTCAAAAGCGC
>Ga0316611_1000140_pt1 | contig 29629 bp, 22 predicted proteins | sample MIS2016202_MG_FD_207675 | JGI IMG/M metagenome (GOLD analysis project Ga0316611, IMG submission 207675) | Microbial mat bacterial communities from Middle Island sinkhole, Lake Huron, Michigan, United States - MIS.2016.202 | ecosystem: Environmental > Aquatic > Freshwater > Lake > Sediment... | reverse complement strand
TTTACTCCGGTTGAAAAAGGTATTGCAAATTTCGTAAAATGGTATCTCGATTTTTATAAGGCCTAAGGCTTTATATTCATCTTAATTACTTTTAGCATCGAATTTAGATCTTTCACTTTTGTTTCGTACCCTAATTTTTCGTAGGAATAAATTAGGTTTAATATGACTCGTTGCAAAATTTCGATATTACTGCATGGTTTATAAAATGATTCGTCCTGATTTAAATTTTGTTGTTTTAAAAAAGTGTCAATTTCTTTTTTACCAAGAACAGCTCCTTTATTAAATGGGTTAATGTAGAACAAAACTTCATCGCCCGAAGGGAATAACTGATGATATTCGTCCTTATAGGCAAGAATAAAATTCTTTGGAAGGTTCACGCCATAAATAGGAAGTCCAAGTTTTTGCGCAACAACAGCATAAATAATTGATAATGAAATTGGATTTCCTTTTTTCGATTGTAATACCTGGTTAATGAATGAGTTTTGGGGTGAATAATAGTTAGAATTATTACCCGTAAATTTATGAATATCAAAAAGGATATGATTTATTACCCTTACTTTTTCGAGGGCCGTCAAATTATCATTGAGCTCAAGCCATATGTCGTGGCGTAATTTATCTACTTCTTGTGTAAGTTCGTAAAAGCCAAGATCGGGATACTGATATTTGGCAACAATAAAAGATCCTTCAAGCAAGTCGGAGGCTCCATTTTTTATCCAAATGGACAAACTGGTATGAATGTGGTTTAATTGTATTTTATGAATAATGTTTTCTAACCGGTCTTGAACTGAGCTGGCACTGGATGTTTCCCATGCTTTTTCAAGTTCGGGGACAATCTCAATACCTTTGTCGAATAAGGTTTGAGAAACCGCATTATATATTTCTTTATCGGGATCGTCCAACAAAGTGATGAGGGCTTGAATTTCTTTTTCCGTCATTTAACAAATAATTATCGACTTACTAAATTTAAGAATTTATATTTACAAGAACAATTATACCTTTCTGCTTAAACAGATGTTTATAATGAAATGTTGAGATTTTTATTAACAATACGATTTTGAAATTTGGGACATTTGTTTAAATACTATTTTTGTAAAAAAAATAAACGTTCAATATGATACAGCGTATTCAGACACTTTTTTTAGTAGTAGCTTTTGGTCTTATTATATCCTTGTTTTTTATTGATATTGCTCATTTCAATAATGGGATTGTTTACAATTTAAGTGGATTTTCCAGTAGTATCCCCAGAGATTATAACACAATAAATCAACTCATTTGGCTACAGGGAGGCGCAATCTTTTCAATAATTTTACTCGTTGTAATTATCTTTTTATTTAAAAACAGGAAACTGCAAATGAAATTATCTTTGTTTGGAATCGTTATCCTATTGCTTTTAAATGGTTTGATTTATTACATTCTAACTATAAGTGAATCCAGTCTAAACGCATTGGTAGATTTTAAATCACCAATCCTATTCCCAATAGTTGCTTCTGTTTTGGTTTTTTTAGCCTACTGGAATATTCGAAAAGATGATAATCTTATAAAATCGCTCGATCGGTTGCGATAATTACAGAATCACCATTCTATCCTGTTGTGTTATTCTCTCGCAGTAATGACATTTTAGGGACACTTCGTTTTTGGAGAGTACTGTGAATTTAGTTTTAATCTCTTCATTGTTCGTAATGCACTTAGGATTCATACACTTAACAATTCCCTGAATATAATCGGGTACTTCTACCACCCGTTTTTCGATTACTTCATAATCTCGAATAATATTGAGTTTTGCTTGAGGGGCAACCAAGGCAATTTTATTTATTTCTTCATCCAGAAAATACCGGTCTGCAATTTTTATGATGGCTTTGCTTCCCAATTTTTTGCTTTCCAATCCGGTACCAAAGGTTATTTGGTTATTAATTGTTTGTAGCCCTAGAATTGAAATAACCTTAAACAGGTTTTTTGCTGGAATGTGATCAATTACAGTTCCATTCTTTATAGCATTTACTATGAGTTGTTTATCTTTCATGACAGCGTTTTTATTTTATTCCTAGAATTGATGTGATAATTGCCTGACGTACAAATACTCCGTTCTGAGCTTGTGTAAAGTAATAGGCTTTTGGGTTTTCATCTACATCTAAACTGATTTCGTTAACCCGAGGGAGTGGATGTAAAATTTTCATGTTTTCCCGGGTGTTTTCGAGCATCGAATTATTTAATACATAGGCATTTTTTGTTTTTTCATATTCGATTGGATCCGAAAAACGTTCTTTTTGCACACGGGTCATATATACAATATCAGCCTCAGCAATAATTGGCATAAAGTCCCGATACTCGTAGTATTTAATATTATGTTGTTCTAAAAATAATTTATATTCATTGGGCATTTTTAATTCATCTGGCGAAATGAAAAAGAAAGTTGGGTTGTAATTCGACATAGCCATTAATAAAGAATGAACAGTGCGACCATATTTTAAATCCCCAATCATGAATATATTAAGGTTCTCAAGTGTATTTTGTGTTTTTTTAATCGAGTAAAGGTCGAGTAAAGTTTGTGTAGGATGCTGATTTGCACCGTCGCCGGCATTAATTACCGGTACCGATGCAACTTCACTTGCATAGCGTGCAGCTCCTTCAAGTGGATGCCGCATTACAATAAGGTCAACATAGCCGGTAACCATTTTAATGGTATCCTTCAACGTTTCGCCTTTGGTTACGCTGGAAGAATTTGCATCCGAGAAACCAATTACCCTGCCTCCCAAACGGTTAATCGCACTTTCGAAACTTAAGCGGGTGCGGGTAGATGGCTCAAAAAACAACGTAGCAACTATCTTTCCATCTAATAGGTGCTGACTAGGATTTTTTTCAAATTCAGCAGCTATATCAAGGATTTTCAGATAGTCGTCCTTGCTGTAGTCTGTAATGGATACAAGGCTTTTGTTCTTCATAATAGGTAGATTTAGTTTTATAAATCAATGTTTTCATTTAAACTTATATTCACATAAATCAGTTCTTTAAATTTTGAAAGTAGCTGATTTGTAGAGTTTTTTCGGCATTGAACTGTTAACTGACAATCAAAGTCAAATTTAGATTGAATTATGGAAATATTATATTCTTTTATCAATCGGTTTACCTGATTTTGTAAAGGATAATCAAATTTAAGTTTTAATGTATCGGTAATTTCCTTCGAAACAATTGTTGCATTTGATATTGCTTCCATGCTGGCAGTTTTATAAGCCTGGATAAGTCCTCCAACTCCCAGGAGGGTTCCTCCAAAATATCGAATAACCACAATAAGAATATCGGTAAGGTTATGGGCTACAATTTGACCAAGGATTGGCTTCCCGGCAGAATTGGATGGCTCTCCGTCATCAAAGATCCGGAAATTTTTCATGTCAACTCCCAGGCGATATGCGTAACAATGATGACGGGCATCGAAATATTCTTTTCGAAGCAAATCGAGGTGTTCTTTAATTATTGGCTCAGTTGAAACGGGGTAGGCAAATGCAAAGAATTTACTTCCTTTATCCTTAAATAAGCCTTTGGATGCATTCTCAATGGTTAAATAAGTATCGGTGTAAACTTCGGGCATAGTTCGTTTTATGTAAGCAAAAAAAAACAGGTTCCTTAATGAGAACCTGTTTTTTAAATGGATTAGATTTTTAATTTCTTTTCTATTTCTTCAACCTGATTTTTAAATCGCTTATCCGTTTCTATAAGGTTGTTAACTGTTTTACAAGCATGGAGAACCGTTGCATGATCTTTCCCTCCAATTTGAGCTCCAATTGTGGCAAGAGACGATTTTGTCAAGTTTTTGGAGAAGAACATAGCAATTTGCCTGGCCTGAACAATTTCGCGTTTTCGGGTATTCGATAATAGCATCTCCACCTGAACATTAAAAAAGCTGCAAACGACCTTTTGAATATAGTCGATCGAAATTTCCCGCTTGGTATTTTTAATGAGCTTGTCGATCATTTCAGTTGCCAGGTCGAGCGTAATTTCTTTCTTGTTGAGTGTTGATTGTGCCAAAAGCGATATCATGGCACCTTCGAGCTCACGAACGTTGGTAGCAATATGGGTAGCAACATATTCCATTACTTCGAAGGGAATATTAATGCCATCGAGGTAAGCTTTGTGTTTTAAAATAGCAACCCGCGTCTCAAAATCAGGTGGTTGTAAATCGGCTGATAGTCCCCATTTAAAGCGCGACAACAAACGTTGTTCTAAACCTTGAAGTTCAACAGGTGGCTTATCGGAAGTAAGAACCAATTGTTTGCCCGACTGGTGTAAATGGTTAAATATATGAAAGAATATATCCTGAGTTTTTTCTTTGCCAGCGAATTCATGAACATCATCGATAATTAACACATCTATCATCTGATAGAAATGGAGAAAATCGTTTTTGGTATTATTTCGAATAGCATCTACAAACTGGGTCTGAAATTTATTTGCATTCACATACAAAACAACTTTGTCCTGATATTTTTCTTTAACCTGTATACCAATTGCCTGAGCAAGGTGAGTTTTACCTAGTCCTGATTCTCCATAGATAAACAGGGGGTTAAAAGCGGTTCCGCCAGGATTGTGACTTACTGCATATCCTGCCGAACGAGCCAGGCGGTTGCATTCTCCCTCAATAAAATTTACAAACGAATTTTCGGGGTTTAATTGTGGATCAATATTAAGTTTTTTAATACCTGGAATTACAAAGGGATTCTTAATAGGTTGATCGTCCAGGTCAATCGGCATGGAAACCGGTTTGTTTTTGAGATCAGGATTCCCTTTACCGGGGAATTTGACTGTGTAGGGTTTTGCAGAGGCAAAATTGCTGTTTTCCATCACAACGCTATATTCGAGCTTTGCTTCGTGCCCTAATTCTTTCCGTAAAGTTTTCCTAAGGATATCAATGTACTGCTCTTCAAGGTACTCGTAAAAAAACGGACTGGGCACCTGAATCGTAAGCACATTGTTTTCCAGTTTTAAAGGAACAATGGGTTCAAACCATGTTTTAAAACTTACAGAAGGAACATTGTCTTTGATAATTTTTAAGCAATTATTCCAAACTGACTGATGCATTATTAATACTTTTTTAAAAATGAATTACTTAATATGATCTTTTGCTCAAAAAATTAGTAAAGCAATTAGGTGAAAAAAAACGTAAAAAAAAAGGTTAGCTCATTAGTATTTTTCGATTATTTGTTATCAATTTTAGTATCAGTATATTATTTTTTAATTTATTTTAAAAATAATTAATATATTGTAAATCATTATTATACAAAGAAAAAATATCAACACTTCCTTATTTTAATGTTAATATCGTGTTAATAAATTGTTAATAAAAATTAACGAAAATTGTTGATTTTCGAAACTGTTGATTTCTAATTAAACTGTTTATAAAAGATTATTTTGAAGATTTTTTAGAAGACGACCCGAAAATTGAAAAATGGACGTATTTTTTAGGATTCTCCTTAACATCTACTAATAAACTGTCTAAATTATTTAAAGTGCTTCCTAATGAATAATAAATAGAATCGTCGTTTACTAATTTCCCAATAGATCCTTGATTATTATTAAGTTTTTTCATTAAGATATTTGTTTCTGTAATTGCAATGTTGGCGTTTCGAATGGCCATTTTGAGATCGGAATGTGCAATTGAATCCGAGAAACTGGATAAGTTATTGAGGGTATTTGTAATTTGTCCGTTGCTTTGTTTTAAATTATTGGTAATGTCTTCCAGATTTTGCATGATAATGGCAACCCTCACTCGTTGGGTAACAATGAGCTGTTCTAAAGAAGCAACTCCCTTTTTAATATTATCCTGAGTTTCTGGGGTAAATGTGTTTTTAATAATGGTCATAACCGAATCGATAGATTCAATAAGGCGTTCGGATTTTTCTTTTATTGGAAGGAGCTTTTTTGTAACCAACACACTTATGTCTCCATCAAATTTCCCAACCAAAGTATCGTTTTCGTGGGAGAGGACATCTGAGCTTCCCAAAATCATGTTAACAGCTTTGGAGCCCATAAAGTCGGTACTGTATATTTCAACAATGGAATTATTTGGAATATCGAACTCTCTGTCAATAGAAATTTCCACCACAATTTTAGAAATAGTGCCATGTATGAATTTTATTTCGGAGACCTGGCCGATAGTGTACCCGTTTGCACTAACAATACTAGATTCCTGAAGGCCACCAATATTGTTGAAAACAGCATAAAACTGTTTGCTTACAGTAAATATATTCTTTCCTTTCAGGAAATTAAACCCCCATAATGAAACTGCTATTACTGCGGCTACTACAAAACCAATTTTTACTTCTTTTCGGATTTTCACGTGATTATATTTTTATAATTAATTGTTTGCGTGGAGCTTATTTGCACGAAACAACAACCTTTTCTTTTTTTTTCCTTCGTTAATAAAATAGTTCATCTCTGTCTAGAGCTCTTTCATTAAATTCATTATCAGGGCTATATAATTTGTATAAAGCAATTTAATGAAGTTGCTAAATTAATTCTTTATTTCATTTAATACTTTTTTTGCGGGAACTATTTTCCCATCTTTCAATGCAACAATAAATGCATCGGGAAAAGTATTCTTAATTGTTTTAGAGAATTCGACGATGTCGTTATAATTGGTTTTTCGGCCAACGGTATATTTATAATTATCTGTCGATTTGTGTTCTTCTATGTTTTTAATGCCTTTAAACCCCTTGGCATTTAATGGAATTTTTTTCTTCGAAGAACTTATTTGTACCATATAATATACCGGATTGTTTTCCGGTTGGACTGCAATTGGCTCCGGATTAGTAGTAAAACTGTCAGAGGTGCTTGCTGTCCCGGGATTATTACGGCTTAAAACATAAATACTTCGATTTTCGATGACATTTTTATAGTCGCGAAATGCCCTGTAGATAGACGATGCCAGATAATCCTGACCTTGAGAAGACGCTAAATACCGTTCTTCCTCCAAATTAGATAAAAAACCGGTTTCAATCAGAATACTAGGCATAGCAGTTTTCCAAAGTACCAAAAAACCTGCTTGTTTTACTCCCCGGTCGAACCGGTTTGCCTTTTCTTTAAATTGACTTTGAACATACGATGCTAAGGTCAGGCTTTGGTCGATATGTGTATTTTGCATCAGAGAAAGCATAATATATGCCTCGGGCGAATTATCAAATCCTTCGTATTTTGAAGAAAAATTATCTTCTTTCAAAATTACCGAGTTTTCGAACTTGGCAACTTCTAAATTGTCGGCTGTTTTTGTCAAACCCATTACAAATGTTTCGGCTCCAAACGGGTTTTTATTGGGATTCGAATTGCAATGGATCGAGATAAATACATCGGCCTGATTTTTGTTGGCAATCTCCGCACGTTCGTGCAGAGGAATAAATACATCGCTATCGCGGGTAAATATTACTTTAACGTCGGGCATATTGTTTTTAATGTAATCGCCCAATTTTAATGCAACTGAAAGTACAATATCTTTTTCGTAATGTTTACTGCCTTTGGCTCCGGGATCTTTTCCGCCATGGCCAGCATCTATTACAACACAATTTATTCTGTTTTTAGCTTCCGATTGGCCAATAACAACAGAAAAATTAATACAGGTTACAATAATAAATAATAGGGAAGTACGTATATTACTTGTTACTGCAAATAATTTATATGATAATCCAAACATTCGTTGCTAAAAGATTTTTGATTAGTTTTGGGGTCTTGTTTTTTTAAAACTGTCACAAAAATAGTATAAAATTGTTCAAATATTTACCATACCATATAATAGCGCTATTCATTATTAGTTTTTATTGCTCTTCGTTAAAGGGGCAGGAGGAGAATCGCCCTGATACCGCATTGATTTTGAAAGATTCCGTGAAAATCGATTCCCTTAGCCTGAAAAAGAAAGACCAGCCGTTTGATTCGAAAGTCGATTATCAGGCCGATGATTCTATTCGGTTTTCGCTTGGCTCCAAACGAATTTACATGTACAAAAATTCGAGTATTAAATATGGTAATGTCGAATTAAATTCGGAGCGGGTTGATTTCGACATGGAGAAAAATGTGGTTTTTGCGGTTGGGGTGAACGATTCGACGGGCCAATATATTGGGAAACCTCACTTTAAGCAAGGATCAGAGGAGTTCGATGCAAAAGACCTTTCGTATAATTTTAAATCAAAAAAAGGGGTAATACACGACATTGTTTCGGATCAGGATGGCGGTTTTTTACATGCCGAAAAAACGAAACGGCAGGCAAATGGGGATATCACACTGATTCATGGCAAATATACCACCTGCGATAACGAAGAACATCCTCATTTCTATCTGGCACTTTCGAAAGCAGTAATGAAACCAGGCGATCAAATTGTTTCGGGACCAGCATATATTGTGATGGAAGATATTCCTTTGCCAATTGGGATCCCTTTTGGTTTTTTCCCCAGTAAAAAAGAGAGCAATGCCTCCGGAATATTGATACCTACGTATGGGGAAGAATCCCAGCGGGGATTCTTTTTACGGGGGGGCGGCTATTATTTTGCACTCAGCGATTATTTCGATTTAAGCCTTACCAGCGAAATTTATTCGAAAGGTTCCTGGGGAATAGCTGGAGCATCGCGCTATACAAAACGGTATAAATATAACGGCGGGTTTAATTTACAATACAAACAAAACAAATTAGGGGAGGATGAGAAAAATCAGCTAAAGTCGACCGATTTTTCGATCCAGTGGAACCACTCGCAGGCAGCACAGGCAAATCCATACCAGCGGTTTTCGGCCAATGTAAACTATAGTAGTACGAAATTTGATCAAAATCACAGTTATACAGATGCAAAAAAATTGCTTAACAACCAAAAGCAGTCGAGTATTAGTTTTAGCAAAAGCTGGCCGAATAACAGCCCTGTAAACCTTTCGGTAAACCTACGCCATAGCCAGAACAGCAATACAGAAAAAGTTAGTTTGACCTTACCGTCGGTAGCTTTTAATGTGAACCGCATTTATTTATTCCGGGGAAAGAATGGAAGCAGCGGGAAATGGTACGACGATTTTGCTATCAGTTATACCTCAAGTCTCGAAAACAGGATAGAAGCGCATGAGGATTCCCTGTTTACACCTAAAACCCTTGAAAACATGGTTAGCGGCTTTAAGCATTCCATTCCGTTTGGGACAAGTTTTAAAATTTGGAAAAAGGTCAACCTGAATTTATCTCCTTCGCTGAGTTATAGTGGTATGGTTTATAACAAGTACATTGTAAGGGACGATGCCGCCAAATTTTATTACGACGAGGAGAACGATACGATGTATTTAAGCTATTCAAAAGAACGCACCCTGCAAAAACTGCAGTATGCCCATGGGTTTTCGCCATCGTTATCCCTTTCGGCACAACCTACCGTTTATGGGATGTTTAATTTTAAGAAAACTTCGAAAATTCAGGCGATAAGGCATGTATTCAAACCGTCGGCCAGTGTGAGCTTTGTTCCCAGTTTAAAAGGTCTCGCCCCCGATTATTACCGCCTATATAAAAATTCGCAGGATAAGTATGTGAAATATTCTATGTTCGAAAAAAACATTTACGGCACGCCAGCTTCAACCAATACCAAAAGTGGTTCTTTAACTTTATCGGCTTTCAATAATATAGAGATGAAGGTGAAGTCGGCTAAAGATACCGTTACAGGAACCCGAAAAATAAAAATTATTGATAATTTGAGTTTTGGAACATCGTACGATATTTTTGCCGACTCGATGGGATGGCGCCCGGTTTCGATCAGCGCAAGCACACCTATCTACAAAGAAATGACCATTAATGTGTCGGGTTCGATGGATTTATATGGGTACGAAAAGACCATTTTAAACGGACGTGAGACTTATAGCAGGGTGAACGATTTTGAATTCAAACGTACCGGAAAAATTGGGCGGCTAACCTCTTTGTCCGTTTCAACCGGATACCAATTTAAATCGAAACAGGGCGATAAAAAGGAAACCGAAAAGAACAAACCGGGGATAGTGAACGAATACGATTATTTTGATATTCCCTGGAGCTTTAGTATCGATTACGATTTCTCGTATACCCGACAATTCGATAAATCAGAATTTATTCAGTCGCTTCGTTTTAACGGCGATTTGAGCCTTACCCCAAAATGGAAAATTAATTTTACGTCGGGGTACGATTTTAAAGCGAAAGAGTTTAGCTATACCACCATTGGCATGGAGCGCGATTTACATTGCTGGGTTATGAGTTTTAACTGTTCTCCTTTTGGTACCACCAAGTTTTACAGTTTTCAGATTAATGTCAGATCGGCAATGCTGAAAGACATTAAGTACGATAAACGGAAGAGCTCATACGATTATCAATAGGTAGCGAAAAGCTTCCGGGCCATTTCAGCATGTAAACATACAACTGCGGTTATTGCCAACTCAAATTGATTTCCGGATAAAAACACATTCTCACTCGCTAAATATGGAGAGTTATCTATGGGTGATTTATATCACCCATACCGTCAAGCTATCTCACCTGTTTCCAATTGTTTGTCAGTTTAAATAAAGGTAAATTTGTTTAAAAGGCTACAAAAGCTTCATTAAACAAGTAGATTATGGTATTCAGTAACCTTAAAATTGGAAGAAAGCTTAACCTCGGATTTACTGTATTAGTCATTTTTACCTTCGTTCTGGCTGTTTTTTCGTTGTACGAAATGCGCCTGCTATGGAAGGAAACGTATAATTTATATAATCATCCGTTTCAAGTTAGTAATCATGTAAGAGAAATAAGGGCAAATTCGTTGTTGATTCGGTTAAATTTAGCTCAATTCGATCAGAATCAAGCAAAAGAATATTTATTAGATCGAAAAGGTATAATTGACAGCCTGGAAGTTGAAATCCAAAGGAGCTTTGCCGTTGTCGAAGATCGGTATTTGGGTACCAAAGACGAGGTGAGAACCGCTCAAAATACATTCTCCGAATATTTAATCCTCAAACAAAGTCTTAAGAAAGCGTTGCAAAAATCCGATTTCGAGGAGGCTAATCTTCAAATCGCAAAGGAGATAATTCCTTGTTTGGAAAAGCTCGATAATCAAATATTGGGTATTCGGATTTTTGCTATGAATAAAGCTGATACTTTTTACCTGAATTCGGTTAAAAAAAGCAATCAAGCATTTCTTATTACAATACTAATTTTTGTTTTTATAGTCCTAGTTTCAATAGTTATAGCATTTTTGATTATTCGGGCCATTACTAATCCTTTAAAAAAGCTGATGATAAACATCCAATATCTGAAAATGGGTAGTTTTTCGAAGCAAATAGATGTTGAATCGGGCGATGAACTTGGAGAACTGGCATTGTCGTTAGTCGAATTTCAAAACGATTTGGTAAATAAGGCTGGTGTTGCTCATAAAATTGCCAATGGCGAATTTAATACCCGTGTAAAACCCAATAGTGAGAACGACGAACTGGCGCATTCAATTAACCAGATTATAGAAAATTCGAGCAGGGTTATCGACCAAGCCGTTATGGTTTCGAACGGAAATTTTCAAGCCGATGTTCCTATTCGTTCGGAAAATGATAAATTGGGAGTTACTGTTAATAAGATGGTTGTTAGTTTAAGGGAAATTGTACATCAGGCAAGGCTTATATCAAACGGTGATTATTCGGGTTACCTTGAGCCTCGCTCTACTAATGATGAACTGGCAATTTCTATTAATAAGATGACCCAGTCGCTGCGGGATATGTCAGAAGAAGCTGAGCGGCAAAACTGGATAAAAACCGGACTGAACGAGCTTCATAAATCCATGCACGGCGATTTGGATTTGAGCGATCTTTCAAAAAGTGTTATTACGTTTCTTTGCAGATACTTAAATGCAAAAATTGGCGCAATTTACCTCCACTCCAGAGAAGAGGATGTTTTTAAACTGATGGGCAGTTTTGCCTTTTTACATCGTAAATCGCTCAATAATATATTTAAACCGGGAGAGGGAATAATTGGCCAGGCAGCTCTTGAAAAAGAAATGATTATTGTATCGAATGTTCCGGATGATTATATTCAAATAAATTCAGCACTTGGGGAAGCAAAACCAAGCCAACTATTTGTGCTGCCATTTGTGTTTCAGGGAATAACATTGGGCGTTATTGAATTGGGGAAATTTGTGGAATTCAATAAAGGCGAAATGGAATTTTTGCACCGGTCACTCGAAAGTTTAGCAATCGGGTTTAACTCCGCTATAAATCGCTCCGAAATGAAAAAGCTCCTGAAACAAACCCAGGAACAGTCGGATTTGCTGCAACTAAAACAAAACGAGATCCTTCAGACAAACGTTGAGCTCGAAGAACAAACAAAGGCATTAAAGCGGAGCGAAGAACATTTGCAAACGCAACAGGAAGAGCTTCGTGTAATAAATGAAGAATTGGAAGGGAATTCGAAGAACCTACAGGTTCAACAAAACAAGCTGATAGAGCAAAACGATGAATTGAACAAGGCGCGTAACGAAATTGAGATGAAGGCACAGGAACTCGAACTTACCAGTAAATATAAGTCGGAGTTTTTAGCCAATATGTCGCACGAACTTCGTACGCCACTGAATAGTTTGCTGATTTTATCGCAGGATTTTATGAATAACCGGGATGGAAATCTTTCGGATGACCAGCTCGAATCGGCATCAATCATCTATAAAAGCGGAAACGATTTACTAAACCTCATAAACGAAATACTGGATCTTTCAAAAATCGAATCGGGGAAAATGGAGGTTCAAACTGCCGAAATAGAGTTAACTGAATTGGTAGGAAGCTTAGAATTGCTCTTTCGGAAACTATTTCAGGAGAAAGGAATTGCATTTGAAAGTACTATAGAAGATGGAACTCCTAAAAAAATGAGAACAGACGTAAAACGATTGGAGCAAATACTTCGGAATTTAGTATCGAATGCCTTAAAGTTTACCGAAGAAGGTAAAGTTTCGTTATTGGTTTATAGACCCGACAACCAGGTATTAAAGGATAATGAGCTGTTTTTTGAAGATGCCATTGCTTTTGATGTTATCGATACCGGAATTGGAATTGCCCACGAAATGCAGCAGAAAGTATTTGAGGCTTTTCAGCAGGCCGAAGGAGGAATATCGCGGAAGTATGGAGGAACCGGTTTGGGATTGTCTATTTCGCGGGAGCTTGGAAAACTGTTGGGAGGTAAGCTACTTTTAAAGAGCAGTAAAGGCGAAGGTTCCATTTTTACGTTATTATTACCCTGTAATTGCCTTAGCGAGCTAGTCAATAAGCCAGTAGAACCCAAAAAACCAGAACATCCCTCTCCTAAGAAAAGCATAGCAGTACCTCCGGAAAGGTTAATCCGGCCGGCAAACTATCCTGCGGATGACCGCAATAATAGCGATAACAGCAAACCTGTTCTGGTAATTATTGAAGACGATGCGTCGTTTGTAAAAGTTCTGATCGATCAGTGCCATCGTAAGGGATTTAATTGTATTGCCTCCCCATTTGGAGAAGAAGGGTTGCAACTGGTCGAAAAATATCAGCCTACAGCCATTATTTTGGATATTAATTTACCAGGAATTGATGGGTGGAAGGTCTTGGAAAGTCTCAAAAGTAATTCCAAAACGCGGCACGTTCCGGTGCATATGATGACCGCATATGAATCAAATTCCGAAGCGTACCGCAAGGGTGCGATTGGCTTTCTTACAAAACCAATTAAAGCCGAAGAACTTGAAAGTGCTTTTTCGCAAATTCAACAATTTGCCAATCGCAAGGTAAAGGAATTACTGATAGTGGAAGACGATGAAAATATGCGTCAAACAATTAAAAAGGTTATTGGTCAGGAGGGCCTACGGATTACCGTTGCGAAATCGGGGAAAGAAGCTAAAAATTTAATAGTTGAGAGTCATTTCGATTGTGTTGTCCTCGATTTGGGCTTGCCAGATATTTCGGGATTTGAATTGCTTGAAAACCTCGAAAGGGAAAACATTAAGGTACCTCCGGTAATTATTTATACTGGTCGTGAATTATCGAGCGAAGAGAATATGCAGTTACAGCATTTCACCGGTTCAATTATTGTTAAAGGGGTTAAGTCGGAAGAACGCTTGCTGGACGAATCTGCGCTTTTTCTTCACCGGGTCATCGAAAACCTTCCCGAAAGGCAAAAGCATATTATCACGAATTTATACGATAAGGATCGGGTTTTTAGAGACAAAAAAGTGCTTGTGGTAGATGATGATATGCGGAATGTTTTTGCCATTACCAAAGTGCTGGAGCAAAATAATATGGTGGTATACAAGGCCGAAAACGGAATAAAGGCGCTTGCTTTACTCGAAGAACTCCCTCTGGTAGATATTGTATTGATGGATATTATGATGCCGATAATGGATGGCTTTGAAACAATGCAGCAAATACGTAAAAATCCAAAGTTTAAGAACCTGCCTATTATTGCCCTGACAGCAAAAGCAATGCGCGAAGACCAGGCCAGATGCATAGAAGCAGGTGCCAACGATTATTTAGCCAAGCCAATTGATATTGATAAACTTTTCAACATGATGCGCGTGTGGTTGTACCAATAAATGGAATGTTATGAGCGGGAAAAGTAAAATATTGATCGTAGACGATAAAATTGAAAACCTTATAGCCCTCGAGAAAATTCTGCAAAATTTTGATGTGGAGTTTGTTAGGGCTCTTTCGGGGAACGAAGCCCTGATGAAAACATTGGATCATTCCTTTGCACTTGCATTAATTGATGTTCAAATGCCAGAAATGGATGGTTACGAAACGGTTAAACTTCTTCGCCAGGTTAGCCATACAAAGTATTTACCTGTTATTTTTGTTTCGGCTATTTATTCCGAAAACCATTATTTAATTGAAGGAATTGAAGCCGGAGCGGTCGATTTTATTACAAAACCCATCATAACACAGCTTCTATGCGGAAAGGTGAAAATATTTCTGGAGCTTCAGGAACAAAAAAACGAGCTCATCAAAGAGATTGAACAACGCCGTAAATCGGAGCAATTTCTTTTACAAAAAGAAAGAGAATTAAACGAGGCAAAGCTAAAAGCCGAACAGGCAGATCGGCTAAAAACCGCTTTTTTGGCGAATATCTCCCACGAAATAAGGACTCCCATGAATTCTATTATAGGGTTTTCTAATCTTCTAAAAAATCCCGATGTTGATATTGAGGATCGCATAAAATATATAAACTACATAAATAACTCCGGCGAATCGCTCTTAAACCTTATAAACGATATTATCGACCTGGCAAAGATAGAGTCGGACCAAATAACCATTACAAAAGAAGTAGTTAATATTGAAAGCGTTTTAAATGAAATGCAGGATATTTATCGCGACGAGCTTAACAGGCGAAATAAAGACAGCGTAACCTTATTTTTTGAAAGGAAATCGGAAGAAACAATTGGGAACATTGTTACCGATTATTTTAGGTTTCGGCAGGTTCTCTCGAATTTAATTATGAACGCAATAAAATTTACTACTTCCGGAAGTATTAAATTTGGATATACCGTAAAGGACAATTTTGCCGGTTTTTATGTTACCGATACCGGCTTTGGTATACCCGACGATAAATTAAAGCTCATATTCGAACGGTTTATTCAACTGGAAAGTAACAACATTAATAATTTAACCGGCACGGGTTTGGGACTAGCCATTTCGAAAAGGCTTACGGAGTTATTGGGGGGAGAAATTAGTGTTAAATCAGAGGTAGGTAAAGGATCAACGTTTTATTTCACTTTGCCAATAAAAGAAGATACACCCGGACCAAGAAAACAGGGAATAAGTAAAATTTCGCCTTTGCCGGATCAAAATGATTGGATTGGAAAAAGAATCTTAGTTGCCGAAGATGAAGAGATTAATTTTTTCTTTTTAAAGGAGGCCCTTCGTAAGTATGAACTGGATATTATCTGGGCGCATAACGGAAAGGAAGCCATTGAGCTTTTTTCGAAAAACGAGGATGTTGAATTGGTATTAATGGATATTAAGATGCCTGTTCTGGACGGCTACCAGGCATTGGCGGAAATAAAAAAAATAAGGACCGTTCCGGTAATTGCTCAAACAGCCTATGCAATGGCGGGAGACAAAGATCAAATGATAAAAGCGGGATTTGATGCCTGTCTTACGAAGCCTTTAAATATTAACCTTCTAATTTGTACTATGAACAAATATTTTTCTCTCATACAAAAAAACGCTTGACCAGGAACCTTCAAAACATATGGAAAGTCAAGCTAAAAGTCGTGATTATATTGAAATGGAATTGCTGTTAGAGGCAATTTACCAAATGTATGGCTACGATTTTAGGCAATACCGGAAAGCCCATCTGAAACGACGTATTGAACACCGAATGGCGTTATCAGGTCTGGAGAGTATTTCAACAATGATTCATAAAGTGCTTTACGACGAAAGTTTCTTTAAAACATTGCTCTTTGATTTCTCTATCAATGTTACCGAAATGTTTCGCGACCCGGAGTTTTATAAATATGTGAGAGAATCCATCATCCCCCGGTTAAAAACATACCCGTTTATAAAAGTTTGGCATGCAGGGTGTTCTACTGGCGAAGAAGTATATTCCATGGCAATATTGTTTAAGGAAGAAGGGCTGCTTTCGCGGACACAATTCTATGCAACCGATTTTAACAACAATGTAATTGCAAAGGCTGCCGAGGGAGTTTTTAATATGGAGAAACTTCGCGACTATGCCAATAATTATAAAGACTCTGGTGGTAAGGAATCGTTTTCGGAATATTTTAGTACCGGTTACGATGTGGCAATGATTGAAAAATCGCTAAAAGAAAATATTGTTTTTGCCGATCATAATTTGGTTACCGATGGCGTTTTTGGAGAAATGCATTTGGTTGTATGCCGAAATGTTTTGATATACTTCAATCGGAAACTTCAAAATAAGGTTTTTAAGTTGTTTCACGATAGTCTTGTTCCGGGAGGGTTTCTCTGCCTGGGCTCTAAAGAGAGCATCGTGAGCATTGAAAACGACAAGTTATTTACCGATATGGATATTCGCCTTAAAGTGTATAAAAAGGCTATACTATAGTAATTGATAAAGATGAAACATCTAAGCAGAGAAGCTCGACACACAAGGGGATGACTAATTGGTCCCGATCCGCGATAGCTATCGGGACTAACTGGATTCCATCTGACCTTAGTCTAACAATAAAAAAATAAACAGATGAAATACGAGGCAATGGTTGTTGGTGTTTCTGCAGGAGGAGTAGAGGCATTAAATCTTTTGCTCCCTTGTTTGCCTGCAAAATTGCCTATTCCGGTTATGGTTGTTTTACACATCGGCAGGTTTTCAATTGAAGCACTCATATCGCAGTTGAATAAAAAGAGTCCTGTTGAAATTAAGGAAGCCGATTCGGGTGAAAAAATCCTTCCCGGGCATGTATATTTTGCTCCTCCCAATTACCATCTATTGGTAGAATGTAATAAAACGTTTTCGTTGACAGTTGGGGAATTAGTAAAGTTTAGCCGGCCTTCGATTGATATTCTTTTTGAATCGGCAGCCGATTTTTATCGCGAAAAGTTAATTGGGATAGTTTTAACTGGAGCTAACAGCGATGGAGCTCAGGGAATGAAAACTATAAATAAAAATGGAGGCTATACCATTGCTCAGGAACCTAAAACTGCGGTGAATGGTGAAATGCCCGGGGCTGCTATTGCGTTAAGTACGATGAATAGAATAGTGCCCTTACAGGAGATAGCTTTGTTTTTTAGTAGTCTGGATAAATTTGTACTGACAGGAAATAAATCGTAAGTACCCTAAAATTGGATTAACATATATTAATTTACTCGTGGAATTAGGTTTGGCTATTATTTTTTATAAATTTGCAGCCGTAAAATTTTAGAAATTTTGTCTGATTTCAGCAAAAGAGGTTAAATTTTACAATATAAAGCTGGTTCCGTAGCTCAGTTGGATAGAGCAACAGCCTTCTAAGCTGTGGGTCTCGCGTTCGAATCGCGACGGAATCACATAGAAATCAGCCACCTATGCACTTGTTTTTGCATAGGTGGCTGATTTTTTTCACACAATATTGGGGTTTACAGATATGGGAGGCTCATGCCCTTACTAATATTTATTTGTGCGAGTTTCCTTGAAACCATAAAAAATTATTTCAAAAAAGCGAAGCATTGCGGCATAGCATTCTATAAATGGGGTTTATAGGTCAAATAATCTAAGATTATCCAAATCAGTATGCCATATTGGGGAGGATTTCAACAATTATTTTAATATTTGCGTTTGTGCTAAACCTATTAATTGTTTATTGTAGTGCCATAATTAACATCCGATATTAAGGAACAAATAAAGGGGCTTTCGAAAGCTCAACTCCTGGAAATAGTCTTAAAAATGGCGGCTAAGGATAAGATGTTTAATAATTTTATTCAGGTTAATTATCTCGATAAGGAATCGGGCGAAACAGAATTATTCGAAAAAACAAAGGCCGATTTAAGTGTTCTTTTTACTAAGCGCAACAAGGGATTTTCGGAAGAGCTTCAGTTAGCCAACATGCTTCAAAAATGTGTTAAGCGGTTAAACGAGTTTACTGCCATATCGAAAAACAAAGAACTGGAGGCCGATCTTCTGCTATACCTTCTGGAAGAGGTGTTTGCATATTCTGCCAATTTATTTGGAACCTGCTTTACAACCTTCGATACCCGCGTAGGGATTATTTTACGACGACTAATTAATGCGGTCAATAAATTACATCCCGACTATTTAGTTGGTTATCAAGATAAAATAAATAAATACCTTGCAATTTTGCATCGCACGTCCAATCATATCGATACAATATATGCATTACCAAAAACCATATAAGCTTTAGCGGAAATGAAAAAACAGCAGTTTAATAAATTAGATTACACCATTACTACCGATTTGGAATTCCAAAACAAGCGGTTTGGTATATCGCCTGAATTGGCAGAACAATTAGAAACCTTAGGTTATGAATCGCAAGACAAACACAATAAAAAGATAATTGATAAACTCACAAAACTTATTGATAAACACCCAACCGTGCCACTGTTGAAAAACTATTTATCAGTAGCTTATAACTTGCGGGGAAACCACGAAAAATCGATTGAACTAAACGATCGGATACTAGCCGAGCACCCCGATTACCTGTTTGGAAAGTTAAATAAGGCAAACGAGTATATTGAGAATTCTCAATTCGAAGAGGTGCATGAAATATTAGGTGAAGCTCTGGAAATTAAGCAACTATATCCCGATCGGGATGTCTTTCACCTTGGCGAAATAACCAACTTTTATAAAGTTGTAATTCGTTATTATGCAGCTATTGAGAATTTAGAGCTGGCAGAAAATAGGTTGAAAATTCTCAAAAAAATTGCCCCGGATCATTATGATACAGAAGATGCGGAAGCATATTTATTTTCGCTAAGGATGAAAAAAATAAAAGATCAGTGGACTGAAGAGCGAAAACAAGCGATTATTCCTCAAATAAAAAAGATTCCACAACCATTGGAAAAGCAAGTAACCCCTGCGTTTAACCATGTCGAAATAAGTCTTCTTTACAAATATGGTTTGGATATTCCCCATGAAAAGCTTCAGAAAATAATTGAATTGCCTCCTAAAACGCTGGCATCAGATCTTGAAAAAATGCTTCAGGATGCTGTTGATAGATTTGATTATTTTAAAAGAATTGGTTGGGAAGAAAAATCACACAGCTTTATATTGCATGCACTTTTCCTTTTAAAAGAAATTAATGCAGTAGAAAGCTTGCCAAAAATCATCAACTTTTTAGAATACGATTATGATTTTCTGGATTTTTGGCTGGGTGATCACAAAACCGATACCCTTTGGCACTGCTTTTATAGCTTAGGCTTTGAAAACACTCCTCTTTTAAAGCATTTTTTGTTGCAGCAGGGGGTTAATACGTATAGTAAAACTGCTGCTTCTGAAGCTCTTTGTCAAATTGCGCTTCATTGTCCTGAAAGAAGATTGGAGGTTTTAGCGGTTTATTTGGAGGTGCTTACGCATATTTCTCAGGCAACTCTTGACGATAATATAATTGATTCTGATTTTTTAGGTTTGGCAATTGGGGATGTGATAGATTGTAACTTACCTGAATTACTGCCTGTAATCAAAGTTCTTTACGAAAAAGGGTATGTTGCCTTAGGTATTAATGGCGATTATAATTATGTAAAAAAGGAATTTGCCCGAAAATCAAAAAGAGACCACTCGAAAAAATTATATAACATATTTGAATTATACGATTATGTTTTAAGTAATTGGACAGGTTATAACGAAGATTACGAAGATAATACATTTACCCCTTTGCTTGCTAAGCAAGCTGTTTCCGAAAAAGTAGGTCGAAACGATCCTTGCCCATGTGGTAGTGGAAAAAAATATAAGAAATGTTGTATGAAAGAATAGTAGGGTGAATTTTAAGCAGTATCTGCTTTACATAAACTGTAAAAAAGCAAGTTGGCAGAAGATATCATTGAAAATTTGGAGGCTGGATTGGAGAGTTTTAGGGAGATTATGGTAAAAATGAGTATGAAAGGATAATCTGCTTTTTCTTTTTGTACTTTTTGTTTAGCGAGGGCTTTATAATGTTCAACTTGAAAATTCATAAAAAGTAATTATTCGATTAAATTAGAAATTGTTTTAATGAATTTTATAAATTTATCATGGTAAATCACTTGAACAGAAAAAACTAACCAATCCTGTATGAACATGAAAGAATATAATCTTACTATAAATGGCAACTCCATTTTTGTGATGGAAAGTCAATTTATAGGAAAATCTGCCATTGTTTTTATTCATGGCAATTCTCTCTCTTCTGAGTGCTTTAGAGGTCTTTTCGACAGCTCTCTAAGCAAAATGTATAGATTAATTGCATTTGATTTCCCTGGACATGGAAAGAGTTCTAGATCTGTAAATCCGGAACAGGATTATACATTTTTAGGAATGGTAAAAACGCTCAAGGAAGTAATCGCCGAATTAAATCTGGAGGATTACATTCTGGTTGGACATTCTTTGGGAGGACATATAGCTATTCAGGCCTCCACTCAATTATTCTCCAAAGGACTGGTAACGTATGGTACTCCGCCTCTGGCTATTCCGCCGGCCATTCAGGAGGCTTTTATCATGCGGCAGGAACTGATGCAAATGTTTACACCCGAAATCACCCCAGAACAAATCCATTCTGTTGGAGTGGCATTCAGCGATAATCGGGAATCTCAAAATCTCATTGCAGCAGAAATAGCCAAAGCCGATCCTCTGGTACGGGCGTTTATAGGGAAATCCATTATGGAAAATGCTTTTATTGCTGATGAAATTGTTACCATTAATGAAGCACCCTTTCCGGTTTTGGTGATGTTGGGTGAAAAGGATGGTATGATTAGTAGGAAATACTTTGAATCGGCAACACTTCATAATTTGTGGGAAAATAAAATACATTTATTAAAGGATGCGGGGCATTGTGGGATGATGGAGAGTGAAGGGGAGTTTGGAAGAGCTTTAGATGAATATGTGGAAAATGTTTAAATTGGTTATATTTTAATATAGTTGCCTAAAAAGGGGTTTATTCTTTAAAGAACATTAAACTATCCATATTTAAGGATTACTTGGTATAAATTGACAATTTGTACCCATTGTATTTTTCCCTGACACATTCCAAGTACCAGAGCAGGTTTCTAAACAACTTTTGTTATAAGATCTTATATTACCTGACCATGTTCCTGAAATCGAGTTAGCTGTTTGATTTATAATTATAAAATTTACTTCCTGCAAATAAGAATCATAAAGATCATTAGGAGGAGTGCTTCCACCTGGAGCATAAAAATTTATATACACTTTAAAGTTTTCACCTTTCAATATATTTGCTGTATAACAGGTATATGCTGTTGAAGTTATATTACCACCAATGGTGAAAATCATTCGAAAATTATTTGTAGGTTGAATAGCTGTATAAGTGAATTCAATATTAGATGATGTACCCCAACTACTGCCAAATAAAGCCCTTGAACAAGATTGACACCCCCCGGTTCCGCATTCACCAATGCAATCTTCCAACATTACTTGGGATGTCATATACATCATGCCTCCCCAATAATTAAACTTTGTAGACGCAAAAAAAGTTATCGGGGAACCTTGGACAATTGTAAAGTTGTCACTTTTTTTAGCAGATACTGTTACACTTTGGTTATCGTCAGTGCTACCTAATGTCCAAATAACACTTGCAATACCATCAGGTCCTGTTTTTACTGTGTTTTGAGAAACCGATCCTCCATTATTTGCTTTAAATTCAACCATTGCTCCACTATAAGGATTTCCATCCAGATCTTTTACAAGAACACTTATAGGATTTGTTAAAGGTTTACCAAGTTGTCCCACCTGATTATTACAAGAATTAATTATTTCTATACTATAAGGTTCATACTCCAATCGATAAATATTATATTTTGTTCCCCAATACTTTAATTTCCCATTCTCTTTTAGGGTTTTCGATATCATACTATCTAGAATAAAGGTATGTACACCTCTTCTATCACTTCTATTTTTAATTTGTTGCTCCTCTTTATCTGGATAAGGATCACCATTTGATTGAATTACATAAAAAGTGCCATCAATTATTTCACCTAATAATCCAATATGTCCATTCCATACGATCAAATCTCCTCGTTTAACTTTATCAATTGTTTGAAACGACATATTTGTTAATTTAACCCCCATATTCTTATATTCTTTTAATGCCAACTTTAAATTTTTAATCAAACTTCCATTTATCACAGCCGATTTATCTGTAATATTAACATCAGATTCTTTAAATAGATTGACAATCAAGCCAGAACAATCTAATCCATAAACAGCATCCTTCCGATGGAGGGTTGTAGCTATTGGATCTGGAGGGTTTTCTCTTTTTTTGTAATTCTTTTGACCAGAGCTATATGCGAGACCCATATGAAAAGGTTCAGCTTCATTATAATTTTTATTTTTTTTTAATAAACACAGTCCGTTTCCTTTTCGTATCAAAGAGTCTATCAGACTTCCAATTATTTTCTCACTATTAGTACTTTTCAACTTACTAAAGGGTACCCCTGAATAAGTTAAGAAACTATCCAAAGGTGGGGTCGGTCTGGAAATTGATTCTATAAGCAGATTGTCCTCTTCGCTAAGGCCATCACCCAATGAATCAATATTGGCAAACACAGCTGTTGTATCAGTATAAAAAGAAGCACAATCCTTTAATTTGACACTTGCTCTATAATACGCATTTTCTTTAGCTGTAATCACAAGTGTATCTAAAGTGGCACCTGGGATTTCTGTCCAGTTAATTTCTTCAAATGATTTCTCCCATTGTATATTACCCTTATAGTCTTTTAGTTTTAAAATTATGGGGAGTTTTGCATCGAATGTTGTATCATTCTTAGTAATGATTACTTGAGAATTAACATTTATTGAATTAATAATAAATACTATTACACATAGTGGTATTAATCTGTTTAGCATGACTCTTGTAATATAAATTATTCTATGATTATTTTTTTCACAACTATATCATTTCTAAATCTAAACTTTAAGATATATAGACCTTTACTTAGAGTAGATACATTTATTTGCATTTCAAAACTCCCGTTTATTATTCCCTCATCTATTATTACAGCTTTTCCAAGATGGTCGTATATTGTAATTTCTATTTTACCATTTAAGAGTATATTCTCGTTTTTTAAAATTATGAAGTTATTAGATGGATTTGGGTATATAATTATTTGATTTTCATCACTCCTACTATTTACTAATGAATTAATGCAATTTTCAATGCCAGGTTGTTTGATCAAGACATTTATATACATCGGCTTTTTATTTGCCCCAAATTGATTAACAATAATCGTTTTACTATCTGCACCAATTGCATTTATCGATAATTTGGCAGTTCTTCTACTTGTATCATTGTTTTGAAATACAGCCATATTAATAAGAGCATTGCCAAATCCAGAAGATTGACTAAAATCTAACCAGTTTTGATCCGAGGTTAAGGTCCAATCTGTATTTGAAGTTAATGTGATGGAAAAATTATTAACTCCTTCTTTTAAATCTATTTTTGTTTCAGGAACATTCAAAATAACTTTCGCACCTTTCTGAATTACCGTAATTAATTTTGCACTAATCCCTAGCCCATAAATTGTTATTTTTGCAATTCGGGCCACAACCATGGGATTTAATGTTGCTGTAAAACTTACTTTGCCATTGCCTGAACCAGAACAGCCACTTGCTGTAACCCAGTATTGATCACATGTAACAGTCCAACGTGTATTTGAAATTATATCGAATGTTCCAGTGCATAAATCAGATTCTATATTAATTGAGTCAGTTGAAATTGATAATAAGGGATCAGCTCCATTCTGTGTAACATTAATGGTATTTGTATAGACACCTGTTCCAGAAATTGTTACTGTTGCAGTTCTAGATACTGTAGTAGGGTTTTCTAAAGCGGTTAAAGTTAAAGTTGCATTACCTTTACCTGATACGTTATCTAAGATTAACCAACTCTGGCTACTTTTAGCTTGCCAACTAATATTTGAAGTTATATTGAATGTATTTTGACTGTTGGCTGCGCCACTAATTGTTAAAACCCACTTAGAAACATACAATGATGGGGCAGAACTATCTTGGGATATAATTATTTTACTTGCAGATATTCCGTTACCCGAAATAGTCACAATGGCTGTTCTCTTTTCAATACTTGGGTTTGTCAATATATTTAAAATTACAGTAGAATTTCCTGATCCGGATGTATTACTTATTGTGATCCAGTTTTGGCTACTTTCAACTAACCAATTTATATTTGAAGATATATTAAATGATTTTGTACTATTCCATGCAGGAACTGAAATATTATTAGTTGAAACAGTAAGTGCAGGTGTCGCTCCATCCTGTGTGACGATTATTGTTTTTGAAGTTATACCATTACCGGAAATAGTTAAAATAGCAACTCTTGAATTACCTGAAGGATTTGCAGAGGCAGTCAAAGTTATATTTTTACTACCAGTTCCTGAGTAACTAGAAGCAGTTAACCATGATTGATTTCTAGATAAAGTCCAGTTTGTATTTGATGTGATTTCAAATTTTTCAGAGCTATTAGCAGTTGCAGCTATTTTCAATGAGTCTGCTGAAACAGTTAATTCTGTGGTATTACCCGACTGTGAGACTGTAATTGATTTTGAATTAAGACCAATTCCAGAAATGGTTAAAGTTGCAACCCTTGAGGAAGTGTTTAGATTGGCTAATGCTGTCAGAGTTATTGTTTTATTTCCTGATCCTGAATTTGGATTTACTGTTAACCAATCTTGATCACTTGTAATTGTCCAACTGATATTTGAGGTAATATCAAATGCTTTTGTGCTGTTGGCAAGTGATGAAACTGTTAATGAGTTGGTTGAAATAGTCAATACCGGAGTTGCCCCTTCCTGCGTAACTGTAATTGTTTTTGAAGTTACTCCAGATCCTGAAATGGTTACCGTGGCAGTTCTCGATGAGGTGGTTGGATTAGCCAACGCTGTAAGGGTTATTGTTTTATTTCCTGAACCAGAGTATGAGCTTACTGTTAACCAATTTTGATCATTTATAATTGTCCAATTGATATTTGATATAATATCAAATGCATCCGAGTTGTTAGCGGTTGCAGAAATTGTTACAGAATTAGTAGAAATAGTCAATTCGGGTAATGCTGCATTTTGAGATATTGTGATGGTATCAATTTTGGATTCATTCCCAGAGACCTTTAATTTTGCTACCCTTAATGTTGTTGATGTATTTGCTATGGCAGTTAATGTAATTGTTGAATTTCCAACACCAGAGGATTTATCGACTATTAACCAATTTGGTATATTTGTAATCTCCCAATTAACATCTGACAATAAATCTATTGTTTTGCTAATATTACTGTTATATGAAAATTCAACTTTATCATTTGATAAGTTTAAATAATGAGCAAATAAATGCCAATCGGAAAGATGAACATAATTATCCCCAGTTGTTCGTTTAAGAGTTAACCGAATTACACCGCAACTATATGTAGAAAAAGAAGTTGAATCAAGTTTGCCTGATATAAGATTGCGGTTATTAATTAGTTTTTTATAACTACCGTTTTTATTATTTATATCATTTGTATTTTGCGCACCCTCAATGGTCCAGAGTCCATCACCTTCAACTGTTAAAATTTTACATGCAAAAAGGTTAACCGGTTTTTTAAAATTCAATGTAATAACCAGTGGATTGATGTTTTGTGTACGCGCAAGTGTACTTGTATTATAATCAAATACATCAGTTATACTTCCAATATCAAACAATGGATGATCATCTTGAACATATTGATTATAAGTCATATAATTAATATTCAAATCTGACAATGAACGTTCATTTGATTTATATAGACCAACATTAGAGAATATGCATGAGTCCCAATTAGCGGTAAATTCCCACCAATTGGTCATCACAGAATTCTTATAAGTAATTGTATTTTTATAACCTGGCATGTTTTGCATCCAATACAAATACCAGTTAGTTTCTATTCTCTGGCTGAAATCAGTTACTCCTGGCCAATTATATAATATTTTACCCCAAGTATCAACATTTACTTTTTTCTTATTTCCACCATCAGGTTTCCATCCCTCAATATCGCTATCAACCAATGTATTATTCATATAATCATAATCTACCAGAGTATTTGGTGGATGATGTGTATCTCCGCAACGGCCAATTGGTGCTTCAAAATTAGGGCCGCGTCCGACAAATTTTTGCCAGAATAATTCAGTACTACCTTCCTGTTTTTGATTTATATACGATAAAATACTTTCAAGTTGATGTCCATGGTCGTGTATTGCTTCCGCCTGACTCCTTCTAAAATTATAAGAATAAACCACATAAGTATGGCCTAAAATTGGTAGATCGTCAATTATTCTAGCACTATTTGATATGTCACCTGTAGTAGGACTTGACATATTTGATTCGACAAATGAGACATGTTTTGGTATAGTTTTGGCAATTGAATCGTTATAACATGGATAACTTGGATTCGCTGGCTCACCATACCATAACCAAACTTCTTTGACATTTTGAGCAGTTACTATTTCAGATAATTGAAAGCGTTCAAAAATTGCATTATAATCTGGAGCATAAACCGGAGTTCCATTGTCGTCACCTATTTTGTAATTACTAACAGGAACTTGCTCGTATACCGTAATATATTTAATAATCGAATAGCCCAGATAAGGCTGAACGGTTTTATCCTTATACCCTCTATATCGTGAACCTTCTTCAAGACTAAATTTTATTCGATTGTTATTTGTATTGATATTAGCCTTTAATTTATTTAAAGTTATTTCTCCAACGCTCCAGTAATCAGAAGCCTGAGTTACGTCTAAATCAATGCCATTTTTAGTTGGCAAAAAACAGATTATTACAACAGGTATTCTCACGACATAATTATCTGCCGGAGTTGATAAATAAGGACTTATATTCTCTTCAACTATATCTCCAGGTTTAATTTGAGCAAAAAGTTGAATAGGAAGAATAAGAAATAGCGTAATAATGAACGGCAAAATAAATTTATTCATTGCTTTGAAAATTTATTAAACACGTTTAGTTCTTCTGGACGATTACTAAATTTAATGGAGATGTAATCACATTGAATCCTTCTTTTATAAATTTACATAATCACAAAACTGCATACAAAACTACAAAGCCCGTAACACTTTGTAAATACCTATTAATAAGTACAAAAATGAATTTGATTTGAGAATATGATTAGTTCGGAAAGTGAAATTATATCACCCCATGTTCCCTTGCATATACCATCATTTCGGCAACATTGTTCAGGTTGGATTTATGAAGTATGTTTTGACGGTGTTTATCTACAGTGAGTTTACTGATATTTAATTGACCAGCAATTTCTTTGCTGCATAAACCTTTGGCTAAAAGTCCAATAATTTTTGTCTCTGTAGGAGTGAAAGGCAGTTTTTGATAATTTAAGAGCTCCTCATCGGGAAAGGTTATTATGTTAGGATCAGTTCCCTTAACCGAAAAATTGATAACATTACTTTTCTTTAGGTGAGAAATATCAGTATAAATGGCAAGGGTAAGGGTCATATTTCCTAGATGATCTTTTTTATACATGCAGGTTTGTCGTAACACGCGTATATATTGTCCATCAGCCTTTTTTAGACGATAATCCATAGAGAATACATATTCAAAAGGGTTAGTTTCCGAATGTTGAATAGCAAAATCAATGGTTTTTTGAGAGGCTTTAATAATCAAGTCAACATCATCAGGATGTATTGAATTATATAGCATTGGGAAAGTAATTTGATTTTTTGGGTACCCCAACACATCTTCAACACTATCACTTATAAATACAATTTTAGGATCGGACAGATCGCTAATATAAAAGAACTGTTTGCCAACGGATAGAATTTGTTTTAGCTCTTCCTTATCGAATAGGTTCTCTTTATATTGGGGTAGAAAAGGATCGTATTCGATTTTGCTGAGGAAGTTAAACAACCTGTCAAATGAATCTGGCATTTTCAAAGGATTTCATTATAAATATACTTATAAATAAGTATATAGTCAATAATTTCTTTCTTCAGAATACCTCAAATGAATTCCCCCAAGAACTTATTTGCTCATATATTTCAAGTTGCCAAAGTTTAATATTTGTATTTACCGCTACTAATAAGACACTACATTCCTTTTCTATTTTAAACTCTTTGGGAGTTGGGAAATAGTTCCCTTTAAACAGTATAGTCCGAAATACTAAACAAACCGAGTTCGCATTTTTAATTCTATTCAAACAAACAATATTTTTGTTATTGTATCTTTTTGGAAATTTATAATTGAATTTCAGTTAATTATCAAGTATTTAATAACCTTATTTTTTATGAAAATATAATCAAAATGCATTCTTAACGTTTTTTAGTATATTTTAAACAATGTCTTTATTTTTTACAGAATCAAAAAATTGTTGACCAACAATAGTTATAATATCATCAAAATTCTCATTTACAGATGTTTCTATAGAGTCTGCATAGATCGTGGTTAGTAAAAAATTTATCTCTATATTTTTCAGGTATAACTAAATTTATCTGGACTTCTTCATAATAGTTATTTACATAATAGTAAAATCTATTGTTATCAGTTTGGTAAATTTCTATCAATTTTGCATGGGAAAATCTAATAGCTTCCAGTAAAATAGACTTTCCTGTTCCATTTTTCCCAATTATCACAGTAAGATTAGATATGTTTTCTCCAAAAATTTTTTTCGGAATCTTATCTATAATTAGGGGAAATGGATAATTCATAATTATTCCCTTCTTTTAAAATATTGAAAATGAATTCACTCCCCAATTTAAAACCTTTATGGGTTAGGCTTTTATAGTGGTCTATATAAATAAAAACAAGTCTCATAATAATTGAGAATTACTATTTTTCAAATGATAAATATATTGAGGTTGGCTCGAAATATTGTTTTTCTAAATTGTAAACACCATTAAAACTTCCTTTACCATTTGAGATTCGAGAGTCGTTATTATTTACTCCAAATTTTATTCTGCAATGAAAATCTGCAAATATTGTCCTGTCCATTTCACCATCACTGTAGTAAATAGATTCATTTCCAATTTGATTAAATGA
>Ga0316611_1000138_pt1 | contig 29899 bp, 22 predicted proteins | sample MIS2016202_MG_FD_207675 | JGI IMG/M metagenome (GOLD analysis project Ga0316611, IMG submission 207675) | Microbial mat bacterial communities from Middle Island sinkhole, Lake Huron, Michigan, United States - MIS.2016.202 | ecosystem: Environmental > Aquatic > Freshwater > Lake > Sediment... | reverse complement strand
TCAATGATTGATGATCATATTCCATTTGCCCAAAAAGGCATTCCTGCGGTAGATATTATAGATTTTGATTATCCTGCTTGGCACACAACGAGTGATACAATTGATAAAATCAGTGTTGCCAGCCTGGAAGCGGTAGGGCGCACGCTAGAGGAGTGGCTAACGCGGAACGCGCCTGGGATGCCCGTGCCCCCAAAACAGCTTTATTTGCCCTTTTTGCCGCGACGGTTTGGCTGCCAACTGCGGGCGGCGGAAGGAAATATGGGAAAAATGCGCTCCAAAGGGTTTTACCCTTTGGAGCGCAGCTAACTCGTGTTATAATAGCCCCATTCTAAGAAGCTTTTTGGCTTCTTGGCTTAGGCAAAGCTTTTGAATAACCGAAATAGCTGTAACGCATGACCTTTCTCTTTCCCTGGGGGCTGCTGGGCCTTCTAACCTTACCTCTCATTGTCTACCTTCACTTGCGGCGCGAAAAGCTGCGGCGAATAACTGTGCCTTCCCTTTTTCTGTGGCAATTGCTGCCCCAGATTCCCGAAGGCCAGCGCAAACAGTGGTTGCCTCTTACCTTTCTGCTCTTCTTACACCTTGGGGTAGCCACGCTGCTGGGGCTGGCTCTTAGTCAACCCCAATGGTTGGGCCAATTGCTAGGCCAAGAGCAGCACCTGGCGCTTATTATTGATACTTCGACCAGCATGAAGGCCCAAGATGGAGACTCGACGCGGCTTGAGCAAGCCCGCAGGAAGGCCCAGGAACTGGCAAATGGGTTGGGGCCGCAAAGTACCTTTGCCCTTATCACCGCTGGCCCCCAACCGCACCTCCTTACCAGTGGCAACGCCACGAATAGGGGGCAATTCTTTGGGGCCTTGGACAAGCTCCAGGCTGAAGGGATTGGAACCGACATCGCAGGGGCCCTTACTTTAGCGCAAGTTGCGCTCCAAAGCTTCTCGCAAGGGAAGCAAATTGTTGTTCTCAGCGACCTTGACCAACCTTCTTCGCTCTTTCAATTGGTTAGGGCCGAAGATAAGGTTGAATGGCAACGGGTGGGGAAAAAGCTTGAGAACCACGCGCTTGTGGCTTTTGCAGCGCAGCCCCGCAACCAAAAAAATCGGGCTGCGGGCTACACGGTCTATGCACGGGTGGTTAATTACAGTGATTCTTCCCTCAGTACGGGCTTGCGGCTTTATGCCGATGATAACCTCCTTGATACCCAAATGGTCGACGTGCAACCTCAAGGGGAAACCGATTTTACCTGGACCTTGCCCTCTAATTTCACTTCGCTCCGCGCCGATTTGGGGCAGGAGGACGCGCTTCCCGCCGATAATCTGGCCTACTTGAGTCTTACGCCCTCGCGGCCCCTCAAAACGATCTTAGTTTCTGAAGCTTCAGAACCGCTGATCAAACGGGCCCTGAATGCTATCCCTGACCTCAAATTGACGGTTGTCCAGCCTGCCGCCTACGATGCAAACCTACCTACCGATCTGACGATCTTTGATGGGCTGAATCAAGCCCCTGCCAAGTGGCCCGTTGGGGGGGTCTTAGTGCTGGCTCCACCGCAAAGTATCTTCACTAGCACGACCCTTCTCTCCTGGACAAATGTCATCTCTAGCGCAGGGAACCTCTTTGAAGGGTTGAATCTTGCCAGCTTTACCCCGCAAGGTAAGGTTCTCCCGCGCATCTTACGCCGCAAACTTGGGCAAAGTGAGATCGCTCTTTGGGATTTTAATCTCACGCAAGGGAACCTAACAACTAAATTGGCCTTTCCCTTACTTGTGGCGCGAACGGTTCACGATCTTACCCCTTCAAACCTTCCAAGTTCACTTTTGGCGGGTGAAGCTTTCACCTTTCGGCCTAGTCCCCACACTGAAAGCGTCCAAATTCTTTCCCCTTCTGCCCAAACCACTTCCCTTGCAACCGAGTCGGCCCAAGCCATCTGGACAAGTTTAGCCATTGAAGGTCTCCCAGAGCCAGGAATCTACACCTTGGCTGAAATGAAGGGCAAAGAGGTTCTTTTCCAAGGACAAATTGCGGTGAACGTCGGGGCCGCGCTTGAGTCTAATTTGCAGCCTCGCCCAATGGAAGTAGTCCTTAATCCGCCCCCAGCTAAAGGTAGCCCAACTGCTCAACTACCACCTGATGCAAGTTCTAACCCCTCGCTCCATGCCCAGCAACACCTTTGGCCCCTTTTAGCTTTTGCGGCGCTGGGGTTTTTGACCTTTGAGTGGGTTTACGTTGCGCTGGGGCAACGCAAGCGACCAAGCCAAGTTGAAAGCTAGCTTAGCTAAAATCTACTTCCTGAAAAAGAAAAGCCGATGACCTTTCAATACCCTTATCTTCTAGCTTTGTTGAACCTTCTCCCTGCTTATGGGGCCCTTTGGCTTTGGCGAAAGATGCGGATTTCGCCCCTTGCTTTAGGGCTAAGGCTTTTTACCCTCACCTTCTTGGTGCTTGCTTTAGCCAATCCAACCTTTGGCACTGAAGCTCCTTTAGCCCAACCTTTGATCATCTTAGTTGACCAATCTGAGAGCTTAACTGCTTCGGGCCAAGCAACCCTTAGAGCGCAAGCTGACCAGATTGTAACTACCTTAGCGGCAAGTAATCGCACGCAACCCATTAAAGTTTTATGGTTTGGGGCTGAAGCTGTGGCTCCGCAAACTGGATCATTGGATTCCTCAGCTACTAACTTAGCCGCAGCTTTGCATACGGCCCAACATCTGCTGCCGACGGGGGGCCGGGTTCTGCTCCTTTCAGATGGTTTACAAACGGCGGGCGATGCGTTACTGGCGGCCCAACAAGTGGCTGCTTCTGGCCTGACCGTAGATGTTCAGCCTTTTTCCTCCGTTCAAACTACAGAGGTTAGGATTTCTGGTTTGGAAGTTCCTCTCACTTTGCATGTTGGGGAAGAGTATACCATTCAGATAAATGTTGAAGCAAGTGGCCCTTTTCCTGCCGAAGCTCCTGCGACCTTGCGACTCTGGGAGCAACCTTCTGCTTTGACAACTGCGGAAAAACTTTTGGCTGAAGAAGAAGTCAAGCTCAAGCCTGGAAATAATCGCTTTAGTTTTCCTCACCGTGCTGAAGCTACGGGGGTAACACGCCTCCGTGCTGAAATCAAGGCTGACCCAGATACCTTCCCCCGCAATAATCGGGCCGCCGCAACCGTGTTGGTCGGGCCAACCCCAAATCTCCTTCTTGTAGAGGGCAGAGAGGGAAATGGCAAACTGTTGCAAGAAGCTTTGCAAAAAGAAGGCATTAACGGGACCATCATCACCCCCGAAGCTCTCCCTTCACGGCTTTCTGACCTCCGTCGTTACGAAGGGATGGTTTTAATTGACGTTCCCGCTCGCAGCTTCTCCCTTGACCAAATGACTAGCATCCAGGAATTTGTCCGCAGTGAAGGTCGTGGCTTAGTGGTCACGGGGGGGATCAATTCCTTTGGTTTAGGGATGTACAAAAATACACCGTTAGAGCAGGTTTTACCTGTCAAAATGGATGCTCCTTCGCGGGGAAAACGGCCTGCTATAGCCCTTTTGCTCCTGATGGATCGCTCTGCAAGTATGACCTTAGCGATTGGGGTTTCCAAACTCGATATGGCGAAGGAAGCAGCGATCCTTTCTACTGAAGCTTTGCGCCGCGAAGACCGGATCGGGGTTTTGGCCTTTGATACCAAACAGGAATGGATTGTAAACTTCCAGAACGTTGGGCAAGGAGCCGCGCTCAAGCAGGTTCAAGATTCGATTGCAATCCTTACGCCTGGCGGCGGGACAGACATCTATGGAGCTTTGAATGTTGGCCTTGCCCAACTTGTCAATCAGAAAGTAACGGTACGCCATGCCGTATTGCTTACTGATGGGCGTTCCTTCACCAATGATCAAGATGCTTATCAGCGCCTGATTGAAGCAGCCAGGGCCCAAAAAATCACCCTTTCAACCATTGCGATTGGGCAAGATTCGGATACCGAACTCTTAGACAAGCTGGCTAAATGGGGCAATGGGCGTTATTACTTCACCAGTAAGCCAGAGGATATTCCAAAACTAACCTTGCAAGAAAGTGAGATCGCACGGGCTGATCCAAGTGTTGAAACTACGTTCCAGGCTGATTTAGCGTTACCGCATCCCCTTCTCCGGGATTTTGCTCCCGCCAAACTTCCGCAAGTGGAAGGTTACGTGGCCACGACCTTGAAGGAGGGAGCCGATCTGGTCCTCCGTTCACCTGAAAAAGACCCCGTCTTGGCAACTTGGCAATATGGCTTAGGGCGAGCGGTAGCTTGGACTCCTTCCCTCACTGAACCGTGGGCCAAGAGGTGGCCGTTGTGGGAAGATTATGGGCGCTTTTGGGCCCAAGTTGTACGCTATACTTTACCTGAGCCAGATAGTGGCCCCTTGCAAGTTCAATTTCGCCCCCAGCCTGGTGGCGTGAAGCTAATTGCTGAAGCTACTCAACCTGGTGGTCAACCTTTAGATTTGGCCGATGCTCAAGCGCGAGTTACGCTCCCTGATAGCAAGCAATATGATACAAGTTTGTGGCAAATTGCGCCTGGGCGCTATGCTCAAGACCTTTTACTTCCAAATGAGGGAGCTTATACCTTCTTAGTAGCTTTAGAACGCAAAGGGCAATTGCAACGCACTGAAGTAGGCTACGTCAAAGCGGTTCCCGCCGAATACACGCCCCCATCAAACCTCCCCAAAGGCAGGGATCTGTTGCAACAGATAGCTTCTTTGACAGGGGGAAAGGTCTTGGGGGCCGAGGAAATACCTCCTTTGGCTACCCCAACCCGTGAGCAAACACCTTCTACCACTTGGCCGTTAGCCCTTTGGTTCCTTTTAGTGGCCCTTCTTTGCTGGGTTTTAGAGATTGCTGAACGCCGCACAGGCTTTAGCTCCCGTTTTTGGCAGAAAGAAACTGATGATTCCCGCACTTGATCTTCTCTTCCAAGAAGCAATTGCCCAACGTATTTTGCCTGGAGCCGTGGTTTTAGTTGCCCAGGATGGCAAAATTCAACACTTTGCGGCCTACGGAAGTACGATGTATACTGACCTTGGTTCACAACCCGTGACCCTTGAGACGATCTACGATCTTGCTTCGCTCACTAAAATTTTCACGGCCACTGCTGCTTTGCGCCTCTTTGACGCAAAATTACTTACCCTAGATGCTCCCGTCGCCTCTTACTTGGCAAACTTTCAAGCTTCTTCGCTTACGGTCCGCCAGCTTCTGACCCATACTTCTGGCTTGAAGGTTCGTCTTTCGACCTTATGCCAGCAGAGCGCGGCGGAGATTAAGGCCACGGTCTGGGCCGCAAAAGCACCTCCCGATGCGGGTGAATCCGTAGAGTATAGTAATTGCAATAGCTTGCTGCTTGGGGAAATCGTGGCCGCAATAATGCAACAACCTTTAGACCGGGCGCTCAAAGAACTGGTTTGCCAACCGCTCCAGTTGCAACAGACCTTCTTCTGTCCGCCAGAAGCTTTATGGTCTTCCATTGCGCCCACCGAATGGGATCACACTTGGCGGGAAAGGTTGGTTCAAGGGACGGTGCATGATGAAAGTACGCATGCTTTAGGTGGAGTAGCTGGCCACGCGGGGTTATTTAGCGTGGCTCCCGATCTTTGGTCCTTTGGGCAGCTGTGGCTTGACGGGGGCTATGCCACCGCCCAAAAGGTAAGCTTGCTCCACGAGGAAACGGTAGCCCTTGCCACCCAGAACCAAACCGCTCACCTACCACGGGGCGCTACTTCCCCCCACTGTGGGTTGGGCTGGATGCTGGAGCATCCTGCTGCGATGCAAGGTTTACCTTCAACTACTTATGGGCATACGGGTTTCACGGGGCCTGTGGTGGCGCTTCTGCCCCCCTTGCGGCTGCTGGTGGTTATTTTGAGCAACCGTACCTATCCTTTGCGTACTATTCCCCCTAAGCATCATACCCTTACGGCTAAAGTCATTAGAACAGCAATTCAAGAGCTAATGTAGCTAAACCTACCTGTTGCATCTTTGCAATAAATTAGGATTATTCTTACGTTTATAGCGTACCACAAACGACTTGTAAAATCTATGACCTAATCTATGCGAATGCAACGGGCAGAATTTAGTAGGTATATTGTGAAAAAACGTAAGATGAGTGATTTGGCGTTCGGGGTTGGAGTCTCCCTCTTTGTTTTGTTTACTGGCACAATGGTTGGCAAGGCCCTTCGTCTACTGAATTTTAGTGAAGCTATCGGGGGCATTAGCTTTTTTGGCTTCATTCTCTTTGTTGTCTGGACGTTTGAACAGCAAGTTCAACAGCCTAAACTTGCTAAATTCGTTGCGAGCTTGCGGGCCCTCTGGTTATTGGGCTATGCTAATCATCAAGCTGAATTGCAGAAAATCTTAGAAAAACTAGAAAAGCTCAATACAGCACCAAAACATGATTGGCTTTATACTTCGCAGGAGCTAGAAACCATTGAAACGACGATGCAGTGTCGCAGTATTTGGGTCTTCGCCCCCGATCTGGTGAGTGAAGTTCGCAGCCTAGCTTTAAGAAAGAATATCCAAAGGGGCATTCGCTATACCTACATCATTCCCGAAGCCGAAGATGTAGAACCCCTTTTGCCGCGCCTCTATCGGTTTTTTGAAGCCTCCCCGCAACAACTGCGGGTGGTCCGGTTGCCCCAAAATATGTTTCGCATTATCACGACCACCCACCTTTTGATCTATAATCCCAACATGGAACGAGGGGAAGCCGCGCAAGTTTTTTGGGAATTGCCCACCAGTAGCCGCAGATACGGCCAAAGTCATTGGATCAAGGTTGCGGATGAGGTTGCCCAAGAATTGGTCGAACGCTTCCGCCGCATTATTGATTTGCGGCACAGGAAACATTTGATAAAATGAAGGGCCGTGAAGGGTAAGGAGAGAAGTTGTCTCCTTCATTGAAAGTAGAAAGAACTTCTCATGAACACCGCAGATATTTGCGATAAGTATGCGAATGAAGTCAGGATTGTGGAATCCATCTTTATCAACTATGGCGGCAAAGGGGCTTTTTGGGGGCAGATCACGACGCTCAAGGTTTTTGAAGATAATACCTTAGTCCGCCAGATCCTGGAGGAGCCAGGCACAGGACGGGTCTTGGTGATTGATGGGGGAGGGTCGTTACGGTGTGCTTTGGTGGGGGATCGCCTCGCTGCTTTAGCACAGCAGAATGGCTGGAGGGGGATTGTGGTTTACGGGTGCATCCGCGATGCGTGGGAGATTGCCAAAATTTCCATTGGGGTAAAAGCTTTGAATACCCATCCCCTCAAAAGTGAGAAGGGGGGAGCGGGCCGACGGGATATCCCTGTGAGGTTTGCGAGCGCGACCTTTACGCCAGGAGCCTTTCTCTATGCTGATGCTGATGGTATCGTTTTAGCCAAACGTGATTTATCCCTTGAATCTTAGCGAAGTTTGAAGCACTGTGCAGCGCGTTGATTATCTTATGCCGACCATTCCCTCCACCTTGCTTAATTGCGAGGAACACTATTGCCCCCCAAGTAGTGTTCCTCACTGTGATTGTTGTGGTGCATCCCTTCATGCTCACCATTGGCAACTTCACGATGGGCGGCGGCAGTGTGGGGGTTGCCATAGGACAGCCATTTACGATTTTGCTTTAGCCCAGACGCTCTTTGCTGAAACGGCAGCGGGAATTAGGGCCCAGCTTGGTTTTTCCCTCAACGTAGGGGTTGAGTTTCGGCTGGTTGATGCCCCAGCGCTGCAAGCTCTTCGCTCGCAGGATACCAACCCTCAGCAGACCAAGGAGCGCACTTTGGGTCTCTATCATCGCCAAGGTCGGCTCCGGGTCATTTACATGTTGTATGGTTTGCCTCGGCTTCTCTTCCGCACCACCGTCGCCCACGAATTTGCTCATGCTTGGCAAGGGGAACATTGTCCCCTTTTGACTGACCAAGCTTTACGGGAAGGGTTTGCCGAATGGGTTGCTTACCGCCACCTTATCTGGCTTGGGGCCACCAAAGCAGCCCAACTTATGTTGACCGCTCCTCACCCGTATCGTCCCTTGTTGGCCCAAGTGCTGACCTTAGAGGAGCAGTTTGGAATTCCTGGCCTAATTGACTACATCAGAAGATTTGAATAAATGGATTTTACTTCAGCCCAACGAACAGCGATTGAGCTTCCCACCGACCTTGTCGTAACCGCTGGCGCGGGAAGTGGGAAGACCAGGGTCTTGGTTGAACGCTATCTGCGGCTTTTGACCGAGGGTCATGAAGCTGCTTCCCTTTTAGCGCTGACCTTTACCGAAAAAGCGGCCAGGGAGATGCGGGAACGAGTCCGTTTGACCGTCGCGGAGCGGACTCGTTTGGCCCCTCTTACTGAAAGGCCCCTTTGGGAAGAACGACAGGCAGCGGTTGAAGCAGCGCGAATTGGAACCTTCCACAGTTTTTGTGCAACTTTGCTGCGCGATCATCCCGCCGAGACGGGGCTTGATCCAGCCTTTTCCCTTTTAGACGAGGCTGAAACGAAACTGCTCCTTATTGAAAGTATTGAAGCGACGCTAAATACAGAATATGCAACCTTAGAGCAGAAAAAATCAGTTTTGCTCGAAGAGTTTGGGCCTGAAGAATTGAGCGCGCTTCTTGCTGAAATGGTGCAAGGGGGCCCAGAAGTAAAGGCTGCTTTAGCTGCGATGCCGCCCACACCTGCGGCTTTAGTCGCTTATTGGCGGACCCAACTGAGCGTAGTGCAAGCTGAAGTAGGCCGTGACCTTCTGACCGACCCGAATTGGCAAACGGCGCAAATGACCCTTCTGCAACTAGCAGCTTTCGCTTCCCAAGCTGATTTGTTAGGAAAGCAAGTTTTAGGGCTTGCTAAGTGGCTAATGGAAGAATCCAAGAAGGAGCAACCTAACCTTCTTTTTCCCTTTAAGATCGACTTACGAGGGGGAAGTAAGAAGAATTGGCGGGGCGAGGGAACTTTGGAAGAAGCAAAGAAGACCTTGCGTACTTTGCGGGAAACTTATGCGCTTTATGCGCCCCTTCTGGAGCTAGTTCCCGCCGAAGCCTTGGAGGAACGAACCGCCCAAGCTGTGCTTGACCTTTGCGAGCTTTATCGAGCGGTTGGGAAGCGGTATAAGCGCGATAAGGAGCAGGAAAATCAGCTTGACTTTGATGATCTGATTGTTCGGACTCGTGAACTCTTAGAGCAAGACCCCACGGTTCGCAACCGTTGGCAAGCAGAATTGCAAGCTATTTTAGTTGACGAATTTCAAGATACAGATGATGAGCAGCGAGCGATTCTTACAGCTTTAACCAATTTAACCAAAGGTGGCCCAAAAGTTCCTCAGCTTTTCATCGTTGGCGATGGGAAACAATCTATTTATCGGTTTCGGGGCGCGGATGTCAGGGTATTTCAGGCTGTGGCGCAGGAGATTGTGCAAAAGGGGGGCCAAATTGTACCCCTTCAAACCTCATTTCGGACTCATCCGCCCCTCTTAAATTGGCTAAACCAAGTTACTGAAGCTCTCTTCGCTCGCCCACGGGCCTTGCAGCCCTATGAAGTACCTTTTGAACCCTTGCAGCAGCATCGGGAGACCCCTTCCCATCCTCACTCTATTGAACTTCATATTCTTGCGCGGGATGAAACGCTTGCACCACCTGTGAATGCTATTGAAGGTCGGAAAGCCGAAGCTAAAATTTTAGCTGAACGCTTGCAATTTCTTACGGCAGGAAGAGCAGGAAAGCTGATTTTTGATAAGCAAGAAGAGACTTGGCGCATCCCGACCTTCGCCGACATCGCTTTGCTTTTTCAAGCTTCGACGGTCTTTGAGTATTATGAGCAAGCTTTGCGGGAGCAAGGAATTCCCTTCCTCACAACGGCTGGAAGGGGCTACTACGGACGCAAAGAGGTGCAAGACCTTATTCACCTTATGCAAGTTCTTAATGATCCACAAGATAAATTGGCCTTGGTCGGGGTTTTGCGTTCGCCACTTTTTGCGCTGGCCGATGAGCAAATTTTACACTTGCACCTCAAAGACCCCAAAAACCTTTGGAATGCCCTTTTAACCTCACAGGGGAATGAAGAGAAAGAAGAGGTTACTTTTGCCCGTGAGACGTTGCACGAATTGTACACCTTACGGGGCAAGCTTAAAGTTGGGGAGCTACTTCGAGAAGCTTTGAGCAAAACGGGCTACTTAGCGACCATTAGCGGCTTGACTGATGGGGAACGGCGGCGGGTAAATGTCGAGAAGCTCTTAGAAGTAGCGCGGCAGAAAGGGAGCAGTCTGAGTAATTATAGCGCCTACCTAGCCAGCTTGAATAAAACCGAATCGCGGGAAGGGGAAGCTCCTTTGGAGGCTGAGGGGAGCGTGCGCCTAATGACGGTGCATCGCAGCAAAGGGTTGGAGTTTCCCATTGTCGTTTTGCCTGACCTGGGGCGCGATGTTAAGCCTAATCTCAGCCAGTGGCTGGCGCATCGAACTTATGGCTTAGGTCTCAAGTTTCGCAACCGCGATGAGCAACCCCTGGCCTATCTTCTGGCTTTAGCTGAGGAAAAACAGATGGAACAAGCCGAGCGGGAAAGGTTGCTTTACGTCGCGCTAACGCGGGCCCGCGACTACCTCATTTTGAGTGGCCCTGCCGCCAAAAAAAGTGGCCCGAATTGGCTTAGTTGGATCTTGGGGGCCTTGGGGTGGGCTTGGGAGCAAGACGGGCCACCCAAAGGGCTACACTACCCCTTAGAAGTTTGGCATCATATTCAGCCTGTAGGATAGGCAAAGTGGTTTGACAGGCTGGAAGCCTATCCTACGGTAGGGTTTGACAGGCTGGAAGCCTATCCTACGCTTACTTTTTAGAAGCTCTCGCGGGAGCTGCGGGAGCTGCGGCAAAAAAGATGACGAGCTAAAGCTCGCCCAGAGCCTTTTCCGCTTGCCCCCTTTTTGCTTGAGCAGCCATCATGGGCCGTGAAAAAAGAAGCGCATCGAGGATTTATGCTCATTTGCCGCGATATGTTCACCGGAATTGGCTGTGGGGCCAAAAATCGAAATTGCGCCCAGTTTTGTCAACACTGTGGGCAAACTTTGCGCTTCGCCCTGCGGCTGCACGAAAGCGGGACGCTTTTGCGGCACTATCGCATCACGCGCCTGTTGGGGCACGGGGGCACGGGGGCCGTCTATCAGGCTACAAATATTCGGCGAACTTCAGTGGTCGTAGCCCTCAAGCAGTTTTTTGCGCCGGGCGGAATTCGGTTCTTTGAAGCTCAATTTGCGATCCTTCAGACCCTTCAGCATGATAATTTGCCCTGCTATTATGAAGTCTTTGAACTGGACAGCGACGGTTATCTGGTGATGGAGTTTGTGCCTGGCCCCAGCTTGCAAGATTTGCAAGCTAAACAACCCGAACCCATCTCAGAATTCCAATTGCTTGATTATGCGGTGCAAATCAGCGATGCTTTACACTACTTGCAGCAGCAGCAAATTCCCCTCCTTCACGGCGACATCAAACCGCTTAACATTCGGACCTCGTTGGGGGGGCTGGTGAAGCTGGTTGACTTTGGGCTAGGGAAGCAGGGAGGGTTGCGCGACCCGCATTATCTTCCTTCCCCTTACGCGGCGTTGGAACACGGGACACTAGAAGCTGGCCCCCCCAGCGAAATCTATAGCTTGGGAGCTACGCTTTATCAACTTTTGAGTGGGAAAGTCCCCTTACCTTCAACCGAAAGGGTTACTTTGGTCACCCAGCAAAGCCCTTATCTTCCCCGGATTTGGCTGCCGCTGGCCCAACGGGAGCCAAAAGAAGCCGAGCAAAAGGGGGAAGCACCCAGCGTTCTGGATGCGCCCGCCTCAACTGACCCTTTGCCTCCCTTGCTGACCCTCAACCCTCATCTTACTTCACCAATGGTCGGCGCAGTTATGCAAGCGCTCAATCTGCTTCCCAAACAACGCTTTCCCACCGCCGCCGCTTTCAAGAAGGCTCTGCTTAGGAATGCTCCTCCCAGTCAATCGCCCGTGGTCAAAAGTAGCTTGCGGGGGATTTTGGCAGGTCATCAGAGTATGGTGATCTGTTTAGCCTGGAGTCCGAGTGGAAAATGGTTAGCCAGCGGGGGCGATGATAAAAGTATTCGGGTTTGGGCAACGCAACCTTGCACCGAATTTCAGCAGCTCAAAGGCCATACGGCCCGCATTTCGCGGCTGGCTTGGAGTCCCGATGAGCAGCTTTTAGCCAGCGTGAGCGATGATTGGGAAATCCAACTCTGGCAAGTTGAGGATGGGACAAGGGTCCGTGTTTTAGAGGGCCACGTTGCGGGAATCAGCGCTCTCGCTTGGAGTCCCGATAGTCAACTTTTGGCCAGCGCGACTTGGGATGACAAAATCCGCCTCTGGTGTGTCGCCGATGGTAGCCCTACGCGCACCTTGAAAGGTCAGCTAAGGGATCTTCAGAGCCTTACTTGGAGCCTCGATGGACAAACGGTGATCGGGGGGGGCTTGAATTGGCGGGTGCAATGGTGGGATAAGACAAGTGGGCAACCTTGGCATGTCACGAAGGGCTATAAAACCAGTGAACGTTGCCTCGCCTGGAACCCCGATGGGCAAACGGTGGCCACCACTTGTGGCGATAACCTGATTCGGCTATGGCGGGTGGCGGATGGAAGTTTGCTCTATACTTTAGATAGCCACACCAAAGGGGTTTGGGATTTGGCCTGGAGTCCCGATGGGCGAACGTTAGCGAGCGGGGGGGAAGATAAGACGGTACGGCTTTGGCGAGCCGCCACCGGGAGTCTCCAGGAAACGCTCAAGGGGCATACGGGGGCCGTCTACAGCATCGCCTGGAGTCCCGATGGGCAGTTGCTGGCCAGCGCCAGCGCGGATACGACAGTGCGGCTGTGGGAAGTTGCGAGGGGGGAGGGGGAATAGATAAGCAATCACCTCTGCCACGCCACAAATTCTATAACAACCAGCCACGCTCAAGACCATGTTTAATTCCACCCTCCCAATCAGCAGTCAAGTGTCGTCTCACAAAATCAAACAGATGAAATATAACCTCTGAGTCAATGGGATTCTTCTGATAACCTGGTGCAAACCGAAATTCTCTGTCCGTATTCTTTTGCTTGCGAAAAACGTATATTTGGTCAACATTGAAAAATAGCCTCGCTAAATTATATCACTTTTCGCTACTTTGGTAACTTTGGCAGCAAGCGCATCGCTGGTAGTTTGCCTAACAAAATGTAGCCCCAAACGCAACCTTTAGACCTAAAGGTCTGCTCTTCTCTTCTGTAGCCCCTAAATTCTCGACTTAGTTAATCTATCCAAGCGCAGTTGAGTTTCCTTTAAGCATCTTTGCCATAGACAATCCCCTTTTATTTTGCTATGATGTAACTAACAAAACAGATAGCTCTTAGCAAAGCAACGTTCATTGCTTTCCCCTCTGCATTGCCGCAGTCCGTAATCTCCTTCTTAGCCAAGATTCTCCTGAATAGGTTAGCTTTACCTTCAACCCTTACTTAGAGAGGTTTATTTCATCATGCGCCAAATAGCATTCTACGGCAAAGGTGGGATTGGCAAGTCAACCACGCAACAAAACACTGCCGCCGCGCTTGCCTCCCTTGGGAACAAGATTATGGTTGTCGGCTGCGACCCCAAAGCCGATTGTACCCGGTTGTTACTCCGGGGCAAACGCCAGATGTCGGTGTTGGACACGCTGCGCGAAGTGGGCCCTGAGAAGGTCACACTAGAGAGCGTTGTGACGGAAGGTTATGGGCATACCAAGTGCGTCGAATCGGGCGGGCCGGAGCCAGGGGTCGGCTGCGGCGGGCGCGGGGTGATCACCTCCATTCAGTTGCTAGAGAAGCTCGGCGCGTATACCGAAGACCTTAACTATGTTTTCTACGATGTGTTAGGCGACGTGGTTTGCGGGGGCTTTGCGATGCCGATCCGCGAAGGCTACGCGCAAGAGATTTACATCGTTTGTTCAGGCGAATATATGGCTCTCTTTGCGGCAAATAACATTTCTAAAGGAATTCAGAAGTTTGCCAAACGGGGTTATGCTCGCCTGGGCGGGTTAGTCTGCAACTCGCGGATGGTTGAGAATGAGTATGAGCTAGTAGACGAGTTTGCGAAACGCCTGAATACCAAGCTGATTCATTTTGTCCCGCGCAGTAAGGATGTTCAACGCGCCGAGATCAATAAGCAGACCGTGATCGACTACGATAAGGAACTTCCGCAGGCCGCAGAGTATATCACCTTGGCCAATGAAATTGTTGAAAATAAGGATTTCACCATCCCGACCCCCATCACGCAAGATGAATTAGAGGATTTGATGCGCGAGTACGGTGTGGTGGATTAGATTTCCCGTTGGTCGTTGACCTTTGCCAAGCAACGTAGGAAAAAGATATGGCTTCGCTAACCTTCACCAATTCAAGCCCCGCCGTCGCCGAACACCCTTGTTACAGCGAGGAAGCCCATCACAAGTTTGGGCGCATCCATGTACCCGTAGCCCCGCGCTGTAATATCCAGTGCAACTATTGCATCCGCAAGTTTGCCTGCCCCAATGAGAACCGTCCTGGGGTAACAACTAAAGTAATCTCCCCAACTGAGGCCCTTCAGACCATCCGCGAGGCCTTACGGTTGGAACCTCGGCTCCGCGTCTTAGGGGTTGCGGGCCCTGGCGATGCTTTAGACAACCCCGCGACCATTGAGACCTTCCTCAAAGCCAAGCAGGAATTCCCCTTCCTGACCCGTTGCATCTCCACGAATGGTTTGTTGCTCCCCGATAAGCTGGACGCGATTGAGCAAGCCGGGATTACGACGGTCACGATTACGATTAACGCCGTTGACCTTGCGATTGGGGAGCAAATCTACAGCCGGGTAAGTTATCAAGGGAAGACCTATCGGGGGCGGGAAGCCTTCCAAATCCTCAATCGCAATCAATTGGAAGGGCTGCGGCAAGCGGCCATGCGAGGTATGCTTGTCAAGGTCAACTCCGTGATGATCCCTGGGGTGAACGATCAGCACCTTATCGAGTTAGCGAAGGTCGTGAAGGGGCTAGGGGCTTATATCTTGAACATCATTCCCGTGATCCCTTTAGCCAAGTTTGCTGACCTTACCCCCCCAACTGAAGCGGAAGTCAATCAGCTCCGGGATGCGTGTGAAGCGGTGCTGCCGCAGTTTCGCAATTGCTTACGCTGCCGAGCAGATGCGGTGGGCGTACCTGGGGAAGAAGGTTGTGGCCCTAGCACAGAGACCGAGACGGTCTGCTCGCCCAAGTTCTTAGCCGATAAGCCTGTCCTAAAGCCCAATGGCCCTGTACCGTGTCTCTAGTTGTGCGACCTTGCGGGCTTTCAGCCCGCAAGGTCGCACCATCCACCAGATTTGCGACGAAAGAATAGCGTTAGGAGCAAAAGCATGCAATTCAAATGTAATGAGACCATCCCTGAGCGGCAGGCTCACGTAGCCATCAAGGTCGGGGGGCAATGCGCCCGCAGCGATGGTTCGGGCTGCTTTATTGAAAGTAACACAGCGACTACCCCTGGCGATATGACGGAACGTGGTTGCACGTATGCAGGTTGTCGGGGCGTGGTGGGCGGGCCCGTCAAAGACGTTATTCAGATGACACACGGCCCAATAGGGTGTGCCTTCTTCTCCTGGGGCTATCGCCCCCACCTTGCTGATGATGACTTCCACATGAAGTATACCTTTGTCTCTGATATGGACGAGTCAAACGTCGTCTTTGGGGGTGAGAAGAAGCTGTTAGATTGTATTATTGAAGCTAACAATGAGTTTCCTGATGCCAAAGGGGTTTTTGTCTACAATACTTGTACTACCGCTTTGATTGGCGATGACGGTGGGGAAGTAGCTAAACTGGCGCAGGAAGCGATTGGCAAGCCCGTAATTTTCTTTGAATGTGAAGGGTTCCGTGGGGTAAGTCAATCTGAAGGTCACCACATTGGGAACGAGACGATCTTCAAAGAACTGGTTGGCTCCGCTGACCTGGTTGAAGATCATCCTTACACCATCAATATCGTTGGCGATTACAATATCAAGCATGATGAGAAGACCTTTGAACCGCTCTTTGAAGCCATGGGTTGCAAGATCATCACACGGTTCACGGGCAATGTCTCAGTAGACGAACTGAAGGTAATGCACAAGGCCAAGCTGAACGTTGTTCATTGCCAACGTTCCGCAACTTACATCGCCGATATGCAACAGACAAAGTATGGCACACCTTACGTGAATGTTACGCTCTGGGGCCTGAAGGAGATGAGTGACGCATTGCGGACGGTAGGTTCCTTCTTTGGGCTAGAAGCTGAGGCCGAACGGGTCATTGAGACCGAATTGGCCAAGATCAAGCCGCAGATTGAAGCTTTTAAGACTCGGTTGCAAGGGAAACGGGTTTTTGTCTATCAAGGTGGCCCCCGGGCCTGGCACTGGATTGAGTTATTGCGCGAGTTGGGCATGGAAGTAGTGGCTGCGGCCACGACCTTTGGGCATCAAGATGACTATGAGAAGATCCTTGATCGCGCCAGCGATGGTACGCTTATGATTGATAACCCCAACGCCCCTGAGATCATTGAAATTCTCCAGACGCTCAAGCCCGATCTCTTTATCTCAGGGAATAAGGAGCGGTATCTTTCCCACAAGCTCGGAGTACCTTTCGTCAACGGGCATACTTATGATACTGGCCCTTATGCTGGTTTTTCAGGAATGGTAAACTTTGCCAGAGATATAGATAAAGCGATCAACTCAACGATCTGGAAGCTAGTCCGGGCGCAGGCTCGGCCCGTACCCGTCAGTGTAAGTAGTACTGAGGAAGAAGATTTCTAAATCCTTTTGCCTTGTTGCCTTCTTGGGGTTGCAGCCTAAATCTGCAACCCTTCTCTTAAACCTTGCTTATTTAGCGTGGCCCAAAGGCCCATAAGGAGCGTAGATAAAATGACTACTGTAGGGAAACAAGAACGATCTGTAGCAATTAACCCCACCCGCGCTTGTGCCCCCATTGGGGCGATGTTAGCCACGTATGGGATCCACGGGGCGTTGACCATCAATCACGGCTCCCAGGGCTGTGCTACTTATCCCCGCCATCAAATGACGCGCCATTTTCGGGAGCCAGTTGAAATTGCTACGACTTCCCTCACTGAGAAGACAACCGTCTACGGGGGCCGTGAGAACCTTCTTGAGGCCCTCAAAAACATCTATGAACGGTATCATCCCACGATGATCACCGTCTGCTCTACTTGTCTTTCTGAGACCATTGGGGACGATATTCCAGCGATTATTGATGAGTTTCGCACTACTTATGCAGATGCTGAAGACTTCCCGATGCTTTCTGTTCATACCCCTTCCTACGTTGGGACCCACATTACCGGCTTTGATAACTTCCTCGACGAACTGGCGCGGGCTTTCCCCGAAAAACGGCGGGGTTCACGAGTACGGCAGAACAATGGGAAGGTCAACCTTATTCCTGGCTGGGTCAATCCTGGCGACCTCCGCGAACTGAAGTATATCCTCAAGGAGATGGCGATAGAGTCCATTATCCTGACCGATTACGCGGATACCCTCGACGGAGGTTACTACGATCCTAAGCCCCACTTCCCCAAAGGGGGCACAACGATGGCGCAGATTCGGGAATCTGGCTCCTCTATGGCTACGGTTGCCCTTCAGAAGCACATTGGGGGCCGTGCCGCCCGAACTTACGAAACCCGTTACCACGTCCCCGCCTACGTCTTACCAATGCCGATTGGCCTGGCAAATACCGATAAGTTCCTGGAGACCCTTTCTGATGTGACGGGCAACCCCATTTCAGAGGAATTGGAAATGGAACGCGCTCGCCTCCTGGATGCTTTCGTTGATACGCACATGTTCAATAGTGGCTTGAAGGTCGGCATTTACGGCGATCCCGACCTGGTAGAAGGTCTGACCCGTTTCGTGGCCGAGATGGGAATGGAGCCAAAGGTTGCGATTACCGCTACCGAATCCGAAGCGTGGGGGAAGGATATGAAGGCCCTTTGCGATGAGCTTGGGCTGAATATGAACATCCTAACGCGCTCTGACCTTCACGAAATGCACAAGCTGGTCAAGAAGTATGGAATCGACCTTATCATCGGTCATTCCAAAGGGAAGTTCATTGCAGATGCGGAAAAAATCCCCCTTATTCGCGTTGGCTTCCCCATTGAGGATCGGTTTGGCTACCATCGCCGCTCGATTGTGGGCTATAAAGGGGCCTTGTACCTTCTCGATGAGATTACAAATGCGGTCTTGTCAAGGCGAGGAAGTGTGGTTAGCAACACCGTGATGGATAAATCCTTTGAAGTTGCGAAAACGGCTATCCTCCCTGCGTTCAGCAAGAACGGTCATTCAATAGACGTAATTCAAAATTAAGGAAAACTTCTGGGGCGTGGGGCGCGACCCGCCAAAGGCGGGTCGCGCCCCCAAGTAAACTAGTCTAAAGGGAGAGTATCATGGATTACGAAGAAGCTTTCTATCTAGCACAAGCCGACGAAGGTCTGAAGGTTGAGGATTTGGGTACTTATCTCCGCGTGCAGTATTGTGAACACCCTACACATATCTATCGCATCCTCCAGCCAGGCGAAGAAGTAAGCCCTTATACCCCTCAGATCGAACATAGTGGGAAAGTTTATCGGCTGGCTTGGACGCAGGATGACAAATGGTAAGCTCCTTTAGCCAGCAACGGTGGAAAACGAAGCATCAGCCTGCGCGGGCTGATGCTTTCGCATTAGAAAGGTTTACAATGCAGCGAATCTCTGTAGCTCTTCTCGCCATCCTCCTCATCTCCTTGAGTAGTTGCGGAGGTCAGTCTAATCCTTCCCTCACTCCTTCTCCCTCTCCTAAAACCCCAAAAGAAGGGGGAACTTTACTAATCTTTGCAGCGGCTTCTCTCACCGAGTCTTTTCAGGAGATCGGTAAAGCATTCACTAAAGCTAACCCTGGGGTAGAAGTAACCTTCAATTTTGCGGGAGCGAATCAATTGGCCCAGCAGATCACCCAGGGCGCACCTGCGGACATCTTTGCTTCGGCCAACCAGAAGCAAATGAACGTGGTCATTGAGAGCGGGCAAGTTGTGAGCGGGACGGCCAAGGTCTTCGCCCACAATCGGCTGATCATCGTTACTTCCAAAAACAACCCACTGGTAAGCAAAGATCTAAAGGGTTTAGCCAAGCCTGGTACAAAGGTTGTCTTAGGCGCAAAGGAAGTTCCCTTCGGGCAGTATGCGCTAGATTTTCTGGCCAAGGCCGCGAAGGATAAGCAATTTGGCAAACCTTATGAAGCGGCTGTCCTGAAAAATGTTGTTTCCTACGAGAATACGGTCAAAGGGGCTTTGACGAAAGTAATGCTCGGCGAAGCTGATGCTGGGATTGTCTACGCTTCTGATCTTACCCCTGAAGCAACAGCGAAAGTTGAGAAAATCGCTATTCCGACTAGCTTGAATGTTATTGCAACTTATCCTATTGCGGTACTTAAAGGGAGCCAACAGACCGAAAGCGCGCAAAGGTTTGTAGATTTCGTGCTTTCCCCTGAAGGTCAAGCGATTTTGACCAAATATGGCTTTGCTGCAAAGTAACTTAATCTTAGCTTGATCTCTTCTTATCTCAATGCAAACAACCTTGCCCCAGCAAATTGTACCAAGATTAGCGCTTTGGCAGAAGCATGGTAGCACCCTCACTTTAATTGTGCTGGCCTTACCGATGCTCTGCTTTGTTTTCCTCCCTTTACTGGCCTTATTGCTTAGGGCATCGTCGACCATGCTGCTCAAAAACCTGGGAAATAGTGCCGTTGGGCAAGCGGTTGGCCTAAGTTTGCTGACGACCTTTATCACCACGCTGCTGGCCCTCCTGTTTGGTACGCCGCTCGCCTATCTCCTCGCCCGCCGCCGCTTTTGTGGGCATACGCTTGTAGACACGCTGCTTGATCTGCCGATGGTGCTACCGCCCGCGGTGGCGGGGATCGCGCTGTTGATGGCTTTTGGGCGACGGGGCTTGCTCGGCCCCTACTTGACTTACGCAGGTTTGGAGATCGCTTTCAGTCAAGCTGCCGTCGTGATGGCCCAGCTTTTTGTAGCTGCGCCCTTCTATGTCAAGTCGGCGACAATGGGGTTTGCCCAAGTCAATCGTGAGATCGAACAAGCTGCCGCTTTAGATGGCGCAACACCGTGGAGGATTTTTCGCCTGATCACGCTGCCACTGGCTGGGCCCGCGCTCTTTGGGGGAGCCGTAATGACTTGGGCCCGCGCTTTGGGCGAATTTGGGGCCACGATCATCTTTGCAGGCAATTTCCCAGGCCGCACCCAGACGATGCCTCTCGCCATTTACATTGGGTTTGAACTGGAACTCAACGTCGCTTTGACCTTAGCGGTCATTTTGCTAGGCTTTTCATTTGGGGTTTTAGGCGTGGTAAAGGGGGTTTTGCGAAGAGAGTTTGTGGAGCTTTAGGTTTTCTTGATTAAATTACGAGGAAAAGATGGAACTAAGTGTACGCAATCAACTGACGGGTACGGTGGAATCGATTAAAGAAGGCGGGGTCATGGCAGAAGTCGTGGTGAAACTGGATGGTGGCCAAGAAATTGTTTCAGTAATCACGGTTTCTTCAGTTCAGCGCCTGGGACTTGTGGTGGGGAAGAAAGTCACTGCGTTGGTAAAATCTACTGAAGTTGTGTTAGCGACGAGCTAACCTTCCAAAAATTTAGGCCCAAGCAAGCATGCCAGGAGCTAATTAGCCCCTGGCTGCTGCTTTTTAAGGCAATCATTGCCTTAAAGCACCTTTATTTACGCTGCAAGAGTTGTTGTTGGGCGCAAAAACTGATTAACGGTTGCACAAATTTGATATAAACCACATCCCTGTGAGTTACAATCATCTTTGAAAAGATAACCGTCGGCCCCTAGCGCAATTGCTCGTTCAACTGTACTAAGATAATCACAACGGGTAAGCATGATCACAGGGATATTTGCGGTAGAACGGCCACACTTTAGGCGCGTCAACACTTGAAACCCATCCAAAATTGGTAAGTTAATGTCGAGCAGAATAAGGTGGGGAGGATTCATACACGCCTGTTGCCAACCTTCGTCACCATCAGTTGCGACCCGGACTTCATAGCCTTCGCGCTGGAGGGAAAGGCGAAATGCCAATGCCTGGCTGCGGCTATCTTCAATTAAGAGAATGGTCCTTTGCTCATCCATACGACAACCTGCTACTTTCTACGTGATCAACAGTGATCACTACTGAAATTCCTGCTTCATCCTGCCCTGCCGTCTGCGGTGACGGTCTTACACACAGTCCACAGGCGTATTTTACGTCCCGACGTAGCCACTACCGAGGACGACCAGTTCAGGACTGGTAGCCTGGATAAGCGATTGGGTTGCGCTCGCCGATCCTCTTACCATCTTGCAGCCACCCACCCCGTGGGGTGGGACTTATCTTTGCGATAAACTCTTTGCGGCAATTTTGCCACCCCAAGCTCCAATTTTGAGGTTTTAAGCCTCTGTTAAGGCTTTCTAACCAGGGTGGATTAGAATAATTATACATCTTTTTAATAAACTTTGCTACCAGGAAGTTACTGAGTTATGGGGCAGAAAAACCTTAGTTGCGAGGCAAAAAGCTGAACAAAGAAATAATTTTCCGAACCACCTAATTTTAACTTTGCTCTCTTGTGGTATAATAAGCAAAAATGCGCTTTAGTCTTTGGGGACTAGCTTCAACTTCAGCATCCTTCCCCGAAGCCTTAAACTTCCATTTACTTGCTTTCAATGAAAGGATCATCGTAACGATGGTAAAAGACAACCAACAAGCACAATCTCCCTCACAGGCTGGGCTGGTTGCCAACGATTTCAAGCCCTGGGCCATGCCGGTTGCCGCCGTTTTGCAAGATCTAAAGAGCGACGAAACGGCTGGTCTAAGCCAAGAAGAAGCCCGCCGTCGCCTTACTGAGCTTGGGCCCAACGAGATTCCTGAACCAGCCGCCGACCCACTTTGGCGGCGTTACATTGCCCAATTGACAGGCGATGCCGTGGTAAAGTTGCTCCTCGTCGGCTCCGCCGTAAGCCTTTTGCTGCATGATTATCTCGAAGGGATTGCCATTTTCCTGATGCTCAACATCATGGCAGGTTTTGGGCTGTGGCAGGAAGGCAAAGCTACCGACGCAGCCAAATCGCTCCGCAAACTTGACAATCCGCTCAAATTTGTCTTTCGGGATGGCAAGCGCCTTGAGGTCGCCATCGGCGAAATTGTACCTGGCGACCTGGTCTATTTGCCCACGGGAGCCATTTCTCCCGCTGATGGGCGCGTTTGTGCCGCCGTAAATGCTGAAAAAGACACCAGTAAACTCACGGGCGAATCGCTTTCGGTTGCTGTCGAAACCAAACCGCTGAATCCCGAAATCGTGATCAACGAACAAACGAATATGATTCATCGGGGTGATGTGGTTTTAAGCGGCAATGTTACCTTCGTTGTAACCAAAACTGGTTCTCAAACTGAAATCGGTAAAATCGCTACTCAACTTGCGGCCAGCGATCAAAACCGAACCCCGCTCGACGAACAATTAGATCAATTAGGGGATAACTTAACCAAGATTTTCATCTGGATCGCAACACTCGTGATTGGTTTGGGGCTTTTACGCGAATTTTTCACGACCCCCGACCAAGTAACCTTTCTGGAGCTTAAAGAAGCCTTCATTAGCGCGGTAGCCCTCATTATTGCTGCCATTCCCGAAGGTTTGCCCGCTGTTATGACCATTACCTTGGCAATTGCCACGGGCATGATGGTCAAGAAAAACGCGCTGATTCGCCGCCCTAAAGCGGTGGAAGGCGGCGGTAGCATGAATGTCTTACTTACCGATAAGACAGGGACGCTGACCGCGAACAAAATGGAAGTCACGCATCTCTTTCTCAATGGCAAGATCATCGAGGTTGGCGCTGTTGATTCCTTCGCCTCTCATCAAAACGCGATTGAACGGGCGGCCCGTGTTGCTCGCCTTTGTAACAACAGTTCCAGTGCAACTGAAACCGCTTTAACCGAGTGGGTTCAAAAGCTTGAGCTTGCTTGGCTTGATGAAACGGAGCTTCCTCGCGTGCTTGAGCATGAGTTTAATCAAACGCTCAAGCGGATGACCACGATTCATACGAGGTTAGAGAGCGAATATATCGTTTTGACCAAAGGTGCGCCAGAGCGAATCATCGATTTATGCGATAAGATTCATTCTCAAAACGAGGCAGTGCCGCTCACCGAGCAACATAAACAAGCGATTCAGGCCGCGATTGCCAGTTTGGCGAGCCAGGGCTTGCGGGTTTTAGCGTTAGCCGAGCGAGTCTTGCACGAGAATCCCAATAACATTGCGCGTTCGGCAGCTGAAACGAACTTAACCTTTGTTGGGCTGGTCGGGATTATGGATCCGCCCCGCGATGATGTCAAGCCCGCTGTGGTCAAATTGGCGACGGCAGGCATCCGCACAGTTATGGTAACGGGTGACAATCCCCTTACCGCCTACCAAATCGCTCGCATGGTCGGCATTATTCCCCAAGATTTGCCCTTCGAAGCTGCTGTGATCACGGGGGAGGACTTAACCGAATTAGAAAATCCGCCTCCTGCGCTTTTGGAAAGACTCCACAAAGTGCGGGTTTTCGCTAGAGTAACACCTGAACACAAAGCGCAAATTGTTAAGGTGATGCGAAAAGCGGGCTTTATCGTCGGGATGACGGGCGACGGAGTCAATGACGCGATTGCGATCAAAGAGAGCGATATTGGGTTTGCGATGGGGAATGGCACTGATGTGGCCCGCGAAACTTCAGATGTCGTCTTGATGGATAGTCGGTTTGGCACGATTCCTATCGCTGTCGAGGAGGGCCGCAACGTTCTCTATCGAATTCGCCTCTATCTTTCCTATATCCTCTCAGGAAATGGCTGTCAAGTCGGGGCGTTTATCGTTGCATACGTTATAGGCATACCGATTCCGCTCACAGCCCTCGTTTTGTTGGTGATCAACTTCGCCACCGATAGTTTTCCTGCTTTGGCCATGTCTTTTGAGCCAGGCGAAGAAGACGTGATGACTAAACTGCCGCGCAAACGGGAAGACCCATTTATCACCAAGACGATGTGGATTCACATTGCGGTGCAAACCGTTGTAGCGACCATTGCGATTATGGGTGTTTACTACTATCTCCTCGAAATCCTCAAAGAAGACCTAGCGGTGGCTCGTTCTGCGGCTTTTATGACTTATATCAGTCAGAAATTGCTGCGGGCTTTCACAGCGCGTTCCCAAACTCACAATATTTGGGAGATTGGGCTACTGCAAAACAAGTATACCCTTGGGGCCGTAGCGATTAGCTTGGCAATTGCCCTCTTTTTCGTCTATGTCCCTGTTGTGAATGAGGCAATTAACATCACAACTTTGCCTTTGAAGTTTCTTGGGCTTGCGGCAATTGCAGGTTTATTCCCTCCAATTGCGGAAGAAATAACCAAACTCTTTCTGCGCCGTGGTCAGGCAGGAAGTGGCGGCGCTTCGCGTTCGCTTGAAGCCGCGATATAGATGCCCACCATTAAGCAGAAAAAGCCTGCTAATTGCAAGGGCACAAATTCTTCGCCAAAGCACCAGCGGGCCAAAAGTGTTGCGCCAATCGGTTCGCCTAAAATGGCGATTGCTACAAAAGTAGCTGAAAGATAGCGCAAGGCCCAGTTGAATGCGGTGTGCCCCAAAAGTTGCGGGCCAAGGGCTAAAGCGAAAAGCAGCAAGTAACCAAAAGGCGGGTGACCGAAGATCGGTTGCCCGCTTAAAATTACCCAAAACAAGAGGATTAAAGCGGCGCTGGTGTAAGCTAACCAGATATAAGCGATTAAAGAGAGCCGCGAGCGAAGGCTGCGCGTCAATAAGAGGTTGCTGGAGGCTGCTAAAGCGCCTAAAAGTGCAAGCCCATCGCCGATGAGTGGCATTTGACCATAAGCAGAACTGCCAGTATCACTAAAACTAATCAATATGCTTCCGCCCACCGTAAGGAAAATCCCGATTCCAAGGGAACGGTTAATTTTTTCGCGCAGAAAGAAGAATGAACCAAGACTTACCCATAAAGGATTTGTGGCAACTAAAGCAGCACTACTGGCAACTGAAGTGTATTCCAAAGAGGTTATCCAAAGCGCAAAATGCAAAGCTAGAAAGAATCCTGCTGCTAAAGCACCTAACAGATCACGCGGCGGCAACTTTTTGATCTCATTTCTAGCGCGAAACCAAGCGATTGGCGAGATAATTAGAGCCGCAAGGCAAAGTCGCCCTGCCGCAATCATTGCGGAGGAAACAGCTAATTGCTGCGCTAACCGAATCAAAATGGAAGCCGTAGAGACTGTCAAAACACCAAGGAAGAGAACGAGATAAGGAAAAAAACGTTTCATATTGGGGATATTGAGCAGTATTAGGTGTTTGAAGAGGAAAATTGTTGTTTGGGTTTATCGTTTGGAAGACTACCCTGGCCCAAATAGGCTTCGATCACTCGCGGATTATGACGAATTTCAGCAGCTGTGCCTTCGGCAATTTTTGAGCCACTATCTAAAACCGTGATTTGCTCTGAGATACTCATCACAAGTTGCATATCATGTTCAATCAAAACAATAGTTACGCCCAGTTCAGCGCGAAGTCGCTGAATAAGTTGCGTCGCTTCGGTAGTTTCTTGCGGATTCATCCCCGCTGTTGGCTCATCTAACAAAAGCAGTTTTGGCCTGGAAGCCATCGCTCGTGCAATTTCGAGCCGTCTTTGGTCGCCATAAGGCAAATTTTTGGCCAAATTGCCATGTTTTGCTTCAAGCCCCACAAAGGCTAAAAGTTCTTGGGCCCGTTCACGGGCTTGCCGCTCTTCACGCAACATCGCTTTAGTTCGTAAGATTATCTGCCAAAGCGGGATTTTTAAGCGGGGATGCATTCCAACTAAGACATTTTCTAAGACCGTCATATTGTTAAATAGTCGAATGTTTTGAAAAGTGCGTGAGATTCCTCTTTTAGCAATCTGGTCAGGGCGCAAATTGCGTAACGGACGGCCCGCAAAAGTAATATTTCCTTGTTCTGGTTTGTAAATTCCTGTCAACAAGTTGAAAAACGTCGTTTTGCCTGCGCCATTTGGCCCAATAACGCTCACAATCTTTCCGCGTTCAACCTGAAACGTTACATTATTCACCGCAGTAAGGCCACCAAAGAGCTTCGTAAGGTTCATTGCTTCAAGAAGCATCGTTTTATTCCCTGATTTTCGTGCTTTTCGCGCCCCGAAAGCTATTTCTCATGCAATTCTTTTTGCCGCCGATCTTCGGGCAAAATGCCTTCAGAGCGAAAAATCGTCATCAGAATCAATAATAAACCAAAAATCATGCGCTGATAACGCGTGGGATCAATATAGGGGGGGAGATTCAATTGCCCAAGTTCCATTGCAATTCGGGGTAAAAGTTGTAGATTGAGGAGCGTAACTAGCGTTGCGCCCAAGATTACTCCAGGAATACTGCCCATTCCACCCAGAATAACCATCGAAAGAATGCTGATCGAGCGAATAAGATCAAAAGTTGGGGGATTTATAAAGAGTTGCTTGGCCGCAAAAAGCATTCCCATCACGCTGGCAAACGAAGCTCCAACGGCAAAAGCTAAGAGCTTCATCTTCACAAGCGGTACGCCCATAGCGATTGCTGCTGTTTCATCTTCCCGAATAGCAGTCCAAGCTCGACCAATGCGCGAATCATTCAGATGTCGCACGACTACAAGTGTAATCCCAACCATTATAAGGACAAGAAAGTAAAAATAAAGCTGATACAGCTGGCTTTCGCTTAGATTCCAGCCGAGAGCTTGAAAAAAAGGTGCGAAAAAGAGCGGAGGTCGCCCAATAGATTTGATTCCTTGCGCTCCATTTGTGATATTGATAGGGCGGTCAAGGTTTGTGGCCAAAACGCGAATAACCTCACCAAAGCCCAAAGTTACAATCGCTAAGTAGTCGCCGCGCAGCCGCAAGACGGGCAAGCCGAGCAAAACGCCCATTGCCGCGCCCACAATGAGCGCAAAAGGGATAAAAAGGAAAAACCAAAGGGGCGCGAGCGGAAAATGGCTGCTCCAGGCGGGCCAAATTTGCCCCGCTTGCGGCGTACTGAAAATTGCCCAAAGATAAGCCCCAACAGCGTAAAAAGCCACGTAACCCAGGTCAAGCAGGCCCGCAAACCCAACAACTACATTCAGCCCCAGAGCTAAAACAACAAAAATCCCAATAAAGGTGGCAACATCTATGTAAAAGGGATTAAGTGTGCCAAAAAAGGGCAGCGCAAGCCCTAAAATTAAGCTAGATATTAGCAATTTATAGCTTTTTGCTAAGGCTGACTTATGAAGAATAAGGATTGTGCCAAGAAAAAGAACGAAGATAAGATCAGTTGCGAGGTTGGTTCGGGGATAGCGGAGCAGAAGAGTGGTGGTTAGCAGCGCATAGGCCGTGACCAAAAAATAGGCTACTGGGTCACTTTTCAAGAACTTTTGCCAAGTTGCCATAGTTCCTCAAACTTTCTGAGCGACGGTTTCGCCGAGCAGACCAGCAGGTCGGAAGATCAAAATTAGGATAAGAATACTGAAAGCGGTGATGTCAGCATAATTTGCTCCTGCAAACTCCCCATTTGTGAAGAGTGAGAGATAGGATGCGACAAAGGCTTCCAAAAAACCAAGCAGAATGCCCCCGACCATCGCCCCCGTGATATTGCCAATCCCGCCCAGCACTGCCGCCGTAAACGCCTTTAAGCCATTAAGAAACCCAATGTAAGGGTCAATTGTTCCAACTCGAATGCCAAAAAGCACACCTGCTGCACCGCCTAAAGCCCCGCCAATCAAGAAGGTCAGCGAAATAATTTGATTGACATTGACCCCCATTAAGCTGGCTGTATGACGATCTTCGGCCACCGCCCGAATTGCTTTGCCTAATTTAGTTGCACTGACGAGATAATTCAAGCCAATTAGCATTATCATTGCGGCAATGATGAAATTCAATGAGCGACTATCAATGCTCATTACTGCTTGACGGCCATCAGGAATTATGAATTTAGCGATTTGCCAGGGTTTACCCATATCAGGTGTACGATAACTCGTGTTAAAACCTAAGCCCGTAGCGGTAACGATCATTCGCATAAGGTCTTGCAACAAAAGGGAAACCCCCAAAGCTGAAATAAGCGGGACAAGACGCGGTGCATTCCGCAGGCGACGATAAGCGATTCTTTCCGTGAGGAGGGCCAGACTTCCACTGACAAACATTCCCAACAAGAGTGAAATGATAAGAAAGGGGATGGCCGGAAAACCTTTCAAAAACCCAAAGTGATTAAGAATAGATGCGAAACCTGCGCCCGTAAACGCGCCAACCATAAATATTTCACCGTGGGCAAAATTGATAAACTCTAAAACCCCATAAACCATTGTGTAGCCTAGCGCAATTGTGGCAAAAAGAAAGCCTCTCACAAGACCATCAATGATTACTTGGGGTAAAATAACGAGGACGTTATTAAGTAAGTCAATTTCGGTGTGGCTGCCGCGCAAAATTAGGGCTAAGAAAATCACAATGAAGCTTAAAAAAAGGATTGAGCAGAGAATAAAGAGGATAATTTGAAGAATTGGCTTAAAAATGTTTTGCAGCGTGAAGCCTAGAGTCCGTCGAGCCAATGATGCTTCTGAATCAGAGATATTATTAACATTCATAAGATTCTATTTAGCCAAACAGCAACCAGAAGCGTTAAAAAACGACTGGTTGCTGTTCAATCCTCAACAATTCAGGTGTTTCCTACTTATTTCGGGGGAGCGATCTTGAGTTCCGTTGCCAGTTCATTCTTATCCCAATCCTTGGCATCCACTTTTAACACATAGTAGGTTGCCTCTTTGGGATCACCCTTTGCCCCAAACTCATAATCACCTGTAATGCCATTGTAAATAGGTAAAGTCCTCATGGCTGCCAAAACCTGTTTTGGCGTAGGTTTTTTGTTGCCCGCATCTTCGGCGGCTTTGGTGATTGCCGCGAGGCACAGCCCCGCTGCGTCGTAGCCCTGCGCCGAGAAGGGAGGCGCACTTTCCTTGTTCGCCTTTTTGTAGGCATCCATAAACTTCGCCGCCTTAGGGAAGCGGCTGACTGGGCCAGCTACGGTGGTGTAATGCATCCCTGCAACTGCTTCGCTGCCCAACTTGAGAAGGTCGGCGGAGTCGAGGCCATCAGGGCCCATAAATTCGGCTTTGAGACCACGTTCACGGGCTTGGAGGAAGAGGGGCCCAGCTTGGCTATAAATACCACCAAAGTAGATAAGGTCGGGGTTTAGGGCTTGAATCGGCGTAAGGATAGAATCGAAAACCGATTTTTCCTCAGTCCCTTCAAAGCCCAACACCTTCAGACCATTTTTCAAGGCACTTTTGCGGAAAACTTCGGCAATGCCTTGGCCATAATCGGTCTTATCGTGGATAATATAGACCGTTTTGACTTTCAAGGTCTCGCGGGCAAACTTTTCGCCTACTGCACCTTGCACATCATCCCGCCCAACAATGCGATAAGCATTTTCAAAGTCTTCGGTGATTTTGGGATTGGTGTTGGCCGGTGAAACCATCAACAAATCACTACTTTTGTAGGTTGGCAAAGCGGCTAAAGCTACGCCAGAGTTATAGTGCCCATCAACACAAAGAATATCGGGGTCAGAAACGATATTATTCGCATTGGCAGAGCCTTTTTCAGGCTGGGCCTCATCATCAAAGGGGACTAACTCAACGCTAAAGCCTAAATCTTTGAGGGGTTGCGAAAGTTCCGCTACGCCTAACTCAGCTCCATTTTTGATTCCTGTGCCCAAAGCAGCCTGGGGGCCCGAAAGAGGACATTGGGAAGCAATTTTGATCGTCCCTTTGGTTGCTCCTGATCCCGATTTTTTTGTCGCTTCAGGCTCTTTTGTACCTGCTGGCTCAGTGGTTTCATCAGCTTCAGGTTTGGC
>Ga0316611_1000137_pt1 | contig 29911 bp, 30 predicted proteins | sample MIS2016202_MG_FD_207675 | JGI IMG/M metagenome (GOLD analysis project Ga0316611, IMG submission 207675) | Microbial mat bacterial communities from Middle Island sinkhole, Lake Huron, Michigan, United States - MIS.2016.202 | ecosystem: Environmental > Aquatic > Freshwater > Lake > Sediment... | reverse complement strand
TCAAGATTTGAAAATTATAATCCAAATATTAAAATTAATTCAAGGCTAACTGACAAATTTAGTTTTGATTTTATTGTAAATACATCTCTATTAAAAAACAAAACTGCTCAAAACAATTCATCAAAAATATATACTATTAATAATGTTTTAAAAGCCTATTTTTATACAAACGACAATAATTATTTAGGATTTACTTTTGAACATTATTATAATGATAATGCTAAAAATAATAATATTTTTACTGATCTTATTTATAGATACACATTTATTAAGAAAAAAATAGATTTAGAATTAAAGGTTACTAATATTTTTAACGAAAAAGAATTTGAAACTTCTCAATTTTCTGATTTTTATTTTTATCAATCAGTGTATAATTTAAGACAACGTCAATTTTTAACAAGTATAAAGTTCAGTTTTTAGCTTGCACTCACCCCAACAAAACATCTGCAATTTTTCTGTCATTACTTACTCGTGGGCATTTGCTTTGTGGGTCGTTTTTTCCTACTGCTTGCATATATTTTGCAAAACTACCTTTGGGAAGGATAGAAATTTTTAAGGGTTGGATTATTTTTCCTGTAACCAAATCATCATAATAAGTATTCAATTCTCGCATCTCAAGGTCTAATTTTTTAGCAAAATCTGTTACATTTTCTGGTGATTTTTCAAATTCTATCAACCATTCATGATAAGGCAATTCATTATTCTCAGGATTCACTTGCGGTGCCAATGTAAACTCATTTATAAAAGCTGGAAACTCTGAAATTGTATTTGCCAAAGCAGTTTCCACTTCTCTCGCAATCACATGTTCGCCAAATGCGGAGGTATAATGTTGGGTTCTACCAGAAACAATAATACGATAGGGTTTTAGAGAAGTAAATCGTACAGTATCGCCAATATTATAAGCCCACAAACCAGCATTCGTAGTAATAATTAAGGCATAATCTTTATTCAATTCTACTTCTTTCAAACACAATCGGGTAGGGTTTTCATTATTAATTTCATCTAAAGGCACAAATTCATAAAAAATTCCATGATTTATAAGTAGTAATAATTCTTCTGAATTTAATGTATCTTGAAAAGCAAAAAAGCCTTCTGAAGCTGGAAAAGTTTGAATAATATCTATATTTTTTCCTATTAAATGATTGATATTTTCTTTATAGGGAGAAAAATTTACACCGCCTGTAATCAAAACTTGAAGATTGGGAAATAAGTTACCCATTTTTTGTTTTGTTTTTTGTTGAAGTTTTTCAAAATACATAATTAGCCAAGGCGGAATACCGCTGATCAATCGCATATCTTTAGAAAATGTTTCTTCCACAATGGCGTGTATTTTTGTTTCCCAATCTTCAATGCAATTGGTTTCCCAACTGGGCAACCTATTTTTTTGAAGGTATTTTGGAAGAAAATGAGCTACAATTCCTGATAATCTGCCAATGTTTATTCCATTTTCAACCTTTAAAGATGGATTTCCTTGCACAAAAATCATTTTTCCATCTACAAAGTCTGCATTATTCTTTTCAATAATATAATGAAACAAACAACTTCTAGCAGCCTCTATATGAAAAGGCATAGATTCTTTGCTGATGGGAATATATTTTACACCAGAAGTAGTACCCGAAGTTTTTGCAAAATAAGTAGGTTTTCCTTTCCAAAGGATATTCTTTTTTCCAGATTTTATTTCTTCTATCCAGAGTCTAAAATCTTCATAATCACGAATAGGAACTTGTTTTTTAAAATCAGAATATGTTTGTATATTTTGAAAATGATGGGTATTTCCGAATTCAGTATTTATAGCTTTTTGAATAAGACTATTTAATAATTTTTCTTGAAAAAAAACAGGATTTTCTTTCCACTTTTTTGATTTCTCAACATGAATTTTAGCTAAAATTAAGGCAATCTTTGATTTAATCATCTTTCAAAATTTATCACTTTTTGTGGATCTAATGGTATTCCTTTTTGCCATATTTCAAAATGTAAATGTGGCCCAGTTGTAAATTCTCCTGTATTTCCAACAAATGCTATTATATCTCCAGCTTTTACAACATCACCTACTTTTTTATTCAACTTCGAGTTGTGTTTATATACTGAAATCATGGAATTACTGTGCTGAATAATCATCACAAAGCCAGTAGAATTAGTCCATTCAGCCAATACTACAGTTCCTTTATAGATAGATTTTATAGGATTTCCTGTTTTTGAAGCAATATCTATGGCATAATGTCTTTTTTTAAAATTTAAAGTATTGGTAATGCTGCCTTTTAATGGACATATTAAATCTGATACTGGTGTTTTCAGTTTTGCATTTTGTTCATTTACCATTTTTGATTCCTGTTTTGTAGCTTTTGTATTTGTATGTATTTCAGTTAAAACAGGTATATCTTGTATGGTGTCAGAGGGAGAGAATTTATATTTTACAGTATCTAGTTTTATATTTTCATCTCCCTTAATAATGTTTCTTAAACGATTTATATATTCATTATTATGTTGAATTTTATCTTCTAAATTATCTACTTTATTTTTTAATTTCATTGTTTCTCTTTTGTATTCTGTAACAGTTGAAAAATTGCTATTTGGAGAAAAAATAGTAGATATTAAAAATGAAAATAAAAAATATAAGCCTATAAAAATAGCAACCAAACAGCTTAAATATAGTACAAATTTTGAAGGTGAAAGTTTAAGCGAATACTCTTCCACTAAAGTTTGCTCATTAAAAAAAATTATACGAATATTTTTAAATAAGTTAGAAAAAAATAGATGAATTTTTTTGAGTTTTGTTTTAAACATTTATGCAAATATAAATTTTAAATTGATTGTTAAAATTATCTTATTTGTCCATTGCCTCGGATTATCCATTTTTCTGTCACCAATTTTTCTAAAGCAAAAGGACCTCTGGCGTGTAATTTTTGCGTTGAAATACCAATTTCAGCTCCTAAACCAAAAACTTCTCCATCTGTAAATCGGGTAGATGCATTGTGATAAACTGAAGCGGCATCAATTATTTGTAAAAAATTCTCTGCTAAATTAGTATTTTCAGTTACAATACATTCGGAATGTTTTGATGAAAATTCTTGAATATGTAAAACCGCTTCTTCGAATCCTGAGACTGTTTTTATAGTACATTGTAAACTTAAATATTCTTTTCCATAATCTTCATTTTTAGCTTTATAAAGAAAAGGATAATTGTATTTTTTTAGAATTTGAAATGAAAATTCATCTGCAAATATGCATACTTCATTTTTTAGAAAATCATCTATAAAATTTGTAATTAAATTTTCAGTAATTTCTTTATCTACTATTATGGTATCTAAAGCATTGCAAACGGAAGGTCTTTGGATTTTTGCATTGGCAACAATTGCAGCAGCATTTTTAATATTTGCTGATTTCTCAACATAGGTATGGCATACTCCAGCACCTGTTTCAATTACAGGAATTTTTGAATTTTTACGTACAAAATTTATCAATTCTTGCGATCCTCTTGGGATTAGTAAATCCACTTCATTTTCAGCAGATAATAAAATGTGTAATAATTCTCTTTCAATAGGCATCAATTGAACGATATTTTTATCTAAATCATTTAATTCTAAAGCGGTTTGTATAATTGAAAGTAAAGCTAAATTGGTGAAGTATGCTTCAGAGCTTCCTCTTAAAATGGTAGTATTTCCTGATTTTATGTTTAAAACGGCTACATCAATAGTTACGTTAGGTCTTGATTCATAAATTACACCAATTACACCAAAGGGAACTGAAATTTTCTTAATATTCAAACCGTTTTCTAGCATATTGTCAGCTAATACATTTCCAGTAGGTATTGGCAATGAAATTACTTTTTTTATACTTTCAATGATGCTATTTAAGCGTTCGTTATTTAATACTAAACGGTCTTTTTTGGGATTAGAATCTGGTATTTTATCTAAATCTTTTATATTTTCGTTTATTATTTCAGCCGATTTTTCACTTAATAATAAAGCAATAGATTGTATAACATTATTTCTTTTTTGTTCATCTGTTTTAGCAATTTCAATGCTAGATTTTTTGGCTTTTTGTAAAATTTCTCTCATTATATTTTATAAAATTACTATTTCATTTGCATGTGCCACTTCAACACTTTTTTGTGTAAAATCAATTTCAGAAGCATTTATTTTGGCTTTAGCAAATGCAACTAATTCATTTTTTTCATTAATTATTTCAATTACTTCACCTTTTTCAAAAGGGGTTTTAATTTTAATTAATCCTACTGCTAATAAACTTTTTCTATTTTTTAAAGCATTAAAAGCTCCATCGTCAATTTTTATTTTCCCAATTGCTAATCCTCCCGCACCAATCCATCGTAATCCTGCTTTTATGGTTTTCATTTTTGGGTGAAAAGTTGTTCCTGTTTCATTTTTACTTGCTTTTATAATTCCGTTTTCTTCGGAAGCATTAAAAATTATTGTTTCAATTCCCATTGAAACAGCTAATTTTGTATAAGTAAGTTTAGATGTCATTCCACCCAAACCATGTGTTGTTTTTTCAGTATTTACCCACGACATTATGTCTGCATTTATTTCTTTTACTTCTGAAACATACTCTTTTTTATTATTCATCAATCCGTTTACAGATGAGCCGATGAGTAATTTTTTGGCATTAAATGAAATGGCTAAAAGTGTTGCCAATTCATCGTTATCAGAGAATTTTAGTTCTAAATCACTTACAACATCATTTTCGTTAGCAATCGGTATAATGGAATGTTCCCAAATTGTTTCAATAGTATCTCGTAATTGTAAAAACTCTTTTCTATTACTGAAATGTTTTCTTTCAAACAAACATTGGGCTACTTGCAAATTATTTTTTTGAAAAAATTGTGAATAGGCATTAATCAAAATGGGATTTCCAATTGCCGCTGCTGCTTTTCTTTCGTTTATTTTTCCTGAATAGGTTTTTAGAAACACTTTTCCTGTTCCTACTGCACCTGAGGATACTAAAATAATATTATATTCTTTGGACAAAATACATACTTGTTCACTTAATTTTTGAATTTTACTAATGTCTAATTCTCCATTTGAATGTGTTAAAGTTGCAGTTCCAAATTTTATTACAATACATTCTTTCTTCATATTTTTCAATTTCAATGCGAAAATAGTAATTATAAACGTAACTTTCAGGGAATTTTGAAATGGTAATCTATTTTTTTTAAGAATAGATATTTGAAAATAAAAAAATAGGAGAGTAGTATTCGAGTAGAAATAACAAAACCAAATATTTTATTATGACATCATAAAAAAATAGTCTTTAAAAAAAATTATTTTTTCTTAATTGTGAAAAATGTATTTATAATAAAAGGCATGCCTATAGTAAGTGTTTTATGTACAATTCCTTTAAGTGTTTTGTTTTTTATAGGAAGTTTTTTGCCAAAATAATTAAAAATTATTGGAGAAAGTAGGGGAAGTCCTTTAGAGAATAGTAAATAGCCATAATTTTTTGAAGACGATTCTTGTCTTTGCACAACTTGATTCCTAAAATTATCTAATTCAGCTTTTGTTTTCATTTGATTTTTTTTGAATAGAGTTTAATTCAAATTATTATTTACATTATTTTCTTCCATTTCAGGAAATAGTTTTGGTGAAAATAATGCAATTACTTTATTTTGAATAAATAATTTTATTTTTATTCTAAAAATCATCAAAATAAGTATCAATATCAAATAAAACCCTGCAATTATAAAAAAACCATACATAGCACTTTTAAGCACTGAGATGAGGTAAAACAAAATGCCACAATTTAAAAAAGTAAAGAAAAAAATACTTAAAAATAGCATCATAAATAAATAAACTAATTCGCTTCCTTTTAAAGAAAGCGAATTTAGAATATCTATTTTAGCTAAAGTTATTTTATCTTGAAAAATATTTTTTAAAAATCCTAGCATAATGCGTTTTTGAATTAAACTCCTAAATGTTGATCTTGATAGCTTTTATCATTGTTGCCAGACTTTATTTTTTGCTCTAATTCTGAGGCAAAATTCTTTGCTTTTTCACTTAATTCTGAAGATTTTTTTTCTAATTCAGATTTTAGATCGTTAGCTTTTTCTTTTAGCTTTTCACGTGTAACAGTTCCTTTTTCTGGTGCTAATAATATGCCAGCAGCTACGCCAGCCACTGCACCTAAGATTAATCCAGCTAGTAAATTTCCAGAATTTTTTGAATTACTCATACTATTAATTTTTATTGGTTAATAAATTACATGTAAATATACAAAAAGAATACCAAAAATTAATAAATTAGCAAAAAAAATATATTTATGCCAAAAGTTTCAAAGAAAGTAATAAAAATGCCTGCGTCTCCTATTCGTAAATTGGTGCCTTATTCAATAAAAGCAAAAGAAAATGGGATAAAAGTGTTTCATTTAAATATTGGGCAACCGGATATTAAAACACCTGAAACAGCATTAAATGCAATAAAAAATATTGATTTAACCATTTTAGAATATGCACTTTCTGAAGGAAATATTTCCTATCGAAATGCAATTGCTTCCTATTATCAAAAATTAGGGTTTTCTGACATTTCGGCACAAAATTTCATTGTTACAAACGGCGGGTCGGAAGCTTTAACTTTTGCTTTAGGAACCATTTGTGATGAAGGTGATGAAATAATAATTCCTGAGCCCTATTATGCCAATTATAATGGTTTTGCAACATCTTTAGGGATAAATGTTGTAGCCATAAATTCCACAATAGAAACTGGTTTTGCTTTACCAAATATAGAAGATTTTGAACAAAAAATAACCGACAAAACGCGTGCTATATTAATTTGTAATCCGGGAAATCCTACTGGATATTTATATTCCAAAACAGAATTAGAAAAATTACAAGATATTGCTTTAAAACATGACATTTATATCATTTCAGATGAAGTATATCGGGAGTATGTGTATGATGACGAACTTCATACCTCAATTCTAACTTTTCCTAAATTAAAAAATAATGCTATCGTAATAGATTCAGAATCAAAACGATACAGTATGTGTGGAGTAAGAATTGGGTTTTTAGTTACCCGAAATATTGATTTTTTAAGCTATACTATGAAATTTGCACAAGCGAGATTGAGCCCCGTTTTATTAGGTCAAATAGCAGCTACTGCAGCACACGAAAATGATACTGATTATATAAATGAAGTGAGAAATGAATATACTAAACGTAGAAATACTTTAGTGAAGCTTTTAAATGAAATTCCTGGTGTTTTTTGCCCCAAACCCAAAGGTGCTTTTTATTGTATGGCACAATTACCTGTGAAAGATACAGATACTTTTGCCCAGTGGCTTTTGGAGAAGTTTAGTTATAATAATGAAACAATAATGTTGGCGCCAGCTGGAGGGTTCTATTCAAATCCTGAATTGGGAAAAAATCAAGTTCGTATTGCGTATGTTTTGAATGAAGCTGATTTAACAAAATCGGTTGAAATACTTAGAAAAGCCTTAGAAGATTATAAAGATTAAAGAATTGCTTCTCTGATTCTTACCAATTTTTCCATTAAGGGTTCTAATAAGTCTAATTGAAGCATATTTGCACCATCGGATTTTGCAATACTTGGATTAGGATGCGTTTCGATGAATAAACCATTTACACCAACAGCAATTCCTGCTTTTGCGATAGTTTCTATCATATCTGGGCGTCCACCAGTAACACCAGAATTTTGATTGGGTTGTTGTAATGAATGAGTAACATCTAAAATTACAGGAGCATAGTTCTGCATCGTTGGAATTCCGCGAAAATCAATTACTAAATCTTGATATCCAAAAGTGTTTCCTCTTTCAATTATAGCAATTTTATCGTTTCCCGAATCTAATACTTTTTGTACCGCATGTTTCATACTCTCTGGTGAAAGAAATTGCCCTTTTTTTAAAGTGATGTGTTTTCCTGTTTTAGCTGCAGCTACTAATAAGTCGGTTTGTCTTACTAAAAAGGCTGGAATCTGAAGTACATCTACATATTTGGCGGCCAATTCAGCATGTTCATTTTCATGAATATCAGTAGTGGTAGGCACATCAAATTCTTTTCCAATTTTTTTTAGTATTTCTAATGCTACCACATCTCCAATTCCTGAAAAACTATCTATTCTACTTCTATTTGCTTTCTTAAATGATCCTTTAAAAATATATGGAATTTTAAATTTAGTGGTTATTTCTATTATTTTTCCGGCAATATCAAATGCCATTTGTTCACTTTCTATTGCACAAGGACCAGCAATTAAAGTAAAATTATGAGAATCTGTATTTTTTAATTTATTTAAATTTTTAAACATTAATTTATTTTTAATTTGGATATTATATGCAAAAATAGTGCAATTTTTTTATTTAGTTATACGCTTTTATCATTCTATAATTTCCTGAAATATCTTTTTTTAATGTTACATTTTTAAAATGTTTTTTAAATAAATAATCTGTTTCTTTGGCTAAATTTTGATTTATTTCAACATATATTTTCCCATTACTATTTAAATGATTTTTACTGAATTCAATTATTTGTTTATAAAAAATTAAAGGATTTTCTTTCGGAACAAATAATGCACTATTGGGTTCAAAATTATATACCTGAGATGGAATAATTTCATTATCAGTAATATATGGCGGATTGCTTACAATTAAATCATAATAAGCATATTTTTCAGATTGAAAATGTATAAAATCATCTTTAATAAATTCAATTTCAGTTTGATGATAATTTGCGTTCTTTTTTGCTGTTTTTAATGTTTTTTCATTAAAATCTATGGCTGAAACATTCAAATTTGTATTTTTAAGTTTTGAAATAATAGCTAATATTCCACTTCCTGTTCCTATATCAAGTATGCTTTTTTCATTTGTATAATCATCTAAAATCCATTCTATCAATTCCTCAGTTTCTGGGCGTGGTATTAAAGTGTTTTCATCTACAAAAAATTTTTTCCCATAAAAAATTGTTTCCCCTAAAACATATTGATAGGGTATATTTTGTTTTAACTTTTTAAGTATTTCATTGTGTATTTCAATTGTTAAATTATGGTCAAATTCAACTATTTTTAAATTATATTTTTCTAAAATACAGCGTATTATATAATTTATTTCTTCTAATGTATAAAGTTTTGAGAGCTCTGTTTGATAGAGTTGTTTAACATTCATTTTTTTGTAATTTTAAAGATACTCTAAAAAAGGAATTTCAAGTTGTACCCAAATTGTTTTTTTTTCTATGTCAGAATCTTCTTTAGTAAAATTTGAAATTGATATTCCTAATAATCGTATTGGTTTTTCATTAGGTCGCAATTTCCATAAATCAGAAACAATATGTATAATTTGATTTTTAGTTTTGATACATTCATTCAATGTTCTACTTCTGGTAAACTGGGAAAAATCATTATATTTTAATTTTAAAGTAATTGTTTTTCCTTCTGCTTTAGATTTTTGAATTCGTTTCTCCAATTCATCTGCCAGTTGCCATATTTTCTCAAAAATCTTTTTTTCATTTATTATGTCGTCAAAAAAAGTACGTTCTACACCTACACTTTTTCTTTCCTTAAATGGTTGTACTGGGCTATTATGAATTCCACGAACAACGTAATAATAATATTTTCCAGATTTACCGAAATTTTTTTCTAATTCTTCAAGGCTTTTATCTTTTAAATCTTTTCCTAAAAAAATTCCTTGATTGTACATTTTACGAGTGGTAACTTTTCCAATACCATAAAATTTTTCAATAGGAAGTTGCTCTAAAAAACTTTCCACCTCTTCAGGTAATATTGTTTTTTGTCCATTGGGTTTGTTATAATCAGAAGCAATTTTAGCTAAAAATTTATTGATTGAAATTCCTGCAGAGGCTGTTAAACCAGTAGTTTCTACTATTTTCTGTCGTATTTCTTTTGCGATTTTTGTGGCAAATGGATTATTTATTTTATTTTCCGTAACATCTAAATAGGCTTCGTCTAAAGACAAAGGTTCTACCAAATCTGTATATTGATGAAAAATTTCACGTATTTGATTGGAAACTTCTTTATATCGGTGAAATCTTGGGTAAACAAAAATAAGATGCGGGCATTTTTGTTTGGCAATTTTGCTGGACATAGCAGAATAAACTCCAAATTTTCTTGCTTCATAACTGGCAGCGGAAACCACACCACGATGTTCACCACCTACTACGATTGGTTTTCCACGAAATTCAGGATTGTCCAATTGTTCTACAGAAGCATAAAAAGCATCCATATCAACGTGAATTATTTTTCGTTGTGCAAATTGGGTTTCCATTTTTCAAAGTTAAAAATTTCCAATAACTTATCTTCTTGATTTTCCCAATTATATATTTTTTTTGCTTTTTGAAGGTCGTCAGAATAGAATTTTTTTCCTTTTAATAGAAGATTATTTATGGCATTTGCCAAAGTTTTTGGGTCGTTATTTTCAATAATTTCACCAATATTAAATTGTTGAAAAACAGATGAAATATCATTAAAATTACTACAAACTACAGGCACTTCCGCTTGAATATAATCAAATATTTTATTGGGTAAAGTACGCTTGAAACTTTCTGAATGTAAATCTTCAATACTCAAACCCATTTCAGCCAAATGAGTAATTTTTCGTAATTCTTCTGGTAATAATTTTTCAATAAAAATAATTTTTTCTTTCCAAGTTAAATTTTCTTTTAATTCTACTAAATTTTGTAGAATTGGACCATTTCCGATGATTACTAATTTGCAATTCTCTACAAATTCCATAGCAAACATTGCCTTTTCTAAACCCCGAAATTCAGAAACATAACCTTGATATAAAATGAATTTTTCGGGTAGAATATAAGATGTTTTACCTACATTTAGATAGTCTGATTGAAGTGGAAAGTTAGAAATAACTTCAGCTTTCTTATGATAATTTTCTTCAAACCAAACTGCATAACTTTCGCTTACAGTATAAAATTTATCAACTTTAGGTATAAGATTTTTTTCTAAAAATTTCCAAACGTTTTTTACAAAATTATTTCTAATGTAAGGCAATTCAGAAAAAATTTCATGGCTATCAAATACTAATTTATTATTTTTTAGCAACTTTAATAAATAATTTGGAAGTAAAGTATCTAAATCGTTTGATAATAATATTGATTCTTTATTAGTTTTACATAACAAAAATATAAATACTCTTAAATTGAATTCAACGATAGAAAAAAATCCTGATAAAAAGTAAGGTCTATATTCTATTATTTTATTATGATTATTCCTACTTAAATTTTCTATTGATTTTGAAAAAAGACAAATTTCAAATTCATTTTCCAACGTTTTTACTACTTTCAACAAACGTTGATCAGTATAAAAGTTACCATTTAACGAAATAAATATTTTTTTTCTGTCATTCATAATTCTGTATATGAAAGTTGTACACCAAATTGTAGATTGGGTTCTTGCATTGCATCAAAAGGAAATACTTCATATTTTTGCTTTGTAAAAATACAACACATGGTATTTGAAACTTGATATAAATTTTGATGTAAATGCATAGGTAATGCTTCTAAAATTGCAAAATACACTTGATAATTTATTTTTAATGGAGAAAAACCGTAATCGTGCCAAACTACAATACTATTCTCGTGCATTAAATATTTAAATACTTTTTCTGTATCGTTCTTTACAAACTTAAAACGATGATCCCCATCAATAAAAATTACATCAAATTTTTGGTTTATAGTAGAAAAATCATAGGTTAAAGTATCACCCTTAAGATGTAAAATATTTGAAACACCATTAGAAAAAAAACCATGCAAATCAGCATATTTTTCAGACATTTTAAGATTCAACATTTGTTGTTTAGACAAATTTAAAGTATAACATTTGCTGCAAACTTCTGAAACATTTTTCACACTTTCACCACGCCAAGTTCCTATTTCAAAGTAAGTACAATCTTTAAATTTTTCACACAATGATTGTAATAAAATAAGATCAGGAATTGTAGAAGTGCCATCTAAAAAAGAAAAACAATGGAGAGTAGTATCTTTTGAGACAATTTTATTAAATGGAATAATAGGAAGGGTTTCCAATAATGGATACTTTTTGGTCAATTTGCTTTTCCAAGATTCATTATTGATGAATATTTCCTGCAATTTTTGTTTTATTAAACGCAACTTATTTACTATTTTCATTAGATATAATCTTTTTGTAAATATAAAAAAAACTAAAAACGGTACAGACTGTTGAAAATAAAATAGAACTTAAAGTGCTTAATATCAAACCAAACAATCTATATTTAGGTACTAAAAATATTACTAACACTATAAAAATAAATATCGCTAAAAAATTTATACTGCTAATTCGTTTTACAAATCCTATTGCAGAAAGCAAATAATTGAATAATGTTTTAGTGAATCCTACGACTGAAATAAAACAAATAATTGCTAAAAATAAATTACCGCCACGATACTCATTACCAAAAATAAATTTATATATACTATCTTTTACTATAAAAGAAAAACCAATGATTAATAAACTTATTACTGAAAATAATGAAAAATAATTTTTAATATATCTGAATATAAATTTTTCGTCTAAATAATTAGCTGTTATTTTTGTGTAATCTGTTTGTAAAAATATTTGAGGAAAAATCCATAAATTATATGGTATAAGTATCAGATTCTTATAATTTGAAACCTCTTCAAATCCTAAATAATATTGAGCAAAGTATATATCAATTACAAACAAAAATTCAGAAACCAGAAGTGCAGTTATTGCATTTATATTAAATGCCCAAAATTGATTCTTATTGATGTTAATAGATGATTTCCAATGAATTATAAATTTTTTTTTCAAAAAAAATAAACCAAAAAATGAACTTAAAGCAATTGAAACTAAAAACCCATTTATCCCATAAAAATGAATCAATATTGCACTAAAAATCAAACTTATAACACTTGTAAAAATGTTGATTAAAGCAAATGATTTATTATCATTTTGAATTCTATAATTTACTAAAATTAAATTCAAAAAGAATGCACCAACCAATCTAATACTCAAACAAACAATTACCATATTCATGTGAATGTTTGGAACAGAAAACACCAAAAGGACTACAAAAAATAGTATAGAAATTACAATTTGATACAAAAAACCATTCCAATAAGAATAGGCACTTAATGCATTTTTCTCATTTTCATTTTTTAATATAGCGCCAAACCTTAATAAACCTTGATAACTACCTAATCCGGTAAGACCAGAAAAAAAATTAAAAATTGACAAATAAAAAACTAAAAAGCCATAATTTTCTTTTGAGAAAGTATGACTTAAAAGTAATTGCATTGCAAACAAAGTAAGTTTTGCAATAAAAATAGATAGCATGACAAACAATCCCTTATTTGCAATAAAATTAAGTATATATTTTTTTATTGCAATCAATTTAATATCAATTTATATAATAAGTTAAATTCTTTTGCGATGGTTTTTATAGAAAATTTTTGTTCAATAAAAGCATGCATTTCTTTTTTTTTGTAATCTTTTTCTTTTTTAATAAATGTAATCATAGCTTTGTATAAAGCATTTTCATCTTGTTTCTCGACAAGATAACCAAAATATTCTATAAAATTTTCAGGTATTCCACCAACATTTGTTGCAATAATAGGTGTTCCACAAGATAAACTTTCCAATAGTACACATCCTTGAGTTTCATAATTACTAAAAAGCAGAAAACAATCACTACTTTTTAAAATACTACATACTTCAGCCTGACTTAATTTACCTATAAATTTGATGTCTTTTTGTATTCCTTTCATATTAATAAAATTTTGATATTCATCAAAACTATTCTCTCCCGCAAATATCATTTTATACTTATATTTTTCTTCACTTAATCTTATTAAAACATTTAAAATTCCATAAATATTTTTATGCTCTTGCTTTAAATTCGATATATGTACAAAAGTTACAATTTCATTATTTATAGATGGCTTTAAAGAAAATAATTCTGTATCAATTACATTTGGTATTACTTTATAATTGGCTTTTATACCTAAGTTCTGCATGGATGTTTGTAAGGCTTTGCTTACAGGTAAAATAAATTTAGCTTTTTTGGCTAAAAACGAGGCTATTATTAACCAAATTTTGGGAAATTTTTTAGGTGTGTTTTCTGTGTATCGTGTCCAATGTTCAGTAATTACAAAAGGGGTTTTATAAAATAGTTTTCTGAAATAGACCCAAATTGTTTCTAAAAATAATACATTATGGTGTATCAAATCAAATTTTCCAACCCATTTCACATACTTCTGAAATAAAAATAATTTAATTATCGGATTTAAAAAGTGTATTTTATTTCTTGGGAAATACACTATAATTTCTTTAAAATTTTCATTAATTTGAGTAATGAAAGTTTCTACTTTTTTACAATTTTCATCGCTTTGTATGTATAAAACAGTTACTTTTTGCATAGTTGAAACAGCTAAAGCGTGTCGTTTTACAAAATTACCATTATATTGCTCTACCCTACTAGGATACCATGCTGAAGTGAACAATATGTGATATTTTGTTTTATTTTGCAAGATAATTATAGTTTAAAAAGAAGAATAGTATGTGTACTTTTTTTCTTCTGCCCCAAAACTTCTAAAAAATTTTGCAACACCAGGAATTTCAGACCCTAAAAAATCAAAAACGGTTTCCTGATTTGAATACTGCTTCATAATATTGAAAATTTGAAAATGAGAAACTCCTACTCTTTTCCCAAGCATAGATACACTTGAAAATAAATAATGTATAGATTTTTCATTTATTATCATACAAATATATCCAACTTTTTCATTATTAAGATTAGAAACATACATTAATAATTGATTTTTATTTTGTAATTGCTTTAATATAGATGAAAATGTTTTTCTAAATATAGGTGAAATTTTATAATTTGAGAAAGATTCATTTAAATGTGCAATGTCTTCTATGTTTGTACAATTCTGCAAAACAACTCCTTCTCTTTCAGCTACTTTTACTTCAGCTTTGGTGCCTTTCCTAAATTTTGCAAACAATTGTTTATCAGTTGAATTTAAATCTAATGCATAATTTTTTTGTAACTTACCTTTTATCTTAAAATTCACCGTATTATGATGATTAAAACAATAACTGCGTACCCAATATTTATCTAAAATCTTAAAAAAATCATCAAAAATTGCTTGTGAAATTTCTTCTTTATAAAAAACACCTAATTGCTGTGTAAAAAGAGGTTGTGCTACATATTTAAAGCCAAATTTTTTGCGAAAAGGTAGTGGCATGATTGCTTTATAATTATCATAAACCAAACAATTCCAAGGTAAGTTTGTAACTGCATCTAAATACCATTTTTCAGCAAAAACTTTGTAATTCAAGCTGTTATGCAAGCAACTATTGTACTTTTCAAAATCAATTTCAGAATATTTTAGGTTTCTTATCAACTTAATTTTTCTTTATAAAAAGATAATATATTTGGATAATTGTTATAAAAATGTTGGTTATTATTATAGGAATTCCTATTCCATCTTTAAAATATAAAGAAATTCCATAAGCAACAAAAACCATACATCCTATCATATTAATCCAGCGAATTTTTTTTAAATCATTCCCAACTAAAAATGAAATTACAACTAAAATTGATGCTAAATAACCTACATATTCTTGCCAATTTTGCATATTTTTTCTGCAAATGTAAGGAATCTAAAAAATATTTCCTCCCCAAATAAATTCTTTATAATTACTTGGCGATGGATTTCTACTTATTAAATGAGTTTCTTTCATTTCTAAAGGTTTAGCACGTCGTTGTAAGGTTTTTAAATAAAAGTCACTTGGTGTTTCTTTTACTTCAAATGCAATTTCTTTGTTGAAAATAAAATCAATTTCAGTTCCTGAACTTTTTTCATAATAATTTACATCTCCTATTATTGATAATTGATTGGCTATAGTATTTTCAAATATAGCACCACTTGACGTCTGTCCACAAATTTGCAACAATCCATTATCGATGAAATATATTTTAGGTTGTTTGGTGATTTCTTTGTCAATTCCTTTTACAAAAGGTTTTATGGTTTTTATTAAATAAGTATGCTCTAACAATAATATATAATCTTTTACTTTATTCCGATTTATTCCTAATAAACTACCAATTTTAGTAAAATCCATTTTACTACCTACTCTATTTGCTAATAAAAAAATTAGTCTATACAAAATATCAGACGCAGAAATATCACCTAATAATTTCACATCAAGTTCAATATGTGAATTAAGAATATCTTTTAAATATTCTGTTTTATCTTCGGAATTTTCCGATAAAACAACTTCAGGAAAACCTCCAAATTTTATATATTCTTCATAATAAGTTTTGTATAAATCATAATAAGTGGGAAGAAAAGTTTTCATTTTTTCTTTTGAAAGATGTTTAGTTTCAACATTTTTAAATACTAAGAACTCTTCAAAATCTAATGGATTCATTTCAAAAATTCTTTTTCTTCCCGCTAAACTTTCAGAAAAATGATTTTTAATATAAAATGAACTTGATCCTGTTACAATAAATTTGGTACCATATTCATCATATAATGCTTTTATAACACTACTGCTATTTTTTACCATTTGAATTTCATCAATAGCAATCACTCCAGCTTGTGAAAAATCGAAACCCAAACTTTCTAATGCTCGTTCAATATCTTTATAAGAATTTTGCTGGAATAAATTTTGATTTTCAATTCGCTCTAAATCTAAATATATTTTATTGGGATTTTTTACTTCATTTATCAAGTATTTTAATGCGGTAGATTTCCCTACACGACGCAATCCTGTAATTACTGTTACTTGTTTTTTCTCTAAATGATTAATAAGTTTTGGGTACAATTTTCTCGTAAACATATCATTTTTTGCACAAATATAATACAATTATTTAGATATTATATAAAATTTAATGACTATTTACCATATATTATGTATTATAATTATTCATTAATAATGATAAAATGCATTAATCTTATGCGTTTTATCCGATATATTGAATTATATAATTTTAAAATATTACTAATCAGTAATTTAAGAGTAAGATTTTATTCTCTATTTCGATTATCAATAAAAATAGTAACTGGTCCATCATTAAGCAATTCAACTTTCATATCGGCTGCGAAAATGCCTGTTTGAAGCGGTTTTGAAAGTTTTGATTGAAGCTTTTTACAGAAATTCTCATATTGAAATTTTGCTCTATCTGGTTTAGACGCTTTTATGTAGGAAGGTCTATTTCCCTTTTTGGTGGAAGCATGCAGCGTAAACTGACTCACAACTAAAAGTTCTCCATCAATATCTTGAAGTGATATATTCATCACACCATTTTCATCATTAAAAATCCTAAGTTGGATAATTTTATTGGTAATCCATTCAAAATCTTCGGTAGTATCTTCCTCTTCAAAACCACATAAAACCAACAAACCAACGCCTATTTTTCCTACAATTTTATCGTTAACTGTTACACTGGCCTTTGAAACTCTTTGAATTATTACTCGCATTTAATTTTTAAATTTATTTTAATCAAAGTACTTAAACAATTTCGTCCATTAATTTCACATAAGAGTTATATCTTGATTCTCTAATTGCTCCTTTTACAGCACAATAGGGTTCATTCAAATGCAAACAATTATGGAACTTACATTTCCCTTTCAAGACAAATATATCAGGAAAGTAGTCTTGCAATTCATCTTTGTGCATATCTACTACACCAAATTCTTTTATTCCAGGTGTATCAATTATATACCCTCCAAAATCCCAAGTGTACATTTGGGCAAAAGTGGTAGTATGTTGTCCTTTGTCTGAAAAAGCAGAAATATCTCCAATTTTAAGATTGAAATTGGAATCTAAAGCATTTACTAAGGTAGATTTACCACTTCCAGAATGTCCAAAAAAAACGGAAATTAGATTTGTTATTTTTGATTGTAATTCAATAATATTATCTTTATTTTTAGCTGAAACTTTGATAAAGGAATAACCAATTTTTTGATATTCTGAAATAATGTTTTCAATTATTTGTAAATCTTTTTCAGAATATATATCTATTTTATTGATTATTATAAGGGGTTTTATTTGATAGGCTTCACAAGTTATTAGAAATCGATCTAAAAAACCTAATGATGTGGAGGGTTCATTGTAAGTAAAAATAAAACAAGCCAAATCTATATTTGAAGCTATTATATGTGTTTCTTTAGATAAATTTACCGATTTTCGTATTAAATAATTTTTTCTTGGGTAAATTTTGGTAATCATAAAATCATCATCAGTACGAATGAAATCAACCCAATCTCCTACGGAAATTGGGTTGGTTGTTCTTCTGTTGTCTAATTTTATTTTTCCTCGTATTCTTGCAGTAATTACCGTATTTTCAAACAAAAGTTCGTAAAAACTTCCAGTTGATTTGGTAACAATTGCTTGTTTAGTCATTCAAGATTTTATTTTGAATATCTAATGATTCTTGGTGAATGGCTTGTAATACTTTTTCAATAAATTCTTCTGAAAGACCTAATTTTGAAACATTAGATTTTGTATTTTCAAAAATTTCATTCCATCTTTCCGATTGATAGGTAGCTACATTATGTGCTTTTTTTAATTGTCCAATTTTTCCTGCAACTTTCATTCTATCTGAATAGTTGTCCCATATTTCTTTGTCTAATTCATCAATAGATTGTCTTAATTGATTTAATTCAGAATGGTATTTTGTATCTACATCGTCGTGTTTTCTCAACTCAATTTTTTTCAAAATGGCTAATAAAACATCAGGGGTAACTTGTTGTGCTGCATCGCTCCAAGCATTATCAGGATCTATATGCGTTTCCACCATCAAACCATCGTATTCATAATTAAATGCTTGTTGAGAAATATCAAAAATTAAATCTCTTCTTCCAGCAATATGTGATGGGTCACAAATCATTGGGATATGTGGCATTTTTGTTCTGAAATCTAAGGCAATTTGCCATTGTGGATTATTTCTATATTTTGTTTTTTTATAAGTAGAAAAACCTCTATGAATAGCACCTAATTTTTTAATTCCTTGTGCTTGAAGTCTTTCAATAGCACCCATCCATAATTCTAAATCAGGATTTACAGGATTTTTCACAAAAACAATTTTGTCTGTATCACGTAAAGATTCTGCAATTTCTTGTACTGTAAATGGGTTTACAGTGGATCTTGCCCCAATCCATAAATAATCTATATCATGATCTAAGGCTTCTTTTACATGGGCTGCATTTGCAACTTCTGTAGCTACAGGTATTTTAAATTCTTCTTTTACTTTCTGTAACCATTTTAATCCTACTGCACCTACACCTTCAAACATGCCTGGTTTGGTACGTGGTTTCCAAATTCCTGCTCTAAAAACTTGAGTATATGTTGGATCTAATTTTTCAGCTATACTTAAAACTTGTTGCTCACTTTCAGCACTACATGGACCTGCAATTACTAGCGGTTTGTCAAATTCAGGTCTCCAATTTTTATTATTTTCCATGGGTGCAAAATTATAAATATTTTAGATACTATTTATCAATTAATAAACAAATTATTATCATAATTTTTAATTTCGATAATTTTAATTAATTTATTTCTAATTTCAGTAAAAATGTGTTGATTTTGCTAAAAATTTCTATTAAATTTTCATTGTTTGAGTAACTAAAATATTAGAAATATTTAGTAAATTTGTATTAAAAATAAATAAAATGCAAGAAATAACACAATTAAGTCAATTAGATTTAAACAAATCTTATACTTATGCTGATTATTTATTATGGAAATTTTCAGAGCGTGTAGAATTAATAAAAGGAAAAGTTTTTGAAATGAGTCCTGCTCCTTCAAGAAAACATCAAGAAGTATCTCATAAAATAAATAGATATTTTGATAGATATTTTGAAAAAAATAATTGTAGCTTATATTATGCCCCTTTTGATGTAAGACTATATAAAAAAAATAGAAATGATGAATTGGTAGAAACAGTTGTTCAACCTGATTTATGTGTAGTATGCGATTTATTTAAATTAGACGATAAAGGATGTATAGGTTCACCAGATTTAATTGTAGAAATTTTAAGCCCAAACTCTACAAAGCATGATTTAAATACAAAGTTTAATTTATACGAAGAAAATGAAGTAAAAGAGTATTGGATTGTACATCCATTTGATGAAACTATTACTATTTATACATTACAAAATGGAAAATATATTGGCTTAAAACCAAAAGTGGTAGGTGAAGTGATAGAAAGTGTTATTTTCCCAAAATTAAATTTTGAAGTTGGATTGGTGTTTGAATGATGAAATAAAAAATATTATTTACAATATTCCTGCTTCTTTAAAACTAAAAAAGTCATTATTTCCAATTATTAAATGATCAAATAGTTCAATATCCAATATTTTACAAGATTGCAATAATTTTTTTGTAAGTGAAATATCTGCTTCACTGGGTTTTAAATTTCCAGAAGGATGATTATGGGCTACAATGATGGCACTTGCTGAATTTTCAATCGATTTTTTTAGTATTAAACGAATATCAACTACTGTTCCTGCAATTCCTCCTTTGCTCATTTGTTCTTTCCCTATTATTTTATTGGCTCTATTAAGAAAAACTACCCAAAATTCTTCGTGAGGCAAGTCGCCTAAAAAAGAAAATAAATATGGGAATGCTTCTTCGGCAGATGATATTCTAGGTAATTCAAATACGGATTGGCTGCTTCTGCGTTTTCCAATTTCTAATGCTGTAATGATGGAAATGGCTTTTGCTTCACCTATTCCTTTAAAATTACATAAATCAGAAATTGATAATTTTGCTAAATCATTCCAATTATTATTATATTCTTGTAAAATTCTTTTTGATAATTCAACAGCTGTTTCATTTCGGGAACCGCTTCCTATAAGTATGGCCAAAAGTTCGGCATCACTTAAAGTGTTTTTTCCTTTTAAAGATAATTTTTCTCTTGGCCTATCTTCTTCTGCCCAATTTTTAATTGAATTTTGTTTGTATTCTTTATTCATACATTGAAATTTTAAGCCAAAAGTTTTGAATATTGATATTGCTTTTTCCAATTTATGTAACCCATAATCGCAGGAATTAAAAAGATAAAATATTGAATTGCAGTAATTCCCAAGCCTTTATGGAAAAACATGGGTATTACCAAAATGTCTCCTATAATCCAAAAAATCCAATTTTCAATTTTCTTTTTTGCCATCAACCACATTCCTACAAAAAATATTGATGTAGTAAAAACATCTATATAATTTACCCAATTTAATTTAAAAACAAAAATTTTTGTTTTATCATTTGGTAAATCAACGAAATCAAAATTTGCTATTTGAAACACAAAATATACTATAATTACAAAAAAAATAGACCCCAAAAACATAAATATTGAAAATTTAAAATCTATATTTGACATATATGAAATAGGCAGTTCAATATCATCATTATCTTTTCCCGACCAATGAATCCAGCCATAAATACTCATGATGAAATAATAAAAATTTACTGTCATATCGCCAAATAAATGAAAAACAAACAATATATAAACATACAAAGCTGTTGAAACAATTCCTGTTGGGAAAACCCAAATATTGTTTTTTGCTGCAAAAAAGACACTTAAAATTCCTAGAAAAGCAGCTGAAAATTCAATTATAATTTGAAAATATGTATAGGTTTCATAAGGTTTTGTAAAATAGTCTAATAGATTTTGCATTAGTGCTTTTGTTTTAAAAATTAAGGGTAATCTACCACTATTACCAAATAAAAATCATCAATCATGTGCCAAAAAGCATAATATTTATTGGAAATAATTTCTTTTGTTATCCAACAATTTATATATTTATCTTGTAAATTAAAATTTTCAGTTCTGTAATTTAATAAAAAATTCCACCATTCGCCACCGTCAAGTTTGTATAAACTTTCTTTTATTCCCCAAATTATATGTAGATAATCGTTTTCAAGTTCAGGGAAATTAGCAACAAAATTTTCATCAGGCCGAATAAATTTTTGCTTTATGTTTTGAATTTTCACATCTCGCTTTTTCTCAATATCAATACCAATTTTATATCTACTAATTCCTACCGCTACTTTACCATGAGAATGTGTAATAGATAAATGATTGTCTGAATCCAAATAAGGTCGGCCTTTTTTATCATACAAAACATCTACATTTTTCCCTAAATATTTCAAACACATTCTTATACCTAAAAATTCTTTTTTTCTTTTTTCTGTTAAAGTATTATATTTTTCTAATCGATACTCTTCCAACTGAAGTTGGTCTAATAATTCTTCATTGGTTTCCACTAGGTTCCAAACTATAATTTTTGTATAATTATCTGATTTTATTTCGGCTTGAAAAGGCATAAAGCAAAAGTAATAAAAAAATACACAATCTCAAAATGATGAAAAATGAATATTATAAATTAAAAAATAACATTAATACTAGTTTATTGATAATTCATTTTTACTTTTGCAGTAGAAAAATAAAGTATGACAAGAGTTTTAACTGGAATACAAAGTACTGGAATTCCTCATTTAGGTAATTTATTAGGTGCTATTTTGCCTGCAATTGAATTATCAAAAAATCGTAATTACGCCTCCTTTTATTTCATTGCTAATTTACACACTATTAATCAGATAAAAAATGGTACTGAATTACATAAAAACACTTTAGATACAGCAGCTGTTTGGCTAGCTTGTGGTTTAGATACTGAAAAAACTTTTTTTTATAGGCAATCTGATATACCTCAAGTTACAGAATTGATGTGGTATTTATTGTGCTTTTTTCCATTTAGTAGAATGGAATTAGCCCATTCTTTTAAAGATAAAAAAGATCGGTTAGAAGATATAAATGGTGGACTTTTTACTTATCCTTTGCTTATGGCTGCAGATATTCTATTGTATGACGCCAATTTTGTTCCTGTTGGGAAAGACCAAGAGCAGCATATTGAAATGACACGTGATGTTGCTGGAAGATTCAACAACCAAATGGGAGAAGTATTTGTACTTCCCGAAGCCTTAATAAATGAAAACACGAAACATATTCCAGGAACCGATGGTACCAAAATGAGTAAATCGAAAGGAAATACGATTAATATTTTTACTGATGACAAATTTTTAAGAAAACAAATTATGTCTATTGAAACAGACTCCACACCTCTTGAAGAACCAAAAAATACTGAAAACGATACTGTTTTTCAACTCTATAAAACAATGGCAACAGAAAATGAAATCGCTGAAATGAAAATGAATTATGAAAAAGGAGGATATGGCTATGGGCATGCAAAACAAGCTCTTTTTGAAATAATTTTGAGAGAGTTTGGAGAAATTAGAGAAAAATATCAATATTATTCACAAAATAGTTCAATTGTAGAAAATGAATTAGAAAAAGGAGCAGTAAAAGCAAAATTAATAGCTGATGTAACTTTAGCAAAAGTCAGAAATGCTTTACAACTTTAATTTTTTTCATCAAAATATAAATTTTATATCCTTTATAATAAAACATGATTACGCAAGAAAATATTAAAGATTTACAGGAAAGAACACACAGTTTATACGCTTTCTTGGACATTGAAAAGAAAAATATTGAAATTTCTAATGATGAAGAAAAATCTGCAGACCCAAATTTTTGGAACGACGCCAAAGAAGCGGAAAAGCTTTTAAAAGAATTACGGGGAAAGAAAAAATGGGTTGAATTATACAATGACATAAATGAAAGCTTGGCTGACTTATTAGTTTTACAAGAATTTTATAAAGAAGGAGAAGTAACCGAAGAAGAATTGGAATTGCAATATGACCAAACAAAAAGTATTTTAGAAGAAATTGAATTTAAAAATATGCTTTCAAACGAAGGCGATGAATTATCCGCAACCATACAAATTACAGCAGGAGCAGGTGGAACCGAAAGTTGCGATTGGGCTAGCATGCTTATGCGAATGTATATGATGTGGGCTGAAAAAAACAACTACAAAATAAAAGAATTAAATTTTCAGGAAGGGGATGTTGCGGGGGTAAAAACGGTAACATTAGAAATTGATGGTGATTTTGCTTATGGTTACTTAAAAGGAGAAAATGGAGTGCATCGTTTGGTTCGTATTTCCCCTTTTGATAGCAATGCAAAACGCCATACTTCCTTCGTTTCTGTCTATGTATATCCTGTGGTAGATGATACGATTGAAATTGATATTCATCCAAATGACATTGAAATGCAGACCTCACGTTCGGGTGGTGCTGGTGGACAAAATGTAAATAAAGTAGAAACTAAGGTACAACTTACACATAAACCAACAGGAATTGTAGTTGTTTGCCAAACCGACCGCTCGCAATTAGGCAACAGAGAGGGTGCTATGCAAATGCTTCGTTCACAATTATACCAATTAGAATTAGAAAAAAGAAATGCAGAACGAGATAAAGTAGAAGCTGGAAAAATGAAAATTGAATGGGGCAGCCAAATCCGAAATTATGTAATGCACCCTTATAAATTGGTGAAAGATGTGCGTACAGCATTTGAAACCTCAGATGTTGATGCTGTGATGAATGGGCAAATAGATGATTTTTTAAAATCATATTTGATGCTAATGGGACAAAAAGAAAAAACTGATGTTTAAAAAAAACTATATTACTTCAATCTATTTTTCAAAACTATATATCCATTTGTTTGATATAATTTTGAAGTAATAGGGTCTATGAAACTTAAATTATACCAATACGATGTAGAGGGTAATGACATACCATGTAATTTTCCGTCCCATTCAATAATTTCTTGATTATTTTTCTGAATAAATTCGTAAACAGATTTTCCATATCTATCGAAAATTGAAAGTTTTACATTATTAAAATGCTGTAAACCATTCAATCGCCATGTTTCATTTTGATTGTCTTGGTTGGGTGTGAATGTATTTGCAAAATGATAGAAAGGAATTTCAATACTTTCACCTATGCAAGATGCAATTTGATTTCTTATGGCTACTTGAACTTTACTAAAATTCAAATTAGTATAATTAGTATCTGTATAAAAATTAGATATAGCCCATGTTAGTCCGCCATCAAAGGAATATTCATACGGTGGAACACCTTCACTGCCTACTACTTCAATAGTTCCATTTCCATAATTAACAGTGGTAATTTTAGGTAAATCATACGATTTCACTTCTATAAATTGTGTATTCGGACAATTGTTTGCATTGGTTAATGTAATAGAATAGGTTCCTGAAATATTAATCCCCGACACACTATTTGTATTACTTATAACATTTCCATTGGGGTCTTTCCATGCATAACTTGAATAAATATCTTCTACTTGTAATGATACAGTATCTGTTTGTCCATTACAAATGGCTGGAGGAATTATAATTGAACTATCATAAGGAATCGCTAAAACCTCAAGATTAATTTTTCCTATTGTAGCACATTTTCCACTTTCTTGAATTCTTACATATACAGCATCTGAATTTGAAATTGTATTTCTATAACTTATCGGATTTAAAATTTCATCATTACTCGTTTGATTTTGGGCTGCAGTAAGTGTTTTGTAATATTTAAATAGCGTAGCTGAATTTGTATTAAATTCATTTTTTACTGAAGTTAAATCAAAATTTATAAATCCATCATTTATTGGTGAAGTGTCTGTATCGCAATTTTTTATAATAGTTTCTGTTTTTAATATATTGGTAATTTGGGTGGATGCTTTAAATGTAAAATCTGTAAACTGTTCGCATAAAGTAAGTTTATCTATCATTTTTACATAAATAATTTTGGGTAATGTGTTACCTAAATTTGCGTTTGAGGGATTTGGAATTAAAGTTGAATAGCCAGCATCTGAATAATATTCAAAGTTATAATTGGTTGAATTTGAATTAATTAAATCGTTTATAGAATTCAAATTTTCAGTATAAATAGTATCAAAATCATCATCACAAATAAATTTTTCTCTATTTGATAAAATATTGGGCAGGGCATTTACATTTACTGATGTTTTATAAATTGCACTTGAACAATTTGTTACAGAATTTGTAGCAATTACAGAATAATTTCCTGCAATATTTGTAGTAAAATTATTCGTGTTCCCAGGATTTATGGCTCCCGGTGGAACTGTCCAAACATAAGAATACACTTCATTTGTATTGGGGATAACAACAATATTTGCAGTTTTATTTGCACAAATAGTAAATGAAGGATTTAATTCTAAAACGGGAATCGGATTTATTTTTACTACAATAGGCTTTACAATAAAACAACCATTTGCATTTGTTCCTTTTATGTAATAGGTTCCGGAAATTGCAATTGTATTTGCGTTAGGCAATGAAATGGTAGCATTAGCATCAGAAAAATAGGTAAAATTTAAACCTGAATCTGAACCTAAAACATAGTCTGATTTGGTAATATCTACTGCTGTATTACAAGTTTCCAAAGGATTTGTTATTATTAAATTTGGAAATGAATTTACTGTAATTTCAATCGTTTGTACACATCCATTGGAATTTGTGTATGAAACAGTTGTATTACCCAAAGACAATGCTTGTACCAATCCAGTATTTGAAATAGTTGCTACTAAAGGGTTTGAACTTGCCCAAGGGCTTGGAATTGTGGATGTATCTGTTGTTGTAAGTTGTGATGTTCCTCCAGTACAAAGTGTTGTATTGCCAGATATTGGCGTTTGCGGGAATTTTTTTACTTCAACAGCTTTTATAGTTTCACAAAGATTTGCATTCGTTGCTTTTATGTAATATGTACCTACATCCAAAGAAGTTGGATTAGAAATGGGTATCGTGGCAGAAGCATCACTCCAATAAGTATAATTTAACCCTGATTCTGAACCCATTACAATACTGGAAGTTGTAATATCTAAATTTGGGCCACAAGAGATGGAAGGATTAGTAATAATTAAATTAGGTAAATTATTTTTAATAATGTTTACTGAAGGCGAGGTTTCAATACAAGTTCCATTTTGAATAGAAACCGTATAATTTCCTGCAGTAGAAATTGTTATTGATTGTGTAGTTTCGCCTGTATTCCATGTATTTCCAGTTACCATATTAGAAGTTAGAACAACATTTTTTCCTTCACAAAAACTTAAAGATGATGCTGAAATTGTAGGATTTAATAAAACTCTCTTTTTTAATGTAACCGTTGCATAATCAAAACATTGAGCTGCATTTGTAACTTTAGCAACCACTGTTGCACCATCTACAGTATATAAATAGTTGGATAATAGAGGTTCAACAATTTCACTTGTTCCATTCGTAGCATCAGTTTGTGTAGGATAAAATTTATATACTAAACCTGTTTCTGATGATATTTTCGCTTCTGCATCGTGAAGATTATATTTCAGATTATTTATATCACAATTGGTTTCTATGGTAGGATTCTTGGTAGTAAATTTAATACGAGCATCTATATAATTAAAATCTTTTGTAACTACAAAATTATTACTGCAAGTATAAGAAACCCTATAAACTCCGGGTTGTGTTGCAGTATATTGGTTGGTATTTTGGTTGGGTATTACAACAAAATTTCCATTCCCTGAATTGTAAGACCAAACATAAGTCCAAGTAGTTTCTCCTCCTTTTACAACTAATGGAATGGATGCAACATCTGAACATGAATTTGAATAATATACTCCATTAGTAGAAGGATAATCTTGCCCTGCAGTATCGGTGAATTTAAAACCTACATCAAAATTGGCATCTATAAATACGGCAGTATCATATTCATTATCGTCATTATCAGCAATTACAAATTTAAAAGTATATATTTCACCGGGAATTACATCTACTTCTGCAGTTAAAATTTTTGTTTGTCCATTAAAGTTTGAAGTTGCATCCGTATTTGATCCAGTAAAATGTGAACTCCCAGGATTATATCGATCAAAAAACTCTTCATGTGCTGCACCACATGTTAGTGTAGGATGTATATTTTTTGTGCTTACAGTAGTATTATCTGGTAAAACAGCAAGATTTGTAAAATTTGGATCACTTGCTTTTTTTATAAATAATGCAAACGCATCAGTGAATTGACAGGGATAATCTTGGGTATATTCTTCTGAAACTAAAAAATATCTGAATTTTATTTTAGTACCAATTGCTTTAAAATTAAATTTTAAATAATTGGTATCAAACAATTCATTAACATTCAAATTTAAAGCATTAGCCAAATCTATATCTCCATTCGGTTGAGTACTAAATCGATCATTTAATATACTGGTATTAAAAACATTACCCGCATTAGTAGCAAAGCCTGAGGATAAAATGATTCCTTTTTCAAATGGAAAATTTGAATTTCCTTTTTTAAAAAAACCATATCCTCTTTGAGAATCTACCATTTCACCAATAGTTGGAGGATTTATATTTGGGAATACCTCAACATTGCTTATTTCATAACATTCACCTCCTGGAATAAGTACTTTTTTTACTAATTCTTCTGGTGTGAAATACGCTTCTGGGTCAAAACTTGTATCTGTTGTTGAAGTTTTTACCTTGTTTATTTGTACTAAATTTTGAGCTTTAAAAGGAAGAAATAGTAATCCAAAAATAAAAAATAAATAAGTAATTTTTGTCATTAATATAGTTGTTTAAAATATAACGTAAATTTTGATTTTTTATTGAAATAAAAAAAAGTCATACATTTCTGTATAACTTTAACATTTTTTAAGTGTCCTTTTTAAGCGTTTGGCTCTATTGAAACATAAGATCTATTGTCTCTTTTCTTTCTAAAAACTACATTTCCATCTACCAAAGCAAACAAAGTATGGTCTTTCCCGATACCTACATTTAAACCTGGATGATGCTGTGTGCCTCTTTGTCTAACCAAAATATTACCTGCAATAGCAGCTTGGCCTCCAAATATTTTTACACCTAATCTTTTTGAGTGTGATTCTCTACCGTTTTTCGAACTACCGACTCCTTTTTTATGTGCCATCTTGTTATATTTTTAAAATTCTTCAAATTTATATTTGAAGGGGATTATACAATTTTATTCTTCAGAAGTTTCTTCTTTTTTTGTTGTTTTTGGTTTCTCCTCTTTTATTGCTTTTGGTTTTGAATCTCCAGCTCCAATAGAATTGATTTCAATTAAAGTCATTTGTTGTCTATGACCATTCTTTACTTTGTATCCTTTTCTTCTTTTCTTTTTGAAAACGATAACTTTATCTCCTTTTACTTGATTTATAATGGTAGCACTTACAGCCAAACCATTTATAACTGGGGCACCTACTTGTATGGAACCATTATCTGAAAGCAAAACTCTGTCAAAAGACACTTTTTCTCCTGCTTCACCTTTTAATTTGTTCACATACAACTGTTGGTTTTGCTCAACTTTATATTGAAGCCCTGCTATTTCAACAATTACATACATATTTAATATTTAAATTTTTGGTTTGCAAATATATAAACTATTTTTTATTTTACAAATACTTTTCAATGAAAATTTTCTTAAACTATTTTTTTTTACTCTATCAACAACAAATTTTCTTCCCATTCTTCCATTCGATTCTTCAATTTCAATTTCATTTCTTCATACGTCTTCATTTTTTCAGCGGAAGGATTTTCTTTACTAAATTGATTTTCAATAGCTGATAGTTGCTTTTCTAATTCAGCAATTTCATTTTCTAACTTTGAAATTTTATTTTGAATATTTTTATTTGAATTTGAAGAATTTGCCTTTTGGTTTAGGTCTTCAGCATTTTTTCTTTCTTGCTTCTCGACTCTTGTTTCTTGATTCTTAACTGCTTTCTCCATGTCCACTTCTCGCATATTTTCTTTCTTGCGATAGGCCAAATATTCGTTTACATCACCTAAAAATTCTTTTACTTTTCCATTTCTAAACTCAAAAATTTTATCAGCCAGCCCATCTAAAAAATCACGGTCATGTGATACTATAATTAATGTTCCATCAAAATTCCGTAAGGCAGTTTTTATGATTTCTTTTGAATGAATATCCAAGTGATTGGTAGGTTCATCCATTATTAAAAC
>Ga0316611_1000136_pt1 | contig 29931 bp, 38 predicted proteins | sample MIS2016202_MG_FD_207675 | JGI IMG/M metagenome (GOLD analysis project Ga0316611, IMG submission 207675) | Microbial mat bacterial communities from Middle Island sinkhole, Lake Huron, Michigan, United States - MIS.2016.202 | ecosystem: Environmental > Aquatic > Freshwater > Lake > Sediment... | reverse complement strand
GTTTTAGGATCAATCCAAAAAAACAAAGTAAAAGGACTTGCCGAAGGAGGGTTTGTTGAAGTTCAAAAAACAAGCACTTCGCAAGATTCTTCATTCCAAAATGATGTTCTTTCAAGTAAATTCGATGCTTTGGCAAATGAAATGAAAACTTGGAAATCAACTTTAAAAGCTGTTGTTTCAATTTCTGACATTGAATATAAACAAAATCTGTTAAATAACACAAAATCATCAGCAACTCTGTAATATGCTAAAAATAACAATAAACTCGAAAGAAGTTGACCTCGGCGATTTAAACGGCATTGAACTGCAAATGAATGGTGGTATATTTGAGTTTGATACCATTGTTGGTTCATATTCCATCCCTTTTAGTTTGCCTGTAACGCCTAGAAATAATGCAATTTTTAATTTCCCTAGCAATTTAAATTCAGCTGATAATACAGTTCGGGAATTTGATTGTGAGATTTGGCACTCAGGTTTAATGATAGTTTCAGGAAAAATTTCAGCTTCAGAATTTACAGATACAGAATTTTCATGTTCGCTTTTTGTTGATAATGGGTATTTATACTCAAATTTTAAAGATAAAATGTTAAACGAACACCGTATCGGCGAAGAGTATTTATCGGTTGATATGACAAAAGTCGTTTACGACACAGAAATAGATTTATATGTGTTGTATCCTGTTTATAATCAATATTTTTTTAAAAATCAAATTGGATTTAAGCCAAATAATGGACAAAACCATTTACAAAATAGGTGGAATTTTGACACAAATAAATTCCATTTGGCTAATAATATGCTCACTCCATTCCCTTTACTGCACCAAACTTTAAAATTCCTTTTTTTAAGTTTTGGATTTAATTATGTGGATAATTTCTTTACAGGAATTTACAAAAACATTAACATATTTTCCATACATTCAACTCAATCACTTACAGGTCCAGGCATGTTCAATTTATGTGAACAATTGCCAACAATGACTATATCTGAGTTTATCATGGCAATTCAAAATTATTTCAACATTTTTTTTATGGTAAAACATGGAAAAGTTACAGTTGTAAACAGAAATGACATGATAAATTCATTTCTGTTTGATGACTACACCGACAAAAAAATAACAGGACACTCAAAAACTTTAAGCAAAAAAAAATCCGGGTTTATTTTATCCGTAAAAAAAGATGAAAATGACACGTTGATAAAAAGCATTGCAGATGTTGCAGAAATAGAAGAAAGTCATATATATTCAAATTTACCTGTTGTTGCAACTTTAAATAAAGTTATATTTGTTGATGGTTTTATTTACATTGCAAAAACAACAGATTCATCTCCCGATGTTCCTATTTGGGTAAAACAGGTAAGTCCTGAAGCTCAAACAATGGTGCAAACTATTACCGTAATTGGAAGTGTTACAGCAATCCAAGGTTTTGTTGGTTATGTTTATGTGGAAATTTCGGGCGAAAAAGTAACACCTTCGCCTTATGAGATTTTAGTTGAAGTTGCACTTAACGACACCGATGCGATGATTGCGCAAAAAATCAGAGCTGCATGCTTTCCTGTTGCTTCTAACTATAATGTTTCGGGAGCTGATGCGAATATTATCATTACGCAAAAAGTCGGAAATATTGAGGATACAACTTTTAATATTTCATATAAAGCACCTTTTATTACAGGACTTACAGATGTTGCATTAAGCGTAACATCTTTTACAAATACGTTTGATAACTCCCTTTCATTTGCTTCCCAAAATTCTTATTTTGATGGAGCAAGAGAAACTGAAATAAATTTAGGAATAACTCCACTCAGCTCTTGGGGCTGGTCTGATGATTATATACCGTACTTAAAAAATATACCTTGGGTGGAAATGATTGGAAACCGACACAGCGTTTTTGGAAGTTCAAAAAATAAATGTGGTTTAAGGCTTTCAATATATAAAGGTCTTCAAAACGGCGTTTCAATTTATAAAGATGGATTAACTTATGCCGATAACTTCCCTTGGAGTCATCAAGGTTTCCCAAGCGATACTTATTATATTTCGGCAAAAGGAAGTTATGAAAATCATTGGAAAAGCTTTTTACCATGGTTTCAAGATACAATGACAGAAGAATTTGAGATGGAAATTAATTTATCCGTTGCCGAAATAAAAAACTTCGACTTTTCGAGAAAAAAGTTAATAGGAAATAATTTTTATTTTATAAAAAGCTTTTCAGTTCAACTAACAAAAACTGAAATTTTGCCCGTAAAATGTATTTTAATTAAAGGAAATAGATAATGATAACAATTTTAAAATATCCGGAAATTAACGTGTTTGAAAAACACGAAGCTATTGTTGAAATTCGCAGTGATTATTCTTATTTCCGTACATTTCATAAGATTTATTTGCGGATTTTCAATAGCGCAAATGTTCTTTTAGGAACTGAAATTATAAATTGCAAAGAGATTTCAAACGGTCAAGGTCAACTTGGAGAGCCTTTGAATTATGCAATAGCAAAATTTGATATTTCGGCTTATTTTAAAAATTCCGAAAAACATTTTCCAAATTATTCCATGTTTTCAACCACAGGAATAGTTCAAACAAATTTGGTAAAATCATATTATTGCGAGGTTTTTGAAACTTACGGAATTGATAATATTGAACACTTAAATGAAACTCTTGCTTATATTAATGTTATACCAGGCGGTTTTTCAAAACTTTTCAAAGAATCTTATTCAGGTTCTACTTTAGAATTTCTGAATAGATTTTTGACTTGGCAGCCCGAAAAGAAAATATCACTCGATGAGTTTGATTTTTTGTATTTTTATTCATATAATTCATTCAATTATATTCAACCAAGAATAGTATTATATTTTGATGATGGCACTTCTCAAGTTTTAAATTTAGATCCTGTATCTGATAATGAATATTCAATATTTTCTATAAATTGTTCTTTTTATGCTAATAATTTACAGAATTATGAAACTACAGATAAAAAAATCACAAAATACGAAATTTCAATATTAAATGAACAGGGCGAAACAATAATAGAAAAACGTACTTTTCACGTAAATCATGACTATTTCAATAACAGAAAGAAATTCATGTACAAAAACTCGATTGGAGGTTTTGACCTAATCGAGTTTAAAGGAGTTAGTGAAAATAGTAACGAAATTTCAAAAGCTGCAGGAAGTTTTAAAGGCATTGAAAAAACATTTTCTTCAAAATATTCCAAAATGCAAACAGCAAATTCAGGCTGGTTGCAATATTCATTTGTTGATGCCAAACGGGCAAAAACATATATTATAGAATTTATAAAGTCAACTGAAGCTTTTGAAATTTTAGATAATTCTATAATTCCGATAACCATAAAATCGGATAAAATAAAAGTGCATCAATCCGATAAATTCATTTATTCGGTTGAAATAGAATATCAACATTCAATCATTGATGTTGGTTTTTTCAAATAAAATTGTCCTTTTTTAAAATTTTTATAAGTATTAAAATTGCAACATGGCACTGAGCGTAATAGAATATCCTAATTCTTTAATTTTTTCCGACAATCCGGCAAGAATTAGAATATCTATAAATAATCTTGATGCTGCTCTAACCAGGATTAATTTAAGAATTACAGATTCAAACTTAAATTTTCTTGCCAAAATAAAAGTACCAGTTATTAATGGAGTTGCGAGTTTTGATTTATCGGAATTTATAAATTTTGAAATTGACATGAATTTTGATATTTATAGATTTTATCGACAAGGAATTTATCAAACTTCACTTGCAAAACATATCAATATTGAGGCTTATGCTACTGTTAGCGACAGTTTAACTGAATATTCCTTAATAAATTGTGAGCCACTTACAGTAATTAATGGAGCAATTTCAAAAGCATATTTAAAAAATAATATTTATGAGATTACCGATTTTTCGGGAAACTTTTTCACTTGGCAACCCGAAAAAAAAATAAACCGAACTGATTTTGACATTTTGTACTTTTTATCATTAACATTTCAAACTGTTACTCAAAAATTCAAATTATATTATTCAAACAATACAACTGAAATTGTATCATTTGAGCCAACGGCAATACTTGCAAATACAATTTATGAAATGAATGCAGGTTTTGATGCCAACAGTTTGGCAATTTATGAAACAGAAACAAAAAGTATTGTAAAATATGAAATATACATCGAAAATTCGCTTGGTGTAAAAATTATTAACAACAGAAGTTTTGAAATTTCAACTCAATACTTTAGCAATTTGAAACAGTTTCTGTTTAAAAATTCATTAGGTTGCTTTGATTTTGTTCAATTGCGTGGAGTTTATTCAAACGAACACGAAATTTCAAGAATTGAAAGCGAAAATGAGAATGAAATTTCAATTGATTTTTCAAATTTTACAGAAAACCGAACTGTAAATTCAGGTTGGTTATCATATTCATATTCAAACTCAAAACAAGCGAAGGAATATTTGTTGGAGTTTTTGAAATCAACCGAAATATATGAAATAGTTGGATATTTTATAATTCCAATTCAAATCCTTAGTGAAAAATATAAAGTCAGCAAATCTGATATATTTAATCATTCAGCTGAAATTGAGTATAAATACTCATTTACAGATGAATCATATTCTGACATGGAAAATGTTATTGCAGGACCCGACGGAATAGGAATTATGAGAATTAACATCGACTTTATTGTCGGCAAAATTTAATTAAATGGCAAAAAAAACTATAGCATACTTAAGATCTAGGTTTCTAAATTTCATGAGACCGCCTCAAGAAGATTTTGCAAACATATTTGACTCATTTTTGCATTTAGACGATTACGTAGCTCCGAATCTTTCGGATTATGTGAAAGGACCTGCAAATGCTTTTGATAATAATATAGCAATTTATGATTTAGCCACAGGAAAATTAATTAAAGATTCAGGAACTTCGATTGCCAATATTAATGCTGTTGCTTATTTCGATGCTACAATTGGAGTTGGGGGACAATACTCAGAACCTTCAACCGCAATTGCAGCAGGGAAATATAGATTGAAAGTTGTTGGAAACGTAGCATTAACAACTGATAATAATATATCAGAAGACTGTTATATAGACTTAAACGGATTCACTATAAATTGTGGGGCTTTTGGTTTCATAATTCCAACAACAAAATGCTTAACACTGAGAAACACTAGAGGTGTTGGAAATATAACATTTTCTTATTCAGCATCAAAAGCATTATTTCATACAACTGCGATTACGTCTAAAGTTAATCACGATGTATATGGTATAACAATAAATAACAATTCGACAGCTGCAATTTGCACAATTGCCGGCACAGGAAATGTAAGTAATCACCCTGCTGGGAGAGGTCTAATTGATAAATGTATATTAAATATTCCGAATTATTCAATTTGCGGTTTCTATTATGCTGCCGAAACAGTAACAAATTCAATAATAAATGGTGCAGGAACTGGTGCTACAAATACCTTTTGGAATGATGGAACCGGAGGTTTTATTTTAGAAAATATCACTTTAACTGGTACATTTGGAGGAATTTTTATTTATGCCGGATTTGTGAAGAATATTACATCTAGCTTGAACATTAGCATATTCGCTAATTCCGGGTTTGATGGATATATAACTCCAAATGGGACAGTTCGTTCAGGAAGTTATAAAAATTGCGAATTTTATATTGAGGGAATATTTGGATTTAATGGCACAATTGATAATTCAAAAATTTACAATACACAACTTTATTCTTATTATACAGCAGGTTCATTTTTAGACAACTTATTATTTAGAGCTTGTACGTTTTTAAATAATATTAATTTCAAGTTATACGTTTCAACACATCGTTTAGGGGCAAAAGGTACAAGTTGTATTTTTAACGGCACTGTTATAATTGAGCAGGACAGCATGTTTCTAAGGGGTACTATTTTCAAAAGCAACTTGACAATATCAGGCAAGAATAATGAAATTGATGGACACTTTACTGGGAATATTGCATTAGCAGGAACAGCAAGTTCCACTAAACTCACTGGAAAAGCCTTAGGAACTATATCACTAGCTGCAGGTGTTATGAATTGTGATATAAATGTTGGTGTAACTGCAGGAACTCAAATTAAAGGCTCTGATGGGTTACCATTTATATTAGGAGGTAATGTGGATATTTCAAACAAAATAAATTTTTATATATTATCATAAACAAAATTTAAACTACTAACATGTACAAACAAATTAACAATAGATTTACTGGCGAGGTTATAAAAATAGAATTTGATGATAAATATTTTATTTTTGCAACAGATTCAGACATTATAAATTCCGATGCTGTTAAGATAACATTAGATAATATTATCGAAAATGCCTATAATGAATTACTAGTTATTTTAGGCAGCGATTATGAAATATCAACCAGTAAAGTAAACTGGGTAATTAGAAAAGGCTCTACAGGTGACGATACTTTCATAAGAGTTTCTATTTTAACAGAACTTTTGGGAGAAATTGCGTATGATAGCAAAAATATCTTAGCAAATTTAATCCAAAGTATTCAACCTTTAGAAACATCTGCTGTTAGAGTTAAGGGCAAAAAAGTTCAATACTTAGAAGAACTATTATCGCCCGCAAAAGAAATTCTTTTTTCATACATAGGTAAAGGCGTGAAAATTGAAAAATTAGTAACTGATGAATTTGGGAACGAAAGTGTTATCGAAGTTACAGATATTAATGAATTATTAGTTAAGAGAAATAATATTGATTCGATTAAACTAATTTAATCGAACTCATCTATGGCATTTTTAATGTCAGAGTCTAAAACGTGAGAGTACTTCAAAGTGCTCTCTAGTTTTTTATGCCCAAGCAGTTTTTGTAAAATTATAATGCCATTTGCATTTTTCGATTTTTGCAAAAATATAGTTGCAAAAGTATGCCTGGCGGCATGAAAAGAAATTTTCCTATTTATTTTTGCAACTTTGCATACCTCTTTTATATATAGGTTCATTCGTGCTTCAGAAATACACGAAAATAGAAGTCCCGATTTCCGAGAAGATTCTTCTTTTATTAGCAATAATGCGGTTTTTGAAAGAGGAATGTAAACTTTATTATTGTTTACATTCAAAGTTTTAAACGGATGAAATGAAAGGATTCCGTTTGTAATTTGTTCATGTGTAACAAGTCGCAAATCGCTTATTCTCAAACCTGTAAAGCAAGAAAAAAGAAACCAGCGCAAAACATTTCTATAATTATCAAGAAGTTTATGACTGTAATAAAGGTTTATCAAATTTGTTCTTTCCTCAATTGTCAAAAATTCAGGAATTTGGTTAACAGGCTTCATTTTAATGAATTGAAATGGATCAATCTCAATTAATTTCAATCTTCGGGCTTTGTTAACATAAACTTTTATCGTTTTAAACTGATTATTTACAGTTGCGGGCATCATTTTAAGCTTTTTAACCAAATACTTTTGATATTCTCGCAAAAAATCTTCGTTAATTTCGGCAAGTAAAAGTTCTTTTCTATAAGTTTTCAAATTATTCAACACTGAAAGCTGTGCTTTTATTGAAGTATCTGTAATTTCGCCTTGTCTGATTTTTATTTGTGAGTACATAAAAGCGTAAAAATCAGTAAAAATTGCAGGATTTGAAAATTCTGCAATAAATAAATCTTTTGTCAAAGTTTTATTATGAACTTGGTATTTTAGCAAAATATCGGAAGCCTGCCCAATAGCTCTATTTATTAAAAGATTCTTTTCTTTACAGCCTTTGCCCGAAATTTGAAAAGTTTCTTTGTTGAAGTTTTCGGGGAACTCTGACATTTCCAAAGCGATTTGTAAATAACTACCATTAAGGTATAATCTTAAATAGAGGGAGCAGGTTTTATCAACCTTAGGTCTCACAGTATCGATAAAAATTGTAGGTTTTGCCATATTGATTGTGGGTTATATTAAGAAAAAGCTCCGATAAACAATTGCATAAACTTTTTAAAAAGAGAAACGACAAACTGCGGATTTCAAAGGCTTGACTTTGTTGCAGTTTGTCGTTATTTTGCTCGAATTTTCGAGTTTTGGTGAAGCTGGAGAGTTCACAACCTGTTCAGCTATGTTGTTATTATTCAATTCATTATATGAGTTAAAAATTATCATTCCGTAACTTTTTCATTAAGTTTTTTACCAATCAGATTTTTCTTTACAAGCATCCGACTTCATTTTTTCTTTTAATTCAGAAATTAATGGTTCTATATATTCAGAAATTTGAGATTTAATATCATTCCAAACTCTATTGTACCAACCTTGATTATAAAAAGCTCTTATTTCGCCTTCATATTCTAAATTAGTAGTTATTTTACCAAAACTATTTTCTGAAGCATTTCCAACAGTTCGATTTGCTTCGTGATAAAATTGATATATTTCATATTTATATTTTCCTTCTTTTGTTTCTATTTTTATCAAATAATTAATTACTCCTCTTGTAGTTCCTGAAGCTGAAAGAAATCCTTGATCGTATTTTAATAACGCCTTCCCAATTATAGTTCCTTTTTCATCTTCAAACTTATCAACTTGAATTACAGACTTTCCATCGTTATAGGTTTCTGCAAACCACGTTTGGGCACAATTATAAAGTTCTTTTGAAGTTTTTCCTGAAACTTCCACAACTTCTGTATAAATTAAATCCTGACAGAAAAGTTTACCCAGTACTAAACTAAAAGTTATGATTAAAATCAGCTTTTTCATTTTCTTTCTTTTAAGTGTATAATTATTTGTTTAAATTTATTTCATATAAATTTCTAAAATATTCAACTTGCCCCCTGAGCTCTTTTATTGTTGCTTCAAGAATTAATTTTTGTTCTTTTATACTTGGATTCAATTTATATTCAACTTTTGGCTCTGCTGCAATACTTGAATTAATTTCAATTTCTTTTTTATATAATTTATGCGGGGTTTTTTCACATTCTGATAACAATTCTATAAAATTATAATTAAGTACATCGCAACACTTTTCTAGTACAGAAACTTTCCAATCGTCAATTTTTACAGCAGATTTATAGCCTGTAGCACTTAATCCTATTTTTTTTGCAAAACCTCTCTCACTAAATCGTTGCTCAAGTCTTAATTTCTCTATTGTTTCTGAAAATGAGTACATTATAAGTTATTTTTATTTAGATTAAATATTAATTGAACTATTTTTATTAAATTGTGAACTATTTTTATTGCAAATTGATTTTTTATTTGTTCTTTTGTGATATAATTAATCGCTAAATATTATTCTATGGACAAAGATAAAAAAAATAACATCGTTTTGCAAGTTTGTGATGTTAATATTCCATTATTAATTAAAAATAAAGCATTCAGACATTTAAAAGCTGATAGAGCTAAAAATTTTAGAACTGAGTTAGTAACTTTTCTAAACGGATTTTATCCAACAAATCCATTAGATTATAAAACTTGGAAATTCCGGTATAACAATCCATTAAAAATTCCAAAGAAAAACTTGGAAAAAACTCTTCAAATAATGGAAGAAGCTTTAGCATGGTCGTTACAATTAATGATCGATTCTCTCGAAGATGGAATAAAAAAAGATTCTATTCAATTGAATGATTTGAAAGAAAAAATAAAATCTTATCAAGATGAGTAAAACAGGCAAAAATAAATGTGAAATATGCGGTGAAACTCCAGCATATTACAGCAAAAGAACAAAAAGAGTTCTTTGCAAAGATCACACAATTCAAGTATTGATGAAGGTGATATTTGGAATAGGAACTATAATTGGGTTACTTTTTTTAGCAAAAATATTTTAAATATGGAAAATCAAGAAATTTCAATGTTTCAACAAACAGTAATTTTCAATGAAAATGACTGCATTTTCGTGCAACCTTTATGCGATTTTTTCAAGATTAATGAACAAAATCAGTATAGAAATATCAAAAAAGATCCTATTTTACAAAATCAGTGGACAAAAAAGTCCGATGAATTATTATTCGGTGATAATTATCCGCGATTTTGTTTAACAAAAAAAGGATTTATTCGCTGGATTCAAATAATAAATCCAAATACAATAAACCCAAATTTATACAAACAATTCATTTCTTATCAAATTTTGGTTTTTGATTATATATATGGAAGTACTTTGGAAAAAGAGCAAGCCAAAGTTGATTATACTCGCCTGAGAAAATTAAAAAGATTGTATGGAATTATTGGTCGTGAAATTCAAAAAACTCAAGGCAATGTTACAAACTATCTTGATAATACTTTTATCCAACACAAATTAAACTTTACTCCAAATAAAGTAATAAAAACCCAATAAGGGCAAGTCCTTGATGTACATAAGGCAAAATAACGGCGACGGTACTTGTCAGCGAGGCACGGCTGACTTTTAAACTTATTTTTTAACCTTATAAAATTTATAAAACCATGAAAATAGTACACGTTTCTGAACCTAAAAATTTATATGCAAGATTTATTCTTGATAGAAATTTTGTTGAAAGATATAGCCAAGAACAGTTAGATAATCTTGATTTTGAAATAATTGAACCATTAGAAGATATAAAAATTCAATTTATTATTTTAATTCTCGAAGGCACTAATTTAAGAAAAATTCATTTACCTTTTCAATCAACCGATGTAGGAGATATAATAATGCTAAAATCGCATAATGATTTGTCGGTTGAAAATGGATTTTGACGATATTTAATAAAAGATTAATTATGAAAAATATAAAAGAAACAAAATATGATTTTGAAGTATTATACTTTATTATACTTTTTATTTGGGCAATAATTGTTGCAATTTTTAATGAAATCTTATAAAATTTAAAGCCATGAACAAAGAAATAAAAAAACTAAATGAAGATTCCGAAAATTGGTTAAGAAATTACAACCAAAATTTGCTTTCAGAACCAAGCGAAATTTATTTAAAAACTAAGTCGGGTTCAAATGCCTTATTTTTTATAAGCATCACATTAATTATCGTTTGCGTTGCGTTTGTGGGAGCATTAACCTTGAAAATGATTTAGTTATGAATGCGAAATCAAAAGAATATTACATAAATGTTGCAACAGCAACCAAAAGATATTCATTTGTGAAAGAAGTTGATGGATATTTGGAATTTGATGATATGATATACAAAAATATATTCAAATTCCAAATTTCAAGAGGAGCAAAATATTTTCATCAACTCCTTTATTTTCGTGAATCTGATGAAAAATTTAACGATAGTGAAATTTTAGAATTTGAAACTATAATTAAAAAAGACTTAATAGAAAAGCTAAATATTTTTATTGTAGATTTTTGTAAAATCTGTAATATTTCGCCCAATTTATTGGGTATGAAATCCAAAAAAAGATTTTTGGCTGATATTAGAGCCGCTTATTTTCTTTTGGCAAAAGAAAAGTTCAATGAAGCTTCCTTGACTTTGATAGGAAGTTTAATAAATAAAAGTCATTGTACTGTTTTGGTTGGCATTAATAGAGCCAAAAACGTAACAGATATAATGAATTTAATAAATCAAATAAGATCTTTGTTATGATAAAAAATGCAAAAAACATTGATGAAGCTGTTGCATTATACGATACTGTAAAAGAGTATGTAAACCTTAAAAAAAGTGGTGTAGGATACAAAGGTTGCTGCCCTTTTCATAATGAAAAAACTCCAAGTTTTGCAGTTACACCTTCAAAAAATATTTTTAAATGTTTTGGTTGCGGAAAATCGGGAAAAGGGTCTGCTAAATTCTTAATGGAATTTCAAAATATTACCTATTTTGAAGCTATTGAACAATTATCGAAAAAAGCGAATATTCCTATTGAATTTATTGAAGATGCCGAAGCTTCAGCAATAAGATTTGAAAAAGACAACATACAAATTGTCAATAAATTAGCTGCTGAATATTATCATAATAATATTTTTGGGAGTGCAGGCTATGAATATCTTATCGAACGTGGCTATAACGATGAAATAATTTCATATTGGAATCTTGGTTATGCAAAAGATAGTTGGGATAATTTAACGAACCATATAAAAACTAAAGGAGCAAATGTTGATACAGCTATTTCAGCTGGATTATTATCGAAAAAAATTGAAACAGGCAAAATTTTTGATAAAATAAGAGATAGAATTATTTTTCCATTCTATGATTTGGCAGGCAATAATATCGGATATACTGGAAGATATTTGTTGCAAAAAGGGTCCGAACCTAAATATATGAATAGTCCTGAGAATGCAGCATTCTCAAAATCAAATTTCCTTTTTGGACTTTTTCAAGCTCAAAAGTTTATTCAAAAAGCAAATGAAGTTTACGTTGTTGAAGGTCAAACCGATTGTATTACGCTTCATGCCAAAGAATTAAACAATACAGTTGCCTCAAGCGGAACAGCTTTTACAGATGGACAAATTGCATTATTGAAACGATTTACAAAAAACATTATTCTATTCACCGACGGAGATAAAGCAGGTAGAACGGCTGTTTGGAAAGATATTGACATTTGTTTATCAAAATTAATGAATGTTAAAGTTGTTACGCTTCCCGAAAGTGAAGACCCTGACACCCTTTTCAAACCTATGAGTTTGCAACAGATAAATGCTTATTTGCTCGAAAATACACATAGTTGGTTTGATTACAAATGTAACATTGCCGAAGTTGACCGTGAAAATCTTGAAAAATTCACTGAAATAGTTAATTCTATCAAAGAAAGTTTATCGTTTATTCCTGATGAAGTTCTGAGAAATGAATACATAAAACGTCTCGAAGAGCGGTTCAAGCTAAAAGAAATAAGTATAAAGGCAAAATTTATAGAAGAAAAACTTCATGGGTTTGTTTGTTTTGAAGAAGCGAAAGAAATAATTAAAAAAGTAGATAAAGTCCATGTTTTAACTGATATTGAAAAAGTTATAACAAATCACTTAAACGGGGATATGTCATATATTGGGTTAAACGGTCATATCATTACCGAAAAACACATTTTAGACCTGAAAAGATGTACCTCAAATGTTATAGTTGAAAGTAAACTTGACTGGAATAGATATGATAAATATGAGCCAAAATATGTTCAAGATTTAAAACTTTTGCTAAAAAACGGATTTAATATCAGCGTGCCAATTGACTTTGATCAGCCCGTTTTTGTTTCTTCTGATGAAGATCAAAAGGATACTACATTTACAAATTGGTATTTAAAATGTTTAATTGATCATATTTTTGGGAATGACGACGATTATCTTGCTGAGATAATCGAAAACTTAGCAGAAACACTAAGTTACATTCCGGAAACTTTAAGAGGAATAAAACAAAATTTCATTCAGGAACAACTTAAAGAGAAGAAAGTAAAAATCACTTCCGCTGATTTTCGCAAAACTTTACGAAAATATGAAAAGGACAGGATTCGTGAATATAATACAGAAATAACAAAACATATTGATATTCCGATTGCGGAAAGTTTCGACCCACAAAACCTGCCAAAATATGTAGATAAAAGTGAATTTGTTCGAACTGGTTTTTTTGCAGTTCAAAATAATAAAAAACAACATGTATATTTTTTAGTAAAAGATAAAAACGAGAATTTAATAAAAGCGAGCAATTTTCATTTTCTTATGCTCGGGCATGTATATCATAAAGAAAGCTTAATGAATAAAAGGCTTTTGAAAATGACACATGAAATGGGCGAAGAGAATTATCTTGAAATTTTATCCAGTAATTTAAGAGGTTATGAAAAATTTTCTGATGCAATATACAATATAGGTGATTATTTTTTTCAAAAAAGAGCTTCGTGGGCTTATGAAAAAATACTTTCCGAGGCTTCAAGAAATGTTCCGAAAATTACAGAACTAACTTCTCTTGGTCATAACCAAATGGGCTTTTATTCGGCATCTGATGGGATATTTGATTATACAGAAAAAAGAATAATCTCTTTTGATAAATTTGGATTTGCTAAATTTAGAGATAATGTTTTTTATTGTAAAGTATTTTCTGTTTTCAACGACAGAAAAACAGAAAAAGATGAAGTTGAAGAAAAAAAAGACGATCCAAAAGAATTTTTTGTATTTGATAGAAAAAATTCTCCAATTCCAATTTTATCATATTCAAAAGCTCAATTTAATGAATATTTAAATTTGATATACGAAGTTTATCAAATTGATAATTCTGGAATTTATGCTTTTATATTTTGTATTATCACATGCTTTCGGGACATATTGATGCAAAAATTAGGGCATTGCCCGCTATTGTTTATGTCAGGAGAAACCAATGCAGGTAAAAGTCAAGTAGCAGAAAGCATAATGAATATGTTTGCATATAAATTTCCTGTATTCAATTTACTATCAGGCTCGGATGCTGCATTTTTCAATGCTATAGAATTTGCATCAAATTTCCCTCTTGTATGCGAAGAATATAATGATGTTCAAGTTACTGATACGAAATTTCAAGGAGCTAAAGCTGCGTATGATGGAGTCGGGAAACAAAAAATTTCTGCAACAAATATAAATGAAAGGAAAGTATATCAAGTTCTAACAACTTTAGGCCTTTTAGGGCAGGAAATGCCGGAAAGAGATGACCAAGCTCTATTAAATAGATCTTTACATGTTACTATCTCCAAAAAGAATTTTACAGAAGAGGAAGATGCAAAATTTCAAAAATTGAAAACTTTTGAAAATGCTGGACTTTCAGAAGTTTTATGCAAAATTTTATCTAAACGAATATTTTTTGATTCTCATTTTGCAAAAAACGAAAAATCAATAAAACTTGAGTTAAAAGCCGAATTGGATAAAAAGCCTTATGTTACTCGTATTTTAAACACAGGTTCTGAATTTTTGGCAACTGCTAAAACTTTTATGGAGGCTTCGCCTGAACTTCAATTTCCGTTCGATTACAAATTTTTGAAAGATATTATTTTGAAGAAAATAATAAATATGAGTGAACTTGTAACGGCAACAAATAGAGTTTCAAATTTCTTTGACGTGCTGTCACATCTAACAAATATGAAAAAACTTGTTTATGGTCGTGAATATATCGTTACACGTTGCGATAGTTCTTTGAAAGTTAAAAATGTAAATGGGGAAACTATTTCGGCTACAACCGATGGACTAGTTCTATTTATAAGATTAAAAGATATTTTTAATTATTATAAAGATGTTCAAAAACAAGAGGCTTTGAAATATAATAATTTGAGAAGTTATCTTAAAAATCATTCCGCATATTACGGCGAAGCTGATGACATAACTTTTCGTTGGTTTTCAAAATTAATTGTTGATGATTCATCAAATGAGCAGGACCCAATAACTGGAAAGTTTGAAGAAAAGAGCAATTTAAGAGAAAAATCAGTTGAAGAAACTAAGAGAACTTCGTGTATGGCATTCAATTACAAAGATTTAAACATTGATTTGCTTCCTGCGGAAACGCAATATGATAAAAAAAGCGAGGAAATGCCTTTTTAACCATTTTTACAAAAATCATCAAATTTTAAAATTTTATTATGTATTTAATATTTAAGCATTTACGGAATATGCAAAAGAACAAAAAAAATAAAAATATTTTAGGAAAAAATCGTTCCGCTAGTTCCGCAGTTCCGCAAGCTATATTTTATATTATTATTATTATTTATTTATTTGATTATTATGTATTTATGTATTTTACTCTATTGCGGAAACGCAATATATTTTGCGGAACGGTGCGGAACTTTTAACTTTTTCTGCGGAACTGCGGAACTGCGGAACTGTGAAAAGGGTATTCTGAAATTATTTTTTTTATTTAAAAAATATGAAATACGAAGAGGAAAAACTTGATAAAATGTTTGATTGGTTAACGAACATATTAGCTTTAGATACTTGGTTTCCGAAAGGCGAAAAAACGCTTACAGAAGATCAAGCAATTTATATAGAAGAATTGATGAATTATCAATATCCAATATTAGAAGGACTGGAATTTAACCATGATTTTACAAAAATAAGAAAAGCAGATTTAACCGGATTTAAAAGGAGGAAAGATTAATGAAAAAATACAGATTAGAATTTCTACCTTATATTCAAAGAAGTGATATAGGAGAAATAGAGGTTTCACTTGAACTTTTCGATACAGAATTTGAAAAATTTAAAGCCATGTCTATAAAAGAAAGAAAAGAATTTATTCGATCAAATGCTATTGTAAAGGTTACAGATTTTGATGTTGAATATATAATTGAAGATGAAGAAATTGACATTTGTCAATTTGAAGAAATTAATTAAATTTTTAAACTTAAAAAATTACAAGAAAATGCAAGAGAAAAAAGCAATAGAAATACATGATTTAATATGGGAACATGTAAGTTATTCCGTTTTAGGAATGTTTAATAAAGTTCCTAAAAAATTAGAATATAGCTTGCTTGAAATTTGTCAAGCAGCTAAAATAGTTAGCGAAATGCCACCGCGTAAAAATAATGACGGCACAAGTACTTATACTACTCCGATTGATGAGAGATTAATTGCTGCTATTTATGTGGCAAATAATTATTCGCCTGATAATACAAGTGCATTGGTTAGTTATCCTAATTCTCATTTAATTTTAGTTGACAATAAAGTTATAAAAAATAAACTTAAAAAATGACAGAAATTAAAGAAATAACAAATGAAGAAATTTATGAGATTATCGAAGAAGGAAAGCCAAAAGGATTGTTTTGGTGCAAAGATGAAGATAATTTTATAGCATGCGATAATTCATCGGGAGATGCTTGGATAGAAGAGTTTTTCGATTTTGATGAATGTATAGAATGGTTACAAAATAATTAAATAATTAAACTTAAAAAATTTACAAAAGATGAAAGCATCTGAATTAAAACTAACAGAAGGGAATCAACAAAGCTAATGCCCTGACTGACCGTTATATTGTATGTTAGGGCTTTGTTTTCAATCGTTTAATTATCACATTTTACATTAAAATTATGAGTATAGAAGAATTATTAAACCCACGTTTTCAAATTATCGCGGATTTTCCACTAAATAGAACAAAAATAGGGACTATTTTTTTAGAAAATGAGATAGATTTTGAATTTGAAAAATATCCACATTTATTTAAAAAATTAAATTGGTGGGATAGTAGAAGCATTTCAGATATGCCAATTTATATAAAATCAGAAATGCAAGTCGTAAAACCTGAATGGGAATTAATAAGTTGGAAAGGTCGTGAATATTTGCAAGCAAATACGAATGAAACAATGTTTGGTAGTCATTATGATTTGAAGCTATTTGTTCCGGCAACTGAACAAGAGTATTTAGATTTTATCAATAAGCCCTAACGAACACAGGTAGGCGGCGGCGTGGCAACTGCCTGTAAATAACACAAATGTATCAACCACGTACAAAGTTCTTTAATAGTACAAAAGTATCAAAATAGAGATGCCATGCTGAACGCTCTACCTGATGTGTGTGGCATTTTTATCAATTGTTAATTATTAATTATCATAGTGTTAAATTTAAAATCGAAGTAAAATGACAAATCAAATCAGCACCACTGTTTTAAAAACAAGACAAGTGCAAGAAACAACAAATTATGCAATGTTCAATTTTTTGAACGGAAACAGAACCCCCAATGAAGCGCACATAAAACGCTTAAAGGAAAGTATGAAAGTTAATTATCTTATTTCGCCAATTTTAGTTAATGAAAAATTGCAGATTATCGACGGGCAGCATAGATATAAAGCTGCAATGGAATTGCAATTGCCTATTTATTATCTAATTATTGAAGGCTACGGATTAAAAGAAGTTCAAATTTTAAACACAAATTCCGCAAATTGGAAACAAGAAGATTATTTAGATGCTTATTGTGATATGAAAATGCCTGAATATATTAAATTTAGAAACTTCATGCGAAAGTTTAAAGATTTTGGAATTTCTGCAAGTATTATAATGGCAACTGAATATATGAATTTTGGTTATACAGAAAAAACACTGGAAGGTGTAAAGGTTAAAATTAATACTTTCTCTCGTGGTGATTTTAAAATGCCGAATTTTGATAAATCGTGTGAAGTTGCCGACAAATTGATGATGATAAAACCTTACTACAAAGGTTTTAATAGACCTACTTTTATTCGTGCAATGATTGGTTGTTTGAAAATTGAAGGGTTTGTATTTGCTGAATTTTTAACAAAATTAAAAAACGCTCCAACTATGCTTCAACACTGCAATAATGTTTCACAATATAGATTATTAATAGAAGATATTTATAATCGACGCAGAACTGAAAAATTAAGTTTAAGATTTTAATTTTTTATAAACATTTTTTAATCATTTAGTTATGAAAGAAATTAATATAAAAGTTAAAAAATCAGAGAAAATAATTCCATTAAACGATGTCAAATGTGGAAAATGTTTTGTCGGTGGAACTTATTTGAATGGCGGTTATGGTTGTATTTTTGGCGATAAAGATGATGCTTTTAAATGTTACTCATGGAATTGCCCTTTTGCTGTAAGTGCCGATTTATCTGATATTAGAAAATTAGAACCGGATAGTTTTAATGAAATTGCAGAATGTTTTGGGTTAAAGCCGAAAGATGCAATTAAATTAACAGATGAAGAATTGCAAGAATACGACACTTCAACATATACAGACGATTATATGCGTCAGTTTTATGAAATTGTTGAAATTGAAATAGACGTAGACGAACTGGAAGAATTTAGAGAAAAATTAAGAGAAATAGATGACGATACTATTAATGAAATTAGCGAATTATATCAATTCAATCTTATTGAAGTTGAATAGTATTGTTTATAACGAATAGCAATTTGCGGCGGTGGGCTTTCTGTCGCAAAAAGCTACTAAGGATCAATAACGTACAAAGTTTTTAAGTACGTACAATGTTTCAAGTTCAGGAAAGCCCACTGAACGCTAAATTGCATATTATAAACACTTTATTTAATCGTATCATGGGAAATTTAATCGAAAAAATGAAAGAATATGCTTTGTTGCAAGATATGAAGCCTTTAATCATTGAAAATAGAACTGAATATCTATCAATAGTTTGCTTTTACAATAAAAGTTTTTCATTACCAACTGTTTTTGAAAGATATTTCAGGTTTTATCGACTTGATGAAAACGAAAAACACTTTATCGTTTTCAGATTATTAGACGTATTTTTTGACAACATTTTAGAAGATATTGAATACTTTTTACTGAATAAAAAACAGGCAAAATATTATTCCGATATTGATAAAATGTGGAAAATATTAGACCAAAAAGACAACGAAGGCAATGAAATTTACAGAATTGCTACATCTGGCGCAGGTAATACTGATTATACATATTCTCAAATATTTGATATTGTCTTTAATAGTCCGGTTAATCACGAAGTTGTTTTACCTGAAACCTTAAAAGCTACTGAAAAAATCACAAAAGAATTATGTAGAAAAAAACTATCAAAATTTGAGTATGTAAGGAATATAACTAATTTACATACATTGCTTTCAAGTAATATTTTTCTAAAAATTTGGGCTAATCCAAATTCAATAAATCTCTATAAATTATATCCTTATTTGTCGTGATTTATTGTTTATAACGAACAATAACAGCCGTAGTTTTTTGGCTGTCAAATGTTTAATTTAAAAAATAAAGTTCTAATTATAAACCAAATGCTTAGTTATTGCACCCCAAAAAATTATCGGTCTGTTATATGTTATAAGCGTTTTTAAATCATTTAGTTATGGCGGAAGATAAAAAGGGAACTATCATATTTTACGAAAATCAATATTGGTTATGTGATTATTATGATACTGAAATTAAAGGTTTTTTTGGTTATCCTGTTTACATAACAGGTGAAGAAGTAGAAGTAAGACCAGCGGGCGGAAATTGGATTTTTGATGTATGGAATTATCAAATAGCAAGTATTCAAAAAAGTTTGAAAATAGATATTTTTAAAAGTTGGATTAGTCGGCTTAATTGGAATATCAATTTTTGTAAATCTAATCAATCTGCATTAATTGGCGTTATCGAAAAATGGAAATTAGAAATTTTATATTTTGATAATCTAATTTCAGGTTGCTTATAACATCAGGGCTTGACTACGGCGGGCATACTTTTGCCGTAGTCAATTTCCAACAAATTATCAGCCCGCTGACGTTCAAGCTAACGTTAGGCTCATTAATCTTATTATTAATCGTTTAATACAAATACAAATGAAAAAAGTAACTTTTAAAAGTCCATTAGACAAAATAACAGCTTTTTGGGAAAAAACCGATGACGGTGCGATACAAAGAACAATTTCAAAATCTCAAAGATTAATTCTTCCTATTAAAAAAGATTGGTTCGAAATGATAAAATCGGGAGAAAAAGACGAAGAGTACAGAGAAATTAAACTTTTTTATGTTAAAAAGTTTATAAAGTATTCGATGAATGAAAAACCTTTTAATATTTTAAATCCTGAAAATATCGAAAAAGTAAAAAGAGATTTAAACCGTTATCCAATTCACTATGATTTCATTCAATTCCGTAATGGTTACAGTAAAAACTCTCCTATTATTTGGGTTGAATGCAAAAGTATTGAAATAGGAGTAGGAATGTACAACTTGGGTGCACCAAACTATCCTGTTTTCATTATCAAATTAGGACGGGTTCTAAATTGAGCCTAACGAACAATTATTGGCGGCGGTGCGGCTTTCGTATCTAAAAAGCACAAAAGTATCGAAACGTACCGAAGCCAATAAATGGCACAAAAGTATCAAAGTTCAGAAAGCCGCACTGAACGCTCAATAATATGTTAGCGGTTTTTTATCATTCGTCAATTAATTAATATTTAATAATTTATAATATGAAATCAAAAGAAGATATTCAGGATTTTATCAATAATTTGATAGAAAATAAGTTTCAAAAAACTACTGATAAATGTTTTTGTTATTCCAAAAATGCTGACTTGTATTATCACGAAATTAGTTTTGAAAATTATCAATTACTTGCTCAACAATCTATTTACCTTGACCAAGATATTTACAAACAAGATGATAGAAAATATTTTATAGTTATCAATCATTTTAACAAAACCGGCAAACCGGAAATACAAGGTTTTGATTTATGGTTATCTGTTTTTAATAGTTCTTTTGAAATTGGAAATCGTGATTGTGTTCATAATTATTCTATCCAATTAAGTTGTGATGCTTTCAAAGAACGAACAACAAGTTTTTTTAAACAATTTAATCAAATTTGCAGTAACCGCTAACGATTTTATAACCGCCACACAAACGTGCATTATGATAACTGATAGACAATTAGAAAACTTAAATAAGTTGCCCAAAGAGGATATTTTGGTTATCATGCACGAATGTGCGGAGATTTTGGGAATGGTCTCAATAAAGGATTATTCAAATATTATGGGCATGCCAAGAAGGACTATTTATGATCATATTACTTTTGAAAAAATTAAAACTTTTCAAATTTCAGAACATAAATTTCCTTTAATTAATTTCAAAAAGAACATTTAATATTTTAAATGTTCTTTTTAATATATAAATTAATAAATTGTTACTATCTTTTTAATATCTTTTTGGTTTAATGTTGTATATCCCAAATATTTAGTTATATTTTTGTGGAAATAAATACTAAATATTATGGCATCGCCAATTAGCATTAAAATAAATATTCAGCCGTGGGTAAAAAAATATTTAATTTCTATTTCGCAGAATAAATGTGAACCTCTTGAATTTTCAAGGAAACATGAGTATAATAGACTTTTGATAAATTTAATATCAAATAGATATGATATTGTAAATGAAAAAATATTTAAAGAAAATTCTGTTAAAATAAAATTAAGATATAATCAAATAAAAAATGTAGATTTTTATAATAAAATTGCTAGAAACTCTGCAATAGAGTTCAGAAAACAAATTAAATCTGATATTATGTTTGCTTTTTATATTTTCACAAAAGACAAATTACTTTCAGGTGAACAAAGGAAAGAAGCAATTATAAAATTCTTTAAAATTCATAATATTTCAGAAGATGATTTGAAATTAGAATCATTTTACCGAAAATTTACAAGATATATTGAAAAATGCAAGCTAATATACTCATTTACAAACACAACCAGTTAAAGTCTATTATTGTCAATAAATAATTAAAAATTAAATTACCCATAATGATGATTATTAATAACTTAACAAAATGATACAAAAAAACGAAAAACTTTTTTTAGCAATATCGAAAATTTATTTTTCTGAGCTTTCCGATATTGAAAGTATAACCGAAAATCCCGATGGAACTTCTTCGATAACTTTTGCATCAGGCAAAGATTGGTCTGAATTATATTTTTCAAAAGGCTCAGGTGTTTTTTCACAAAAACACAAATCAGTAGATGAAGGAGATTTGTTTACTCAGTCAGTTGAACTTTCATATCCGGGTGATGGAATTGAAACCCAACAGCAATTAAAATCTCTTTTTCAAAAACCCTTAGTTATTAAAATGCAATTTTCAAATTGCTCAAATCCTTTTTCTAAAATTATTGGAACTCTCGATAATCCATGCTTTTTTTCTGAGGATTTTAAAAATCAAGACTATTCCTCGAAAAGAGATATTTCATTTATGCGACAATCGACATATCCTGCACCTTTTTTATCTTAACTTTTTGTTTTTTTTGATTTGTTTGTTTCGCCCGTTGGATTTATTTCCAACGGGTTTTTTCATTTAAAAATCAGTCCTTTCCACCGCTTTTTTTTCATTGTAAAATTGTATAATCAAAATACTGTTTACATGAACTTCCTTTTGACTTCAGCAATTTTACGCGGTGTTTGGGCAATTGACCCGATTACTGCTTCAAGCATGTCAGGATTTATTGTTTCTCTTCTCAATAAAAATGTTGATGAAGAAATTACTGCAAAAGAAATTCTTCCATTCGCTGTTACTTCTTCGGGAGTTGTAAGAGGTAAAATTGAAGATTCTCAAAAAGGAGATATTGCTATAATTCCAATTGTTGGAGCTTTAACAAAATATTCAGAAATGTGCGGAGCTGCAGGAATGCAGAAAATAGGTGCATGGGTTCAAAACGCTGACGCAAATCCAAACATTAAAGGAATTATTTTAAGAATTGATTCTCCGGGGGGAACTGTTGATGGAACTGAACAACTTGCAAATATTGTTAAAGAAACCAAAAAACCTATCGTTGCATTTGTTGATGGGATGATGGCATCAGCTGCAATGTGGATAGGCTCAGCTTGCGATGAAATTATTGCAGGTTTGCCGAATGACCAAATAGGCTCAATTGGTGTTATGATTTCTTTTGCTGATATGCAACCTGCATTGGAAGCTCAAGGAGTGAAATTCCACAATATAAATGCTGATCAAAGTTCTGAAAAAAACAAAACATTTCAAGACGCTCGTGAAGGAAATTATGATGCTATTAAAAAAGAAATTTTAAATCCGATTGCTGAGCTATTTATCGAAACTATTAAAAACAACAGACCTAATGTTAAGAAAGAAGAATTAACAGGGAAAATGTTTTTTGCAAAAGACTTGAAAGGCTCACTAATAGATGAAGTTGGCGACTTCAATTATGCAGTTGAGAGAATAAACGCACTTCACCAACCAATAATAAAAACCATTAAATATTAATATCATGATAAAAAAATTCCTAGCATTTTTGGGACTTTTGGAAATTACGTTGAAAGACGGAATGGCAAATGTTCAATTAACGGAAGCCCAAATGGAAGCTTCAGGTAAAATAATTTCTGATTTGGAAGCTGCCGAAGCTAAAATATCGGAATTGGAAACACAAATAACTGCTGCTGCTAATCTTGCAACTGAAAATTCAGAGCTAAAAGCTGAAATAGCAATATTGAGAAAAACTCCCGGTGCAGCAACCGCAGTTGCAGTTAAAGAAACTGACGGAAATACCGATGTAGATCCTTGTATGATTGACCTTGGAACAGGTTCAATTGTAGAACAACTCGAAAAATTAACTCAAGCTTTAAATAGAAAATAATTATATTTTATGCCAGATGTATTAACAATAGCAGGAATTTCGCAAGAAGCGAAAACCTACCAGCCCCAATTAAGAACACTTCCGTACTTTGTTCTTGCTCCTGAACTTGCGAAAGTTGGAATTCAACTCATGGAGGTTGCAGGAATTGATGTAATGACTCAAATGCTAAGAAAAGGCGGACTTTTGAAACCTTACGACCCTGCAAATTTGGATTATTCAGCCGATTTTTTAAGATTTAAAGAGCGTTCATTGGAAACAAAAAAATCAGTAATTTCAATGAAAGATTCTATCAAAAATTATCAAGGGAAAAAGCTTTTAAATAAACCTATGGCAGGCGATGCTCAAAATCAGACAAAAGAACATCCTTTCAAGAACTTAATTACAAGTAATGTTGTTATTACTGCTGCCGAGGATATTCTTGACGCAATGTTTTTTTCAGAATATAACATAGCTGTTAGAAATCCGCTCGGTTGTTTTGACGGTTTTAACACAAAAATCGATGCTTTAATAACTGCTGTTGAAATTGCAGCTGCAAGTGGAAATCGATTTAATACAGGAGCAATTGTTGCTCCGATAAATGATGCTGACACTATTGCAATTAAACAAGTTGTGGATTTTGTTAGAGCGGCTGATACTTTTTTGAAAAAAAGAGGTGTACTTATGTTAACGCAAAGTACTTATATGCACTTGGTTGATTCTTTGGAAAATAAGATGAAATCTAAACAATGGGACTTAAATGCAGTTCAATTGTACTTAAACGAAAAAGCTCAAGCAAACGTAACTATTGTTGTTTCTCACATGTTTGGAACAGGAGACAGAATGATTTTGACAGTTCCGGGAAATTTTCATTTTGGGATGGACACAACAACCGACAAGGAATTTATTCAAGTTCGTGCGCCTTATGAAGATCCAAACATCATGCAATTTTGGTTGCAGGCTGGTTTTGGAACTCGTATTGCTTCTGTTCATAAAAAGGAATTTCTTATTAATGATGGAACAGCTGTGGGAGCTTCAATGGCAGGTGATTACTCAGCTTAATTATAAGATTGCGGTTCCGACCGCTTTCTTTCTTTTTTTATTCAAATTTTTAAAAAAATTAATCAAATGAAAAATATTTTAGGTTTTACCTCAAAAAATATATTGATAACGCTTTTAGTGTTATTTGTAGGAATTATAATTGATACTTCTTTAGGGGGAATTTTCTTTTCTACGGCGGGCGTTACAGCGATGTCCGTTCCTTTTATAAATCTTAATAAAACTTCCGGTTGCAATATGGCTGGAGTTGCTTCAATTGTTTATATTATAGATATAAATGATATTGAGTCATTCCCATCAATAGCAGCACCTACGACAACGGCATCTGTGGTTACTTATGTCGGGGATTTTACTTTGAAAGCAAATAAATATTGGACAACTTTATATTCTACAAAAGAAATGGGACAGCTTACTGCTGCTATTGAAGGAGCTACTGATGGCAAATTTTTTAGACACAAGGCAACAGCCTTTCATCCTCGAACTACAGCTGAGGCATTAGGAATGTCAGCTATTTTGAAAGACAGAGATTGTGTGGTTATAATTAAAGAATTTAGTGCAGGCGGTCAAATGCGAGTTGTTGGCTCAGTTGATATTCCTGCAACAATATCCGGTTCTGAAGACTCTGGTAAAGCTTTTGGAGATACCAAAGGAATTACTTTTGAGATTGAATCCGCAGGTTGCAGACCTCCAATGATTTATTCAGGAGCAATTGTTACTGACACTACGGTTTTATATGCACCTTATAGAATGGCTATTGATGCCACAACTATTGATTATTCTTTGGGTAAACGATTTGTTGTTGGAGCAAACACAGGAGCTAAAACTATATCTGCTTTTAATAATATGGTAAATGGCGACGTTGCAAGAGTTGAATTTGATTCTTCTTCTGCTCAAAGCGTAGCATTTACAGGAGCTTTCTCGGGAACAGCTTTATTGAATGCAGCAGGCGAATGGTTTGAAGTAACAAAAACAGGTGCAACTACTTACGTCATCACTGACGGATTCTTCAGCTAACTTTTGGCGATTTTAGATTTATACTTTCTTTTATTTTTTATTCTGAAAAAGTAAGCACTGACTGAAAAGGTGCTTACTTATTTTTAAATTTATTATTATGAAAAATTTTATTAAAAACCCTGATAGAACCTTTGAAGAAGGATTGGAGTTATATAAAAATAATTTCCGATTAAATCCATTTGAGGATTCAAAAAAATGGTTGAATTTTTTTGAACAAAAAAAAGATTCAAAAATCGGTTCTTTAGAATTTAAAATGTTGGAAAATCGATTGAATTATCTTTCTCAATTTGAAAAAAAAAAGGAAGAGATTGTTTCGATATTGGAAGCAGAAACGAAAGTAGAAACAACCTCAGATCCGGAAACGACAACCTCGGAAACGGAAACAATAACGGAACAGGAAACGGAAACAATAACGGAACCAGTGACGGAAACAATAACGGAACCAGTAACGGAATCGGTAAAGATAATCGAAGATCCCAACTTAAAACAGAAGAAAATAAAGGGGATAATATCCTAAGAATTAATTCTTTAACGAATAAGTTCTTAATTTATAATTACTCAGAACTTTCTTACAAGGAAAAACAATATTTTAATAACGATGAAAGCCTTTTTCTATTGAAGAAAAAGGCTTTTATTGATATATCAAGAATAAATAATGAAATGAAAACATTGCATGCGAAATTGAAATTAACAAAAGAAGGTGATGAATTACAAAATTTAGCAGTAATGCTGGTTAAACTTGATGATGAAAAGGCTGCATTATGGCAAATAATAGATAAATTCGATGAAGTTATTTGATTTTAAAAAATATAAAATAATTCAAAATAAAATTGGTGATTTAACAGCCGATTACACTCACTATTTTACAGAAGGGCAATGGAGCAGTTATGAATTGCTTCTTTATATTCTTTCAATAACAGGGAAAGCAAAAGTTATTTTAACTTCTTATTCAATTTCTGATATTACTATCAGAACAATTAAAAAAGCTATCGAAGCCGATTATATAAGCTCTATTGATTTATTATTAAACTATTCAGTAAAAAGGAATAAGGTTGATTTATTATATTTTTCAAGTAATGTTATAAATAAAATTGCATTGAATAATAATCATTCTAAAATTATGATAATCGAAAATGATAATTATAAAATAATGGTAAATCAATCTGCAAATGCAACTGTTAATTATTCCGACGAATCGGGTATTGTTTGCACAAAACATGATATTTATCATATTTATAAAGAAAATATAGAAAAACTATTTAATGAAAAAACAATAATTAAAAAGAATGAATTTATCAGACGAACAGCTTGCAGACATTGAAAAATATGCCAATTTATTTTTTTCTTATAAAGAAATTGCAATTTTATTAAAAATATCAATAGAAACGTTCAAAAGTGAAGTAACAGACTGCTATTCTGAAATATATAAATCTTATCAAAGAGGTAAATTAATCTCAGAATGTGAAATAAGAGAAGAAATTATAAAAATGGCAAAGTTCGGCAGTGCAGTTGCTCAAATTGAAGCTTTAAAATTGATTAATAATCAAAAATTAAATGAAATAACAAATGCCTAAAAAAGCAGTAATCCAAAGGATAATTGAAAGTTTTTCAAAGGATTCTAATATTGTTTTAGATGAAAAGGAAAATATTTATAGAGAGCGACTTCTGTATATCATGGAAGAAAAATTGAATAATTTGATGATACAGGATATTCAATTATATAGATTGGTTCAAAAGAAGTATCAATTTATTTCCTTCCCTCAGGTTTGCAATGATATTTCAATTATCGAGCGTATGATTGCAAGTGAAAAAGACCCGAACGGTGATGCGAAAAAAACTTGGACCAGGTATTTTATTGTTGAAAATGCTAAATTAGCTTACCAAGTTGCAGCAGGAAAGGGAGATGCTTATACAATGGGTTTTCTCTTAAATATTATAGGGAAACATAATTTAACCGACAAAGAAGATGTTATTGCACCGCCTTTTGAAGATATAATCCCATTTTATCCTGAAATTACTTCTGATCCAACTGTTTTAGGCATAAAACCAATGAAAAACTTGCAGGAATTGAAAGATAAATTGCGTAAAAAATACGGAATCGATAATAAAATTTTGGACGTTGAAATAATAAAAGAAGATGAGCAAGACTAAGAAATTTTACATGAATGCTGCACAGCAATATGTTTGGCAAATTGCACCACGCAACTTGACAGTTATTGCATCTCGAAGATTTGGTAAGTCTGAAGGAATTATAATGCCAACTTTATTACGCAATATTCAAGCAATGCCGAGGTCATCGGGTGCAATTGTTGGGCAAACTTATAAACAAGTTCTTACAAGAACTTTGCCCGCAACTTTACATGCATTAGATAGACTAGGCTATCATGAACGTGAGCATTATTATGTTGGACGGCAAGCACCAAAAGGTTCAGGATTTAAAGACCCATATATAAAACCACGTTCAGCGTCTGCTTGGGATTATTATATTCATTGGTATAACGGGTCAGTAAATCCTATTATATCTCAAGATATTCCTTTTTCTTCAAATTCTTTAACATTAGATTATTGGATTGCAGATGAGGTAAAAACATTGAATCGTGAAAAATTATTAAATGAAACTATTCCTGCAAATTCGGGATTAGTATATTTTAAAGATTGCCCTTGGCATACAGGATATACGATGGTTTCGGATATGCCTACAAATAAGCGTGGCTTATGGATGCTTGAGGAAGAATCTAAGATGGATAAAGAATTGCTTTGTTTAATTGAAGCTATTATTTATTCTATTTATGAAGCCAAATCGTTAGGGAGTGAAAGTGTTTGGTATCAAAATAAAATAAAAGCACTAACAAATGAATTGAATTTATATCGAAAAGAATTATCATTATTTGTTGTTTTTGACATTCTTGATAATCTTGAAATAGTAGGAGAAAGGTACATTGAAGATATGTATAGAAATTTGCCTAAATTTATATTTATGACTGCTCTTTTATCGCAGCGTATGAAGAACACAGAAGGCGGATTTTATGCTGCATTAAATGATAAAATTCATTATTATCAATCTTATGATAATAGTTATTTGAATTCTTTCAGAACAGGTTACGGCGATATAGATTGGAAATCAGCAACGGAACATGTTTATGATTGTTCGCAAGATACAGATATTAATGTTGATAGACCTTTATGTATCGCATTTGACACCAATATTAATATCAATTGGTGCATTGTTGGGCAGCCTGACTACGAAAAGAATAAGTTACGAACATTGAAATCTTTCTTTGTTAAACACCCACGAATGCTCACAGAGCTATGCAATGAATTTGCTGACTATTACGAGCCATTGCCCAACAAAGAAGTTATCTTTTATTATGATTCTACATTTACTCAAGGAAAGAGTGGGAACTCAACTGAAGCATTTTTTGAAACAATAATAAGAGTATTGACTAATAGAGGTTGGTACGTTACTGATACATATATCGGACAACCAATGAAACATAATGAAAAGCACAAAGAGATTGATGACGCATTGAAGGGCAGTCGTAACCTATTCCCATTATTCAACCAGCCAAACAATGAGATACTATTGCAGGGCATGGAGCAAACAGGTACAAGCGTTGGGCTTAATGGTTGGGGGAAAGATAAGTCAGGCGAAAAGAAACCTGACACGCCTGAAGATCCTGCCGAATTTCGTACAGATGGTGGCGATGCTTGGGATACTCTTTTCATTGGTTGCAATAATTATAGAGTTGATGAGATATACTCTCGAATATCTTTGCCCAATGTTTATAAATAGTTTGGCAATTGCCAGGCTTTACGCTTATATCCTTTTACTGTTTGCATAAGGTATGCTAATAGTAAATGGATTTTCCTTTGTCAAATCTTTTCCAATAAGCATATCTAATGCTAACAATAAAACGATAACGTTTCAATCCCTATTGCAATAAAGGTTTAATACTATTCGTGCCTCATACGCATTAGGGATTTTAGGTGTTGATTTTTGGAGTAAAGTATAT
>Ga0316611_1000132_pt1 | contig 30433 bp, 32 predicted proteins | sample MIS2016202_MG_FD_207675 | JGI IMG/M metagenome (GOLD analysis project Ga0316611, IMG submission 207675) | Microbial mat bacterial communities from Middle Island sinkhole, Lake Huron, Michigan, United States - MIS.2016.202 | ecosystem: Environmental > Aquatic > Freshwater > Lake > Sediment... | reverse complement strand
GAAGGGAAGCTTGAAGATGAAGCGTTATCGAGCTGGCCTCGACAACAATTTCCTACTCGAAATTCTTGCTGCTTCTCTGTCTCACCCTTTATCACATTCTCCCTCCTAATTTGATGCGTTTACCCTGTAACACGAAGGAAACACCCAAGATCATTGTTGAGTGCAAAAAGCCTAAACGTAAAGATGGCATTGAGCAACTCAAAAGTTATATGAACGCTAAAGGTGCCCCAGTAGCGGTTTGGTCTAATGGTAGCGACAGTATTATCCTATATCGTCCTTATCCCCAGGATTACGACACCCTGTCCGATATCCCTAAGCGTGGGCAGAAACCTAAAGATGTCCTAGAGGAAAAAAAGACAATTGATCAACTTAAAGAGGATTTTAATTTTAAGAAGATCATTCAGGACTTGGAAGAACTTGTTCTGGCAGACAGCGGCAAAGATGAATTCAACGAGATTTTTAAATTAATCTTTGCTAAAATTTGGGATGAAAAGGAAGCAGTAGAAAATCGTAAAGATAGAAGTGTTGAATTCAGTAAAGCTATTGATCCTGATATTACTTATGATCGTATAAATGGTTTGTTCAACAAGGCTTGTAAAGAATGGTCTGGAATCTTCAGAGAAAATGAAGATATTGAGCTAGCTAAACGCCATCTACAGGTGTGTATTGGCCCCATTGAAGGGCTACGGCTCATGGGTTCTAATCTACGCATCATGGATGATGCTTTTGAATATTTGCTTCCCACCGAAGCCAAGAAAAAGAAAGGCCAGTTCTTCACACCGCGCCATGTTGTTGAAATGTGCGTGCGTATGCTTAATCCGACACGGAGAGAGTACGTTATGGATCCCTCCTGTGGTTCCGGTGGCTTTTTATTACACGCTATGGACTGGTGCTACCCAGCCGACAATAACGAGAAGCGGGAACTTCGTAAGCATAGGTATGCTGCCAAGTATCTCTGGGGTATTGATTTTGAAGCTCGTGCTGCCAAGACTTCTCGTGCGCTAATGCTTATTGCTGGGGATGGACATACTAATATATTCGGCCCTGATGTTAGTAGTCTTGATCCCACAACATGGTACGAAAGTGCTTCTGGTCAAGCCTTGATGCACGGGTTGCGGCAGGCTAAGTTAACAGTAGTTACAATCCCAGACCACGAAACTTTGAAAGATGACGATAAGGCTTGGGAATATTTTGATGAACTGAAATTCGATGTGATCCTTGCTAATCCGCCCTTTGCTGGGGAGAGGAAAGATCGTAAGATGCTGACTCATTACTATTTGGCAGGGCCAGCTCTTAAGCGTGCTGGAAATGACAAAGCTCCCAAGGAAGAGCGTGATGTTCTCTTTATCGAACGCATCTTAAAAATGCTACGTCCTGGTGGTCGCGCCGCCATCGTTCTGCCCCAAGGAAAATTTAACAATTCCACGCTGGCCTTTATCCGTGAATGGATTTTGAAAAAAGCGCGATTATTGGCAGTGGTGGGCCTGCATCCCAACACTTTCAAACCACATACTGGCACAAAGACTTCGGTTCTTTTTATTCAAAAGTATACTAAACAGCAACTAGACCAGATTGCCCATGTGCATGATGAGGTAGCTAAGGATTGCCCAGCCTATGAAGCCGAGATTCAGTCCCTGTTTGATAGACATGGCGAGGTGCCGGAAGAGGACATTCCGGAAGCAATCGCCGACTTAATCAGCGAAATTTTCAGTGAACCGGAAGCCGAAGATTTAGCTGAAGATGAAGGCGAAGACGAAGCTAGTGATGACGAAACTACCGAACTACCTAGCGAGGAGGAACGAATTGCCCAGGCTGAAGAGAAGATAGAAGACCTCAAGACTGAATTGAGCCGAGTGCAACGACAACTAGCTGACCTGGACAGCGAGGTGGAAGCCCTGCAACAGCAGCAGCAGGCTGAAATCGAGAACATTAGCAAAACTTTTGATGGCAACAAACGTGAACTTTCTGCTCATCTAAAACCGCTCAAAGCCGAGCATAAGGAAGCTGTGAAGGGGCTTAAAGCCGCACAGAAGGAAAAGACTAAACGATACAAGGCTGAGATTAAGCGGCTGGAAAAGGAAATACCCAATGCTGAGTATGACCTCAAACTACTTACTAACCGAGGCAAGCTAGAACTGATTCTGGCTGACGATGACCTTATCGCGACTCTCAAGGAGCGCTGGATTGCTACTGAAATTGCAAAAAGGTTGGACTATCCGATTTTTATGGCAGTGAGCGAACGTGGCGGCAAAAATAACTCCGGCGAGTATGAATACATGCTCGATGAAGATGGCCATTTCCTGGAAAACATTAATGGTCAACCTAAAATTGATCAGGACTTGGTGAACTATGACTTTACTGCTGCCGATCTGGCCAATGCTGCCAGCATCCCTGATGACCAGCTTTGTGTGGCAGAGGCATTTGTGCGCTTTGCCCAAAGTCAGGGGCTTGATTTTTGGAGGGCTGATTGATGGCGGTTTGGACATTAATTCAGTTATCCGATATCAGATCAGGATTCAGAATTGATTCTGAGTTTTACAAAAATGAATATATTCAGAAAGACCGTGATCTCTTAAAGTTAAAATGTTCATCACTTGGCCACTTAGCAAAAGTGACTGATGGTGAGCATGGTTCTGTTAATTTTGTCGGTAGCGGAATCAAATACTTAACAGCTGAGAATGTTAAACAGGGTTATATAGATTTTGAAAAGGTTCGTTTCGTTGGCTTGGAGGTTGATAAAAGAAATGCCAGAGCTAGCGTAAACGTTGGTGATATTTTAATTTCAATTAAAGGTACACTTGGCGAGGTGGGAGTTGCAGAAATGCAACTACTGCCAGCCAACATGAATCGAGATGTTGCGATTATAAAACCATTTCTTTTTGCCCCTTCAGGACATTACATTGCTGCTTTTTTAAGATCATCTTATGGTGCATACCAACTAGCTCGTGAGGGTTCAGGTGGCGTTCAACAGATGATTACTCTTGAACGCTTAAGAGGAATTAAAATACCGCTAGTATCAGATTTTGGCGTTAATTTAGTGACATACGAATATAAGCAAGCACAAATCAAACGCCAAGAATCTATTGATTTATACACTCAATCTCAAAAACTGATCGAATCCGAGATGGGGCTAGATCAGCTACATTTTGACAAACCAGTGGGCTACACAGCGCAGTTTAGCGATTTGGAGATATCTCATCGTAACGATGCCCAACACTACCAGCCTCGCTTTACTCAACTTCTAGAACATCTTGAACAATTCCCGACAAAGCGTGTGCGTGAAATCTGTCTCTATAACAGACGAGGCATTCAGCCCATTTACTCCAACAAGGGAACTCATCCGGTTATCAACAGCCAACACCTTGGCGAAAAACACATTAATTATGATGGACTGCAAAAAACAACTGAATATTTCTTCAATGCATCTCCAGAGGCGCATATTCAGAAAGACGATCTTCTTATTTATACTACAGGTGCTTATGTTGGCAGAACCAATGTATATCTCGATGACACTCCTGCTTTCGCCAGTAACCATGTAAATATATTGCGGTTATCATCACAAATTGATCATGCATATATGGCAATGGTATTGCAATCAATCATTGGTCAATTTCAAACACAAAAACACGCACGAGGCAGTGCCCAAGCCGAGCTTTACCCAGCAGATATTAACAAGTTTGTTGTTCCCTTGCTCTCACATGAAAAACAGGCGGAAATCGGTAATTTAGTTCGTGAGAGTCTAGTGAAAAAACGAGAATCTTTTCAACTTCTTGAACAAGCAAAATTCCGTGTCGAACAACTCATTGAGGAGGCAGTGAAAGAATGAATCGATTTCGTAGCAGGTTTGCTCGACTAGGTGTATCTGTAGTATTGAGTGAGATCCAGTAAGTAGCTAGGCGCAATTAAATAAAGTAGTAGAGTGGGCATTGCCCACCGATAATTTAAAAGTTGGTAGGCCATGCCCACTACCAATTTTTAGCGATACATCAAAAAACACTCATGACAGCCAAAGAACAACTCCTAAAAGCAATTGAACAAGCACCAGATCCTCTACTTGAAGAGGTTTTAGATTTTCTACTCTTTATCCAATCACGGCATAACCTTCATCAGCTAAAATCATCCACCCACCAAACCCAAAAGCGGCAATGGTCGCCCCACTTCTTTGAGCTTACAGCCGGTTCTTGGCAAGGTGAGCCTCTGATCAGAGCAGAACAAGGTGAACAACTAGACCGCGATTTCCTATGATGTATCTGCTGGATACAAACACTTGTATACGATATAAACCCAGCTTCTCCCGCCCTCCACCCATCGCTAAACTGAATAAAAAACCCATCAACCCACCATAAACCACCCCCCAGATAACCCACCCCCAGAGCGCGATGGGTACGCTGACGCGGATCGCATTCTCGCCACCCTACGCAAAATCGCCCCCCACCTTCACCAAAAATATGGCGTAACCCGCCCCGGTATTTTCGGCTCCCTCGCCCGCAACGAAGCCACCCCCGCAAGCGATATCGATATCATCCTCGAATTGAATGTACCCGACCTGTTCACCATGGTAGACATCAAAACCGATCTCGAAGAAACATTTCAACGCTCCATCGATCTCATTCGCGATCGCCCCCACATGAATCCCTATCTCAAACGCTGCATCGATCACGACGCAATTTATATCTGACTGCCAATGCCTGACCCAACCCTAATCTACAAAAAACTTTTACTTAGCGGGGATGTTCTATGATGGAGTGAGCTTAGTCTGTTGGAGGATTGGGGGATGGAAACGATCAAGTTACAGGCTCACATTGGCCAAGATGGTACTTTGCAGGTAACAGTTCCAGAACGCTTGAGGAATCAAGATTTAGAAATTTTGATGGTCTTTCAACCTGTCGTGATTACGGCTTCTGAACAATCACCATCGACTCCTGATGGATTCGTTGACCCTGAAACTTTAGGATTTTCTCGTTATTTTTTGAAAGAAGTTATTGGCGGTTGGCTTGGAGAACCGCTAGAACGTCCACCACAATTAGAATTTGAGGAGCGAGAGGAATGGACGTAACCTATCTATTGGATACTAATGTTTGTATCAAAATTCTCAACTCCTCAAACTCATTAGTCAATCAACGCCTTCTTTCTACCCCCAAAAACAACATTCGTCTTTGTACAATCGTTTACAGTGAATTCTATTACGGTGTCTGTTGTAGCACACAATTTCAGAAAAATCTAAACAAAATCAATGGTTTTTTTGATGAGTTTATTGTAGTTCCGTTTGATATGCAAAGTGCTAAAGTTGCGGGTGAAATTAGAGCGTAGCTTGCGATGGCAGGCAATCCAATTGGTGCAAATGATTTACTGATTGCGGCGATCGCCATTGCCCATTCTTTAACCTTAGTTACACATAATACCCGTGAATTTGGTCGAATAGAGCAGTTAGCCTATGAAGATTGGGAGTAATTAAATAAGGTGGGCATTGCTCCAACCCTCATTGCACTGAACTTAGCCCTCTTCTGTCACTCTAGGCAATTTTGACGAATTTGCGCGATCGCAGCCAACGAAAGAATCAGCATTTGAACCCGATCTGACAGAAGAGGGGTATCTAACAATTTTCGACCATAGTTTTGATGGCGATCGCCATCAATGGCGGCAAAGGTTACGTCTCCACTTTATAATGAAGGTCATGATGGATCAATTGCTGTTCATGGAGACAGATCATGATTGCACAGCTTAAATCTGCGGGGATGACGGTGGCGGAGTATCTGGCTTGGGAGGCAGAGCAACCGATTAAACACGAATATATTGATGGTGAGGTTTACGCAATGGCAGGAGCGACGTTACCCCATAATGATATTGTGTTGAATTTGTGTATTTTACTGCGTTCTCATCTTCGTGGGCAGGGTTGCCGTGTTAATGTTTCTGATGCGAAGGTTAAGGTTTCTGAGCAGGGGCCGTATTTTTATCCGGATCTGGTGGTGAGTTGTGATGAGCGCGATCGCCGCGCCATTGAAGCGATTCAATATCCTTGCTTAATTGTTGAAGTACTTTCACCGAGTACCGGGGCATTTGATTATGGCCAAAAGTTTCAGTTTTATCGCCAAATTCCGACGCTCAAGGAATATGTTTTAATTGATGCAACTCAGATCAGAATTGATCGTTATACCCAAAATGCGGCGGGCAAGTGGGAGTTAACGGCTTATCCTGAAGATGGGGGGGATTTGGAGAATTGCCCATTGGAATTAAGCAGTTTAGATTTTCGCTGTAGTTTGGGGTTAATTTATGAAGATGTGGAGTTGAAGGGCGATCCCAATTTTGGTATTGAGTAAGTCCATGGGGGTTGGGGCGATCGATAAGAAGGCGATCAGGCGATCAGGCGATGTGGATGTAGGGGCGAAAAATTTTTCGCCCTCCCCGATGGCTTTACTCCCCATTGAATGCTCAATGTCATTGCTTCTCTCCAGACGGCAGAGCCGCCCAATACCCATGCATCAGCCATTGCACCCGTAGCCGGTGATACATCAAGAGGAGTTTACCCGTAACCCGTTCCCATCCCCGTTGTAGCAGGCTGCGGGGTGCTTGTTCGATGCGTTTTTGTTGTTCAAAATAGGCAGATTTAGCCATAGGAGAAGATTGGCCTTGGCGAATTCGCACCGTTTCAATCCGATCATCAAAAAAATCCAAACCGGGCATTTCATGATGATGAATCGGAAACTTACTTTTGATCGCCGCTAAAGCCATGGCATAGGTGGGGTGTTTATGGAGGCCCAACGTATCAGCATAAAGGGCTAAATCTCCCCACAGTTTGAGAAACTCCTGTTCACGGCCCTGATCTTGATGCAGCACAAATAAAAATTCATTAATAAACTTTAAATCAGGATGAGCAGGATCAACGCCAATCCGGTGCGCCATTTTAATCATCACGTTCGTTTTGTGGCGAAGTTCGGTAGATTGGGGATGCTTCTCCCGTTGGGCTTGCAAATGGTGATGGAGATTGCCACAACTGCGGGCCGTTAAACCGGGTAAAAATTCCAGATCCGCCGGGATGGGCGCACAAATGCGCACATCAGCATCCAAATACATCACCTTCGGGGCAATCGTGAGTCCATGGGCGATCGCAAATCGTCGTTCATGGTAGGGCAAGACCCCCCGACGGTTATGGTTCACCGCCTGAACATTGGGATGGGCGGCAAAGTGATGGGGTTGATTGGTGTAGAGGATGAGGGGATGAGCGGGGGCAAATTGAGCTAAATCGGTGGCCAGTAATTGGGCCATACGATTATATTTTGTGCCAAAGGCAGCCGTACAAAAACACAAGGATGACTGACTTGTTTTGTGTGGCATGATCCAGAAAAATGGCAGCGACAATAGAGATTATCGTGGCAAAGCCAGCAAGATGGCATCCCTCTCTGGGGTCATTTTAGCGACGGATCCGGTGATCAACTGGCCCCTTCCCATGGGAAACTAAGGAGAATTGCACGTTTTGGGCAATATGGCGCATCCTTCTGGCCCCTATCAAAGTCGCTTGTTTAATGCGATCAATCGTCAACGGCTCCGCTGGGGCGATCGCCTTGGCCGGGGGTTGCGTTCGGCCCAAGTGGCGGCGGTGTGGGGGCTGCAAATGTTGCTCTATCCCGTTTACCTCCTGACCCAATTGGGGCGAGACTTAGCCCTCCGGCTTGAAGCAGCGGTGACGCAAACCGAACCCCCCAGCTTGGAGCCGCCGGACTGTGATGGCCCCTTGCAGCGCACCTTAGCCACCCTGGAGGGATTTATTGCCCATTTACCCGTGGCGGTGATACCCCACGGCTTACCAAAGGCGATCGCGCCCACTGAAGAACTCCATCCGACGGTGCGGGGCATTGCCTGCGATTGTGACAGTCAAGGTTTGGTGTTAACGACAGAGGAAAATGAAAGCCTCGCGGTCTTGTCCCCCGATCAACAACAGAGCCTCGCCACCCAAATCCGCATTGAACTGGCGGATTATGCCTATCAAAACTACCGCCGTAAAATCCAAAGCTATCAATACCTGATCCCCGCCCGCCTTGGGGAAGATCCCCAGATTTGGCCCCTGTGGCGACGGTTTTGGCAATTGATGCGCTGGGTGCAGCAAAGTCCGGTGGCGATCGCCACCAATGTGTTTGGCGAAGCGCGGTTTGTGCCGCCGCCGTTGCTGCCGGTGGTGGTTCCGGTGAATCTGCCCCCCCTGCCGCTACCGGCAACCCTCTGTCAGCAGTTGGATCAATCGGCGATCCGTTTAGAAACACAGCAGGAGCAGTTACAGGGGCAATGGTGGGCTTGGGTGGAGCGGGTGAGCGATCGCCCCGCCTTTCCGGGTACGGCTCAAGCCTTGGTGCAAAAGGCGATCGCCTACTTTTTCGGCATTGAACGCCCCCAAGCTTTACCCGAAACTCAACCCCGTTTAGAGAAACAACCCTGGCTCCATTGGGAAGAACTCCCCGCCATTTCCTCAGGCTTTGTTAGCCAAGTGCCAAAGCGGCGCTCCTTACTAGAGCTTGATGCAGATATGGCCATTGAACTCTACGCCCTCAATCCTCCCCCCGTTGCCCCCCCGATGCACCCCCCCGATCCTCCCCCTGCCCTCAACCATTCCCCCGCCCAAACCCCAGACCATCAGCCGGATTGGTTAGAAGTGGAGGCTCAACCCGTAGGCTATGAGCGCCATTGGTTGGAAATTTTGCTGAATGGGTTTGATCAGTTCATGGCGAAGGTGGAAAAGGTGGCGATCGCCTTTTGGCGTTGGTTGCTGCGAGGCTGGCGATGATTAGTTATCTCAAGGGCGATGCCGTTGCCATTGTCCGCCGTCCCCCCCGCACCTTGTTGATTCTTGAAGTGCAGGGCATTGGCTATGAGGTGCAAATTCCCCCCCGCTGGTTGCCAGTGCCTTCTTCCACCCAGGGAGACGGGGAGGGCGAAAAATGTTTCGCCCCTACGCATGAGGGGGCATTAATTCAGGTTTTCACCCATCAGCAAATTCGTGAGGATCACATGATCCTTTATGGTTTTCCCACGGCGGCGGAGCGGGATTTATTTCGTCAGTTAATTGCCGTGACGGGGATCGGGGCGCAATTGGCGATCGCCCTCCTCAACACGTTCAGCCTAGAGCAACTCGTGGAAGCCATTATCAGCGAAAACACCAAGACCCTAATCCAAACGCCGGGAGTGGGGAAAAAAACCGCCGAGCGGATCATTTTGGAATTAAAAACCCAATTGGGCCAATGGCGCAAAGTTGCCGCCATCCCCACCCCCACCACGGGCGGCCTTGATCCCACCCTTCAAGAAGATGTGGAACTCACCCTCTTAGCCCTCGGCTATGAACCAGCGGAAATCTGGGAAGCCATCACCCATCTCCGCCAAGATCCCCGCCTCCAACAGAACCCCACCCCCGAAGACTGGATCAAAGGGGCGATCGCCTGGTTAAGCCAAGCCTGATGGCAAGCAAAAGTCTTTATAATAAATGCTCTACTCCCTATTGACCCGATTACCGTGACCACCACTCCCCGCCCTGCTCCCACCCGCCAACCCGATGCCCTGGGCCGCTTTGGCCGCTTTGGGGGTAAATATGTCCCTGAAACCCTGATGCCCGCCTTGGCAGAACTAGAAGCCGCCTATGAACAGTATCGCCAAGACCCCGACTTTACGACGGAATTAGATGGCCTCCTCAAGGATTATGTGGGCCGCCCCAGCCCCCTCTATTTTGCCGAACGCCTCACCCAATACTATGCCCGCCCCGACGGTACAGGGCCGCAAATTTACCTCAAACGGGAAGACCTTAACCATACCGGCGCTCACAAAATCAATAACGCCCTCGCTCAGGTTCTCCTCGCTAAACGGATGGGCAAACAGCGGATCATTGCTGAAACCGGCGCGGGCCAGCATGGCGTGGCAACGGCTACGGTTTGCGCTCGCTTTGGGTTGGAATGCGTCATTTATATGGGCGTGCAGGATATGGAACGCCAAGCCTTGAATGTGTTTCGGATGCGGCTGATGGGGGCGACGGTGCAACCCGTGGAGGCGGGAACGGGAACGCTCAAGGATGCCACATCAGAAGCAATTCGCGATTGGGTGACGAATGTGCAAACCACCCACTACATCCTCGGTTCCGTAGCGGGGCCTCACCCTTACCCGATGATGGTGCGGGATTTCCATCATGTGATTGGCCGGGAAACCCGCCAACAATGTTTAGAAAAGTGGGGCGGTGTGCCGGATATTCTCCTCGCCTGTGTGGGAGGAGGATCTAACGCCATGGGGTTATTTTATGAATTTCTCCAAGAGCCATCGGTGCGCTTAATTGGGGTAGAAGCGGCGGGTTCTGGGGTGGAAACGCCCTACCATGCGGCGACGTTAACGAAGGGAGAGCCGGGGGTACTCCATGGGGCGATGAGCTATCTGTTGCAGGATCAGGAGGGTCAGGTGGTGGAGGCCCATTCGATTAGTGCGGGGTTGGATTATCCCGGTGTGGGGCCGGAGCATAGCTATTTGATGGAAACGCACCGGGCGGAATATTACAGCGTCACCGATGCCCAAGCGGTGGAAGCGTTGGAGCGGTTATCGCAATTGGAGGGGATTATTCCGGCCTTGGAAACTTCCCATGCGATCGCCTACTTAGAAACCCTTTGCCCCCAACTCAACGGTAGCCCTCGCATTGTTCTCAATTGCTCTGGCCGGGGGGATAAGGATGTGCAAACGGTGGCGAAATATTTAGCAGAACGGGATGGGCAAAATCATGGTTGAGGCTAATTTAGAGAATTTTCAAGTGTGCGATCGCGATCTTGATGGGGCTACCCTCGCCCGCTATCAGGGGGCGGCAGCCTTGGCCATCGATACGGAAACCATGGGGTTAGTGTTGGGGCGCGATCGCCTCTGTTTGGTGCAAATCTGCGATCCCAATGGTTATGTCACGGCGATCCGCATTGCCTTAGGTCAACGGGAGGCCCCGAATTTAAAAACGCTGTTGGCATCCCCCCAAATCACGAAAATTTTCCACTATGCCCGCTTTGATGTGGCGCAGTTGAAATATACGTTCGGCATTGAAACTAACCCGATTTTCTGCACGAAAATCGCCAGTAAATTAGCCCGCACCTACACCGGCAACCACGGTTTAAAAGCTTTGGTGCAGGAACTCACGGGGGTGGAATTGGATAAAAGTTCCCAAAGTTCCGACTGGGGCAACCCGGCCAACCTTTCCCTCCAACAGTTGGCCTATGCTGCCAATGATGTGCGCTATTTAATCGAGATGCGATCGCAACTCACCGCGATGCTCCAACGCGAAGGCCGCTGGGAACTGGCCGAGCGATGTTTTACGGCTCTCCCTCTGTTTGTGGATCTGGATATGATGCAGTTCAAGGATATTTTTGAGCATAAGTAGGGGATGGTAAACTCAAGGATCGCAATCTCAAAATAAGCAATCATGACGCAACACCGGATCACGCTGCTGCCTGGGGATGGAATTGGCCCGGAAATTATGGCCGTGACAGTCAAAATATTGGAGGCGATCGCCCCCCGTTTTAACCTCGAATTTAGCTTCACCGAAGCCTTGATCGGCGGCGTGGCCATTGATGCCACGGGCAACCCCCTCCCCCCGGAAACCCTGACCCAATGCCAAAACAGTGATGCTGTGCTTCTGGCGGCGATCGGGGGTTATAAATGGGATAATCTGCCCCGCGCCCAACGGCCAGAAACGGGTTTATTGGGTCTGCGGGCCGGCTTGGATCTCTTCGCCAACCTGCGCCCCGCGACGATTCTCCCGCAACTGATCGACGCATCCAGCCTGAAGCGGGAAGTGGTGGAAGGGGTGGATATTATGGTCGTGCGGGAATTGACCGGCGGCGTATATTTTGGCCAACCCAAGGGCATTTTTACCGATGAAACGGGCCAAAAACGGGGCGTGAACACGATGGCCTATACCGAATCGGAGATTGACCGCATTGCCCAAGTCGGTTTTGAAACCGCCCGTAAACGGGGGGGGAAACTTTGCTCGGTGGATAAAGCCAATGTTTTAGATGTGTCGCAACTGTGGCGCGATCGCCTCACGGCCATGGCTCCCCAATATCCCGATGTGGAACTCTCCCATCTCTATGTTGATAATGCTGCGATGCAGTTAGTTCGCGCCCCCAAGCAGTTTGATACCATCGTCACGGGCAATCTATTTGGCGATATCCTCTCCGATGCCGCCGCAATGCTGACGGGTAGTATTGGAATGCTCCCCTCTGCCAGTTTAGGTGTAGCGGGCAAACCGGGGGTTTTTGAACCCGTTCACGGCTCCGCCCCCGATATTGCGGGCCAGGATAAGGCGAATCCCTTAGCCCAAGTCCTCAGCGCCGCGATGATGCTCCGCTATGCCCTCGATCAACCGGCAGCGGCGGCTTGTTTAGAAAAGGCTGTCACCACCGTTTTAGATCAAGGCTATCGCACCGGAGACATTATGTCTGAGGGGATGACGTTAGTAGGATGTCAAGCCATGGGGGAAGCGCTGCTCAAGGTTTTGTAAGGAGTCAAATGGATGGGCGTGGGGCGAAAAATTTTTGTGCCTCCGGCAGGCTTACGCCAACGCCCCTACAAATTCAAAGGAGAGAGGAAAAAGGAGAGAGAAACGAGCAAGACCAATTTTTCCTACTCCCCACTCCCCACTTCCTACTCCCCACTTCCCACTTCCTACTTCCTACTCCCCACTCCCCACTTCCTACTCCCCACTTCCCACTTCCCACTTCCTACTCCCCACTTCCCACTTCCTACTTCCCACTTCCCACTCCCATTACCTGCCAACCCCGCGATCGCAATCTTGCCTGCGCCCGCTCTGGCTCCAATGTGGCTAAATAGTTGGGCGGCTCCCAAGGATGAATCACGGGATAGTCCGCCGGATAAAGTAGGGGCCGCCAAAACCCTTTCCAGAGGCGAAAGACGGTGTAACCTTTGCTTTCTAAATAGCTGCTGGCGGGGCTGGGATAGCCCTCATGCTGTTCGTAGAGAATATCACGGATGCAATGGTGACTGAGGAGGCGATCGCACCCCTTTAAGGCGGCCAATTCATGGCCCTCAATATCAATTTTAACCACGCCAATGGGGAGATCATCGGGGAAATGCAAATCCCCCGTTGTCACCGTCACCGTTTCCTGCCGCAAGGTTTCCGCCGGATTGGGATCATCCCCCGTAAGCAATGCCGCCTCGCCGCGATTATGTTTGGGAATCCGGAGCGTGGCGGTTCCCGGTTGATCCGAAAGGGCGAGGGGGAAGAGTTTAATGGGGGAAGGGTTAACGCACCGATCGCAATTGGCCACCAATTCCTGATAAACCTCTGGATTGGGTTCAAAGGCAATCACTCGCCCCTGATCTCCCGTTTTTGCCGCGAATAAACCCGTGATATAGCCAATATTCGCGCCAATATCTAGCACCGTTTCCCCCGGATCCGTCAGCCGCCACAGGGTTTCCGTGAGGGCTAAATCGTAAATCCCCATCATCCATAAAGACCATTCCACCTTGTCATCGGGATGGGGACGAATGGCGATCGCCCCTCCCCAAGGTAAGGGCAAAGTTTGCAGATCAGGGATTGCCGTTCTGCGCCAGAAGCGATGCCAAATTTGCACCGGTTGGAGGAAATATTCAGGGCGATTGAGGGCAGTGGGGAGGGTCATTCAGGGCTGGAGGGTTTGGGCGTGGTGGGCGAAGAATTTTAGGATTTGGAGAACAGGATAGAGGCCGTTGTCATGATTGCGGAGGCTAAATTCATCGGAGCAGGCGTAAAGAAAGCCAGCGGCTTGGGGGATGAGTTTTAAAAAGAGGAAGTTAGCCCCATTGGTGAGCATCCCGTAGCGGGGTTGGGGGCTGGGATTAGCTAATAAATAGGCCAGGAGTTGCGATCGCCCCACCTCCAAGGAAAATGCCGCCTGTTTCGATTCAATGACCAAAATCCAAAGATCTTCCCACAACACTAATACATCTAGATTGCCCATCACCTCTAATTCTTGATCCTGCGCCACAATCGCCGTCGCCGTTTCCGATTGAATCCGAAAGGGAGGCAAAAAGAAACCCGCTAAATCTAACAGTGGTGATAGCACCACGAGTTTAACGGTATTTTCCAAGAGGGGGGGATAACGGAGCAGGTAGGTGTAGCTGAGTTTAATGCGATCGCACCGTTCCCGCTCTGAGATCGTCAAGTCCGGTAAATCGCAATACCATTCGGGGAAATGGGTGCGATCGTCGGTATATTCGAGGTGAAAGTTTTCCTCTAACTCATGGAGGGGGATTGTGCGAGCGGTGCGGGTCAGCATTGCAGGAATCCAGGGTTTTTTAAGTTATAGAAAATTCGCTTCATTCGCTTGTAGGGGCGTTGGCGTAAGCCTGCCGGAGGCACAAAAATTTTTCGCCCCTACACCCGTTAATTCTACGACCAAAAGCTTATAATTCCCTTACACCTAGGGGCTAAACCCCTGATCTGGATTCTGCTTCACCCCCCAACCATCAATCATGTTGATTCGCGCCTTAGCTGATTGTGAGGAATTTATGGCGGGCGATCGCACCCGCCTCCGGGAACTCCTCCACCCCGATAAACAACCCCTCAATCTCCGCTATAGCCTCGCCCATGCCACCGTTGCCCCAGGAGAAACCTCCACCCCCCACGCCCTCACCACCAGCGAGGTGTACTACATTCTCCAAGGGGAAGGACAGATGCACATTGGGGAGGAAGTGGCCACCGTCAAGCCTGGGGATGCTATTTATATCCCGCCCCAAGCCCACCAATATATTGAAAATATTGGCAGAGAACCTTTGATCTTTCTCTGCATTGTCGATCCCGCTTGGCAAGCAAGGGATGAAATCGTTTTTGATGCAGATTAAAGCCTTGGCCCCCACGCTAAACTAAAAGAAACCGATTAGCCCCCGATCAATCCTATGCTTCGACGGTTTTTGTGGGCTACTGTGGCCATAGGTGCGCTTCTGCCCCTCCCCAGCCATGCCCAAATTCCCCGCCTCAATCTGACGCTCCACGCCCAAACCACCGCCGTTAATGCGATCGCCTTTACCCCCAATGGCGATATTTTAATCAGCGGCGGTGGCCACAATGATGGCCGCCTGCGCTTTTGGCGTACCGCCACAGGCCGGATGCTCCGCACAATTCGCAGTCAACGGATGGGGATCCTCGCCATTGCCCTTAGCCCCGATGGGGAATACCTGGCCAGTACGGGGGAAGATGGGGAAATTCATTTTTGGAGCCTGACGGATGGGGACTTTAAACATACATTGCGGGCTCATCGTGGCAATGTTTTAGATCTGGCTATTACGCCGGATAATCAAGTGCTGATTAGTGCGGGCCTTGATGGGGTCAAAGTTTGGGACTTGCATCGCTATCGCCTCCTTTACACCCTCACGGACTTTCAACCCATTGCCCACATTGCCCTCCATCCCAATGGCCAAATTTTGGCCGGCGGCACACTAGACGGCCAAGTTTTCCTCTGGAATTTGCGCAGTGGGGAGGCGCTGGCAAGTCTCGCCGCCCATGAAATGGCGATTACGGCTCTGGCTTTTACTGCTGATGGCGAAACGCTAATTACGGGGAGTGGCGATCGCACCCTCAAACTTTGGGATCTCACCACGAACCGCCTCCAAATCACCCTAACGGGCCACAGTGGCCCGATCACTGCTCTCGCCCTCACTCCCGATGGCGAAACGGTGATCAGCGGCAGCCATGATGGGATCCGGGCTTGGGATCTGGCCAGTGGGAATCTGCTCACCTATTGGCAGGGCCATCAAGATTGGATTACGACCTTGGCGATTTTTCCCGATGGCCAGGGCATTGCCAGTGGCGATTTAAGTGGCAAAATTAAATTGTGGCAATGGCCGCCTGAATTTCCCCCTGCACTTCCTTCTGAATTTGATGAGCCAACTTGATCAACGTCACCCCCAAGAAAGTCGCGATCGCCTGATTATTGCGACGATCCAAAAAGATGGTGAACTCTCGAACTATAACAAGGTCGAGTTAGCCCGCCTGTTGATCCGCTATCAAAATTTTCCCGGTGCAAGGGAAATTCAAACGGAACTCCAAGCCCTGTTAGCACAGCACCAACTCACGGAACCGGAACTCTTCGCCCAAACTCGCGCTATTCACGCCACCGGCCAAATCTACCGTCGCAGCAAGGGCGGTGACGAACCCCAAGACTGGAGCTAACCCCCAATTGAGAAGACCATTAACGACTAACATCGTCACCATGGTCAATATTCCTTAACTACTTTTTGCGATCACTCTCCTTGGCGAGGGTTTCGGGATTTGTAAATCATAACCATTTATTTTGGATGGACGCATCGTCTTTTTAGATTTTTCATGTTTCCCAGTAAATTATCAGTGATAATTTTTGCGGTAATAGCACCGTCAACATTATCGTAAAAATACGAAGAATGCGCATCCTGGGTCGCAGCGATCATTGCTAAATCAAATTCACCAAGGTTTATGAGTGTCTGTTCAGATCGATTCGCACATTGCCAGACATACTGATCAAAAAACTCTAATTTATCACTAATTTCATTTTCTATTGCAGCATTCAGAGGATAGGCCATCATATCAGATGAATGAATAATATTTACCCACCTTAAATGATTTGAAATTTTAGAGTTTTGTTGCATACGATCTTCAAGAATTTGGTCAATGATAGAAAAATCGAGATCTAGCATTTGCTTGAGAAACAGCAATGGAGATCCCATTGTAGTGACACTTTCTATATTGCTACTATTTAGGATTTCACGAAAAGCAAAAGCTGGATCATGATCAAGAAAATAGTTTGAAAATAAAAGATCCCACAAAATAAAACTACCAAGGGAGTGAGCAACAAAATGAATTTTAGTATCGCTAGGATGATTTTTTAAAAATTGATCAAGTTGTTCGCAAATCGTTTGACGAATAATCTTACCACGTTTAGGATTTTGATAAATCAGAAAATCACCTAAGAAATTATTAATCAACTCATTTCTTTGATTTTTATATCTATAAATATCGTCATGGTATTTTTGATATTCTTGATGTAGCTTGCAGGCTTGAGAATGATCTTTTTCAATATATCCAATAATTTGATGCTTTTTGTCATTAAATAAATTCCCCCAAAAGCTTGAGTAAAAGTTGATTTCTGTTTTAATATTCCTCCGAATATTTTTAATCAATGCATCAGCATATCTAGAGCTTTTGGTGTTAACGCCATGAATAAAAAAGACAAGCATTGTAGATCAATATTCCTTGATGATTAAGTTTTTACAACCAATTTCCAAACCTTACTTGCTTACTTACTATATTCGCTAAAACGAATCAGTGTCTAATACCTTACCCTTTTCAGATTGTCGGAATAAGCCACGGAATAAGCCTTGATTTTTACGATCTTTTTCTAATTCATTAACATTCAGGGAGTAATTGCTAACCGTCAGTAATCGCTCACTGACAAAAGAGTTACGTTTTTCTGATTCATACTGGAAATAAACAGTTGCAACCCTTACGCCATTTTTCATTAATGCACGGACTAATGGCACAAAATCACCATCACCCGTTACTAAAACAGCGATATCAATTTTATCTTCAAGCCCGATTTGTAAAGCATCAATCGCCAGAGTAATATCGACCCCTTTTTCTCCTTGTGCCGAAGACATTGGCACATATTTGGGTTCAATGCCAGCGTGCATTAGGTCAATATGACGATTTCTATCGACTCGACGCTGTTGATCATTGGATTGGCCTGAATGATGTAAGCCTTGAAACCAAGCAGCATAGACAACACGGTAGTTATAGTATCCTTGTTCTTTTTCCCGCAAAAAACTTTCAATCATGACATGAAAGGGCGTGAAAACCATCCATCCTAAATTTCGATCTGCATAAAAATGAATTTGAGCATAGGAAAAGTAAGAACCATCATAGAAAACGCCAATTCTGCAAATTGATTTATCACTCATTATTAAATATTAGTTAAGGTCATTACAGTTTTGCCTATAATGTCAAGCGTAGCATTAAGCGCAGTCTCTCTACTAGATCAATGGCTGAATGACCTACTTGATCATCTAGTTGGAGCCGATTTGCTTCGTTTAGGGATTGGAAGATGATAATTTTAGTCCCCAGTGGGTTACTCATTCAGGGGAGCAGCCTGTAATTGCGCCACCACCTGGTTTAAGCCCACAGAATTAGAGGCTTTGAACAAAATCCGATCGCCCCCTTTCATCATTCCCTGCAACACCTCAACCACCTCCCCATGGGTCTGACAAGCAATCCCAACCCCAGCCCCATTGAGGATTTCTTGAGCTTCAGGATCATCCACCAACACAATTAACTCGTTAATTCCCAAATCCCGCGCCACTTGCCCCACCCCGCCATGTAACCGGGGGGAATCATCGCCTAACTCCTTCATCGTCCCTAAAACTGCAATGTGGCGCATTCCCGGCGTAGCCTTCAGCAACTTTAACGCCGCCACCATCGACTCATAACCCGCATTGTAGGTTTCATCCAATAACGCAATATCCCCCGGTAGATCCAGGCGGCGCGATCGCCCCCCTGGTAAATCCACCCTTAAACCCCCCGTTAACCGTTGCCAATCCAAACCGAGGATTTGCGCCACCGCCAACGCCGCTAAATAGTTCGAGGCATTATGTTCCCCCGGTAAAGGTAAAGGGAAATCAACACCGCCCACCCGCAGCGTTTCAGTATTGACCATCTCCCCCCGCAAATCCCCAACTGTGAGGCCATAGGTGAGGGTTTCCCCCTGCCAAAATTGGGGAGCCGTGGCCATGAGGCGGGCATTATCGGCATTGAGGAGGGCGATACTATCGCGGGGCATTGTGGCCAGGAGTTCACATTTAGCATTGGCGATCGCCTGCTCCGACCCCAACCGCCCAATATGCGCCGTTCCCACATTCGTAATTAACCCAATCGTGGGCTGGGCAATCGCCGTTAATTCCGCAATTTCCCCCGGCCCCCGCATCGCCATTTCAATCACCCCATAGTCATGCTCTGGGGTGAGATCTAACAGCGTTTTCGGCACACCAATTTCATTGTTGTAATTTTTCGCAGTCTTATGGACAGCGCCATATTGCCCCAACACCGCCGCAATCAGTTCCTTCGTCGTCGTTTTCCCCACCGAGCCGGTAATGCCGATGATCGGGATCGTGAACTGTTGCCGCCACCATTGCCCCAATTGTTGATAAGCCCGCAACGTATCCGCCACTTGAAACTGTGGGATCGGTAGATCCGCCACCGGCTCACTTACCACAGCGGCGATCGCCCCCCCCGCCGCCGCATTCATCACAAAATCATGACCATCAAACTTTTCCCCCTTGAGGGCGATGAATAACTCTTCCCCCTTGAGGCCACGGCTATCGGTGGTGATAGCGGCGATGGCTTCCGGCCCCACCGCCGCCGCTCCTATCAGCTTGGCTTGAAGGAGAGAAGCAAGCTGATCTAGAAAGAATTGCACCGTCATAGGGGTTAGGGGGTGATAGGGACGAAAGACTTGGATTTCCGGAGGTTAGCCTAGCGAGGGGGAGCGATCGCTGTCAAGGTTTCCCCGATCCGTGATTGTACCGAACGGTTCCCCCACAGTTCAGGCTATGATCAAAGCTAGGGATCGTTGACGGGTCATCATGGATTGATCCAAGACAAGTAGCGAAAAGAGTGATCTACGGTGGAGAGGTGACACAAGCCAACTACAGGATTAACCCTGATCGTAGGAAAATTCAGCACGAATTGCTATAAAAGACAGGGAGGCCCTTTGGTGACAATGTTGATGAACCCTGATGCCACAACCAGCGATTATGAGCAAATGGTGACAGACCACCTGCTCTATGCTGTACAAACTGAGTCACCGGAAGATCTCCTAGATCGCTTTCGCCGTCTCTTTATTGGTGGGCGTAGCTACGAACCCCTCGAAATACGGGATGCCCTCGAAAAAATCGCCTGTGTGAAGGGATCTGACGAATTCTTTCCCTTCCTGCTCAACCGCTGCTGCCACATCCTGATCAACCGTTGGCAAATGCAACCCAATACCCGCTGGGCCATTTCCGAATTGGTGGAACAACTGAAATTTATCCCCCCCATCGGGAATATTTACGCCCGTGGCCCCCGCCGCCTCCGCCAGTTGATGCATGATTTCAGTGCGACGGAGCAATATTTAACGCTGCAACGGTTGGCCACAGTGATCAGCAACACTAACGAGGAACATGGCAAATTGCGCCCCCGTCGCCTCACCCAGGCCGATAAAAATAATGAGCGCCTCGTAGGGCAATTGATTAACCGTTATCCCTACCTCTATGAGCATTGCTTACTCAGTCAAGATAGCAGCTATGAAAATCAGCAAACGGTGCGATTGATCCGCGATAAACTCCAAACTCAATTTGAATTAGATCTTTCCCATTACGTCACCTATCAACTGCGGCTCAAGGATGCCAAAGCTGAAGGGCGGATCATTCATCCTGTAGATAATCCCACCCTATTGAGCGATCGCGAACTGGGCTATGCCCTGAAAAACTTTGTCGGTCGGGTCAAGGGGAATCAAACCTATAATGATATTGCCAAAAGTTTCCTCACCCACAGTTTACAAGCCCGGTCTTATCGGATCTTTAAAGAAGATCTTTATGAATATTTAATTGATTCCGTTGATCCCCGCTACGGTAAACAAAAATTCAATGAAAAGCTTTACGAACGCCTACAGGAAACCCTCCCCCGCTACGATTTACAAAAACCCAATGACACGCTCCTCTTGCGCACCTCCAGCCATCTGCTCAACTTTTTAGTGGTGGAAAGTCCCCAACGGCCCAATCATTATGTTTTTGTCGATTTAGTCACCAATTTAGGGGCAACACCGACGGTGACGTTATTGTTAAAAATTACGCTGTTGTGCAATCAGGTCAAGCCATCTTTAGAAAAACGGTTTGCCATTTTGTTTAGCCATTATGAAACCTCCACAGAGGACGGTGTACCCTGGTTGGTGCAGTCGATGGAAAACATTCATCTAGCCCTCAGTGCTCATTTTGGTGCGTTGGATCTGTCCTATTTAAACCATCGTCAATCCTAGGGTGTCACCCCTTTGTCATCAATGCCCATAGCCCGATATAGTCTTGCTTTTATTGCCGCCTCGCTATTGCTGCCGGAATCGATCCGGGTGGCGAAACTCTACGCCGAATTGCAAGATTGGTCAACGGTGCGATCGCACGTCCTCAGCCAAAACCTCCTCCAAGCCCGCCGCGTCAAAACCGGCCAACGGCTCTATCAAGAAATTGCCTCCCGCTTAAAAACCTGTAGTGCGGGGGAATTAAACCTATTAGTGACGGGAACCCCTGGAGATCAGCAATATTTGCTCTGGGCGGCGGTCTGTCGGCGTTATGCCTTAGTGGGGGATTTTGCCCTAGAGATGGTGGCGGAACCCTTTAGCCGCTTCAAAATCCTTTTAAACCGCGAAGATTTCTCCATTTTCTTAAACCACAAAACCCCCTGGCATGAGGAACTCGCCACCATGAAACCCAGTACCGAAATCAAAGTCCGCCAAGTGCTATTCAAAATGTTGCGAGAAGCTGGCCTCCTAGGAGAAGGCGATCGCCTCCATGCCGCCATCCTCAGTCCCGCCCTCTTAGGGGTGCTGCCCCGTGAAGATTTACGCTTTTTCCCCTTGGTCTAGAGTAGGGAGTAGGAAGTAGGGAGTAGGGAGTAGGAAGAAAATAAACAACTCCCCACTTCCTTCAAATTTGCCCAGGGCGAAAAATTTTTGTGCCTCCGGCAGGCTTACGCCAACGCCCCTACCATACTTCCCACTTCCCACTTCCCACTTCCCACTTCCCACTTCCTACTTCCTACTCAATGCAAGACCAACCCCTAGAACAACGATTTCAACATTTAGAGCGAGTCATCGCCAGCGATCGCTTTCGCCTCAAGCAGGGGTTAGGCAATGAAGTCCCTTTCTTTATCTGTCCTTTTCCGGCAAAGGAGGCAACATCAATGGCCAAGCTTCAGCGTCAACTGGAGCATAGCCTCGAACGTCAGGGGGTGGGGGTTTTGAGTTTGAATCTTTATGATCTTTGTATTGAGATTCTTCAGGAGCGGGAGATTTGGGAGCAGGTTTTGACGATGGAAACGGAGTTGAGCAAAGGAGAATTACAGGAATTATTTCAGGGGGTGCTAGACCCAGAAGCCTATCTTGTTCCGAAAATTACCGACTCTTTAAACCGAGGTGAATATGATGTGTTATTTCTGGCGGGGGTGGGGGAAGTATTCCCCTATATTCGTTCCCATACGGTGTTAAACAATCTCCAAAGTTATGCCAAGGAAAAACCGACGGTGTTATTTTTTCCCGGAGAATATACCCAATCCCCAGAGCGGGGGGCATCGTTGGATCTGTTTGGGCGGTTGCACGACGATCGCTATTACCGGGCGTTCAATATTTACGATTACCAAGTCTAGGATCTTCAACCCATGAAACTACAAGCTATTTTTGCCAAACCCGTTGATCGCCCCATTGAAGGCGTGATTAAAGCTGATGATGGTGCAAGTTTGCGCTTGGAATTAGAAGAATATGTGATTACCCAAGAGGTGGCTAAACGGCTCGATGGATTTTTGACCGCCTATCATGAATATCGGGGGGCTAATGGGGTGTGGATTTCTGGGTTCTTTGGGTCGGGGAAATCCCATTTATTGAAAATGTTGGCGGTGTTGTTAGAAAATCGCGAGGTGGCTGGCAAGCCCGCCCTTGATTATTTTGAGGGCAAATATGATCCAGAAGACCGCTTTTTTGCCAACAACCTTAAAAAGGCCGCTGGCTACTCTTCCCGCAGTATCCTGTTTAACATTGATCAAAAGGCAACGGTGATCAGTAAAGGGGCAGTGGATGCCCTGTTACAGGTGTTTGTTCAGGTGTTTAATGAAATGCGCGGCTATTACGGCAAACAGGGATATATTGCCCAGTTTGAGCGGGATTTAGACAGTCGGGGCCAGTATGATGCCTTTCGGGTTGCCTATGGGGAAATTGCCGGTAAACCTTGGGAGAAGGGGCGAGAACAGGCGGTGATGGAAAAGCGCAACATTGCCCAAGCCTATGGCCAAATTACCGGCGTTCCCGGTAGTGGCGAGAATATTTTAGAGCAGTATCGTCAGGATTATCGGGTTTCCATTGAGGATTTTGCCGATGAAGTTTGGGAATATGTGCAGCGGCAGGGGCCGAAGTTTCGCCTTAACTTTTTTGTCGATGAGGTGGGGCAATATATTGCGGGCAATGTCAAGTTAATGACGAATTTACAAACCATTGCCGAAAGTTTAGCGACGAAATGCCAGGGGCAAGCCTGGATTTTTGTCACGGCTCAGGAGGATATGGAGACGGTTTTAGGGGCTGAAGGGAAACAGCAGAGTAATGATTTTTCTAAAATTCAAGACCGTTTTAAAAATCGGATGAAGTTAACGAGCCAGGATGTTTCGGAGGTGATTCAGGCGCGGCTTTTACAGAAAAATTCTAGCAGTGTCGAGGCGTTACAGGGGATTTACGCCACCCATCAAAACAGTTTTAAAACGCTGTTTGAGTTTACCGATGGCTCGAAAACTTTTCTGATGTTCAAAAATAGTGATGATTTCGTGAAGTATTATCCCTTTGTTCCCTATCAGATCGAACTGTTTAAAACCGCCATTGAGCAACTTTCCCAACACAATGCCTTTGAAGGTAAGCATAGCTCGGTGGGGGAGCGGTCTATGTTGGGGGTGTTTCAGGCGGTGGTGATCCATTTGCAGGGGCGGGATTTGGGGGAATTGGCGACATTTGATCTGATGTTTGAGGGGATTCGCACCACATTAAAATCGATGATTCAGGCGGCCATTTTATCGGCAGAGCGGAATTTAGGGGATGCTTTTGCGGTGCGGGTGTTGAAGGCGTTGTTTTTGGTGAAGTATGTCAAGGAGTTTAAGGCGACGGTGCGGAATTTGTGTGTGTTGATGCGGGAGCGGTTTGAGCAGGATGGGACGGCTTTGGAGGAGCAGGTGCAGGGGGCATTGAATCGGCTGGAAAATGAAACCTATATTCAGCGCAATGGTGAGTTTTATGAATATCTCACCGATGAGGAGAAGGATATTGAGAAGGAGATTAAAAATGTTGATGTGGAGCTGAAGAAGCTTTTAGATAATGTGAATCTGTTGATTTTTCAGGGGGGGTTAATCTCGAAAAAGATTCGCCATCGCAATGGCCAAGATTATGGTTTTACGACGATTATTGATGAGCAAAATTATGGCCAGGTGCAGGAGTTGGCGATCCATATCATCACGCCTTTTCATGAGCATGGGGACAATGAGGCGATTTTAAAAAGCCAAAGTATGGGCCGGGATGAGGTGCGGGTGGTGTTGCCGCCGGATGTGCGGTTTATGCAGGATTTGCAGTTGTTTATCCAAACGGAAATTTATGTCCACCAACAAACGGGTAAGCATCAACCGACAACGGTGCAGCATATTTTGACCCAAAAGGGGGTACAAAATCAGGAGCGGAAAAAGGATTTACAAACGCAGTTAGAGCAGGCGATCGCCTCTGCAACCTTAATCCTCAATGGAGGGGTATTGGCCCATGAGGGGCGGGAACGGGTGGAACTGGCGTTTCAGGATTTGATTGCCCAAACCTATCCCCATTTGGGGATGGTGGGGAATCAGGGCTATACGAAGGAGGGGGTGCGTCAGGTCTTGAGTGAGGGGGAATCGGGGCTGATCACAACGGAGATATTGCCGGAGCCGGAACGGGAAATGTTTAATTTCATCCAGCGGCATCAGGCGGCAGGAGGGCGAATTACGGTGAAATTGTTGCGGGAGCAGTTTGAGCGGAAACCCTACGGTTGGCAGGATTTGGCGGTGTTGCAGATGGCGGCAATGTTGGCGGCGCGGGGCAAGGTGGAGGTGCGGGCCGATGGGGAGCTTTTGGTGGGGGATGGGTTGGTGATCGCCCTTTTGGATCGGCATCGTCAGCCCAATTTAGTCCTCCGGCTCCAGGTGGAGGTTGATCCCAAAGCGGTGCGGCGGTTGGAGGCGTTTTATCGAGAGTTTTTCCATGGGGTGATCAATGACAATAAGGAGCCTCGGCAATTGGGGGAATTAACGGGGCAGCAGTTCCGGGCGTTGGTGGTGGAGTTGGAGGGGTTGGTGGCCCAAGTGGGGCGTTATCCCTTTTTGGAGCCATTGGGAGGGGCGATCGCCCAACTCAAGGATTGTTTCCCCCGTGCTTGGGAGTGGTATGTGACGGATTTACCGGGGCAGGGAGAGGCGTTATTAACGTTGCGGGAGGAGGTGATTGATCCCCTGTTAACGTTTATGAATGGGACACAGCGGCAGATTTACGATCGCGCTGTGGATTTTGTAGCGATGCAGGGGAGCAATTTTGACTATGTGGGGGGGGATGGCCCGGAGCGGCTCCAGGGGATTTTGAGCGATCGCCGTTGTTGGCGGCGGATACCGGAGTTAAGGGGGGTGTTAACGGATTTGGAGGAAGCGGTAGCGTTGCAGGTGGAGCAGGAGCGGCGGGGGGCGTTGGCCCAATTGGCGGCGTTGCGCGATCGCCTCTGTGCCGCTGGGGATTTTAGCCAGTTAACGAAGGCAGAGCAGGGGGAATTATTGGGGGCATTTGTGGGGATGGAGTCGCGGTTAGGGGAGCGATCGGACATTGCCGGAATTCGGGAGGGGGTGAATCGGTTTGAGGGGGAGGATTATCGTCAGTTATTGGCGAAGATGGCGGGTTGGCTGCAACCGAAGGCGGCGGAACGGGGTGCGGATTGGGTGGAGCCGGTGGGGCCGGTGGTGGTGTCGCTGAAGCAGGTGCGGGTGAATTATGGAGGGGTGTCATTGAAGACGGCGGCGGATGTGGAGGCCTATTTAGGGGCAATGCGGGAGGGGTTAATGGCGGAAATTGAGCAGGGGAGGCAGGTTCAGGTGTGAGTGGGAAGTAGGAAGTGGGAAGTAGGAAGTGGGAAGTGGGTAGGGGCGAAAAATCTTTCGCCCTCCCCCTGTAGGGGCGTTGGCGTAAGCCTGCCGGAGGCACAAAAATCTTTCGCCCTCCCCCTGTAGGGGCGCAACGCTTGCGCCCTCCCCCTGTAGGGGCGTTGGCGTAAGCCTACAAAAATCTTTCGCCCTCCGGTCTGGCCTTTGGTTCTGTTAAGATTAATTAGATGGAGATGGGGTTTTGAAGATGATAAAACGACAAATTGAGGTTGATGATCGGTTATTACAAGAGGCGCTTGAATTAGAGCATGAATCTAATCCAGATCAGTTAATTCATCAAGCTCTAGAGGAATATATTCGATATCACAAACAGTTAAAAATATTGGAGTTGTTTGGAACGATTGACTATAGCAACTTTGAATAATTCCTAAACAATCTTACTCCCCTCTCCCTCCTTGGGAGAGGGGTTGGGGGTGAGGGCTTATTTTGCGACGCGGGATCGGTTAGGATCAAGGTTCTTGTTTTGGAGAGTGGGTTATGGAGACTGTGGGGTTGAAACGGTTTGCTCAGGGGGCGCGATCGCGCTTGATGGGGGAGTTGGGGGCGCGGTTGGATCAGGTTTTGGGGGCGGGGAGTTTGGCGCGGCGCGGGCGGCCAGAGGTGGTGGCGGAATTGGAGCGGGTGATGGGGCGGGAGGGGCGCGATCGCTTTTTGGATCGGGTGGCTTATCTGTGGTTTAACCGGTTTTGCGCGTTGCGGTTTATGGATGTGAGGGGTTACAACGCGGTGGGGGTGGTGTCGCCGGGTTTGGGGGGTTCGCAGCCGGAGATTTTGGCGGAGGCGAAGGCGGGGCATTTTGAGGCGGATTTGCCGGGCGATCGCGTTTTGGAGTTGTTGGGGCGCAATGAGGATGAGGGGGCCTATGGGTTGTTGGTGGTGGGGGTGTGTAATCGGTTATCGGTGATGATGCCGGGTTTGTTTGAGCGGATTGATGATTATACGGAGTTATTGTTGCCGGGGGATTTGTTGTCGGAAAATGGGTTTTTGGCGGGGATGCGGGGGGCGATGACGGCGGAGGTTTGTGGGGATGTGGAGGTGATTGGGTGGTTATATCAGTTTTATATTGGGGAGCGGAAGGATGAGGTTTTTGCGCGGTTAAAGCGGAATCAAAAGATTGAGGCGGTGGATATTCCGGCGGCGACGCAGTTGTTTACGCCGAAGTGGATTGTGCGGTATTTGGTGGAGAATTCGTTGGGGCGGTTATGGATGTTAAATCGTCCGGGGTCGCGGTTGGTGGAGCGGATGGAGTTTTATGTGGGTTCTCTTTCTCCACTGCCGACTTCCTACTTAAAGATCAGTTCTCCTGAGGAGATTAAGGTGTGTGATCCGGCTTGTGGGTCGGGGCATATTTTGGTTTATGCGTTTGATTTGTTGTATGCAATTTATGAGGAGGAGGGATATAGTCCGGTGGAGATTCCGGGGTTGATTTTGGAGCATAATTTGTTTGGGGTTGATGTGGATGCGCGGGCGGTGTGGTTGGCGCAGTTTGCGTTGTTGATGAAGGGGCGGGAGCGGGATCGCCGGTTTTTGGGGCGGGGGGTTTTGCCGCAGGTGTGTTTGTTGGAGGGGGTGGTTTTTGAGGAGGGTGAGCTTGGGGGATATTTTGATGTGGTGGGGCGGGATTTGTTTTCGGGGCGGTTGTTGGAGTTGTTGCATCAGTTTAAGGAGGGGGATAATTTTGGTTCGTTGATTCGGCCGGTGGTGGTGGATTGTGATCTGTTGAATGAGCAGGGGGTACAGGAGAATTTATTTCTCCATCAGACTCATGAGAAGGTTTTGAAGGTTTTGAAGTTTGCGGAGTTTTTGAGTTGTCGTTATCATGTGGTGGTGGCGAATCCGCCTTATATGGGTAGTAAGGGGATGAATAATCGCCTTAAGGTATTTTTGCAAGATGAATACAAGGATTACAAATCTGATCTATTTTCTGCTTGTATGGTGAGGTTTTGTGAGCTTGTAAAACCGGGTGGATTTGTGGGAATGATGACCCCGTTTAACTGGATGTTTTTAAGCTCGTTTGAAAAATTGAGAAGTTATCTTTTAGATAATTACACGCTAACTAATTTAGTTAGACCAGAGTTTCACGCTTTTTTTGATTCTGCTTATGTGACGATTTGCGCGTTTACGCTGTTTTTACAGCATGAGGAAGATTATAAGGGTGCATTTATTGACCTCCAAGAGTTCTATGGTGCAGATTTGCAACCCGTGAAGGCATTGGAAGCGGTTAAAAATCCTGATTGTGGATGGTTGTATCATGCGGCGGCGGCGGATTTTAAGAAGATTCCAGGGGGGGCGATCGCTTATTGGGTAAGTGAAAAATTATTAGATGTTTTTGCAAATTCAGAACAACTAGGTAATATTGCTTCTCCAAGGCAAGGGTTAGCAACCGCAGACAATGATCGTTTTCTACGTTTATGGTTTGAAGTTAACTATGAAAACATTGGTTTTGGAATGCAAAATAGACAACAAGCTAAAGAGTCTGAGAAAAAATGGTTTCCCTATAATAAAGGCGGTGAATTTAGAAAATGGTATGGAAATCAGGAATATTTAGTTAATTGGCATAATGATGGTTATGAAGTTAGAAAGTTTGGAACGGAGAACGGTGGCAAACAAAAATCAAGGCCACAAAACACAACTTATTATTTTCAAGAAAGTGTGAGTTGGTCTAAGGTGACAAGTGGTAGTTTTTCACTGAGATTCTTTCCAAAAGGCTTTATTTTTGCTGATGCAGGAATGTCTATCTTTAATGAATATATCGGTATACTTAAAACCGTATTGGGAGTAATGAACTCTCCAATAATGTCTAGTAGTATAGGTGCAATATCCCCAACACTTAATTTTGAAGTAGGGCAGATCAGTAATTTTCCAATTAGTGAAAACATTAAAAATGTTGATCAAAATAAAACTAAGCCAATAGATGAACTAATTGATCTCAGTCGTCAAGATTGGGATTCTTACGAAACATCTTGGGAATTCACAACAAACCCACTCATCCAACTGAGCCAAACCGAAACAGAAAAATCCCCCCTTCCCACTTCCCACTCCCCACTTCCCACTCCCCACTCCCCACTTCCTACTCCCCCCCACTCCCCACTTCCCACCCTCTACACCCAACTCCGCCAACAATGGGCCACCACAACCCAACAAATGCAACAACTCGAACAACAAAATAACCAAATCTTCATCCAAGCCTACGGCCTCCAAAACGAACTCACCCCCCAAATCCCCCTCAAAGAAATCACCCTCACCTGTAACCCCCACTACCGCTACGGGATCGGAGAGTGTGAAGTAGGAAGTGAGCAGTGGGAAGAAATGGAAAAACGCCTCAAAACCGACACCATTCAAGAACTGATCTCCTATGCGATCGGCTGTATCTTTGGCCGCTACTCCCTCCATCAACCCGGCCTCATCCTCGCCAACCAAAACCAAACCCTCCCCAACCCAGAGGGCGAAAAATTTTTCGCCCCTACCAACCACTCCCCACTTCCTACTTCCCACTCCCCACTTCCTACTTCCCAAAACATCATCCCCATCATCGAAGGCGACTGGTTCCCCAACGACCTCAACCTACAAATTCGCACCTTCCTCCGCATCGCCCTCGGAACCCAACACTATCAACAAAACCTCACCTTCATCGAAACCGCCCTCAGCAAACCCCTCCAAAAATACCTCCTCAAAGACCTCTACAACGACCACATCAAACGCTACAAAAAACGCCCCATCTATTGGCTCTATAGCAGCCCCAAAAACCACTTCAACGCCCTCATTTATATGCACCGCTACCAACCCGACACCACCAACCTCGTCCTCGACCACCTCCGCCAATACCAAAACAAACTCACCCTCCACCAAACCCACCTCCAAAACCTCCTCAACACCCCCAACACCCCCAAACCCGAACAAGCCAAAGCCACCCGCACCCTCCAAACCCTCAAAAAAATCCTCATCGACCTCAACACCTACGAACGCGAAATCCTCTACCCCCTCGCCCTCCAACAAGTGGCGATCGACCTCGACGACGGCGTAAAAACCAACTACCTCAAACTCGGCAAAGCCCTCAAACCCATCCCCGGCCTCAACTCATGAACCTAACCCTACAACCCATCCTCAAACAACTCAAACAAAACCTTAAACAACTCTACGGCGATCGCCTCATCCACATCACCCTATTCGGCTCCCAAGCCCGTGGCGATCAACAACCAGACTCAGACATTGATATTCTCATCGTCCTCAAAACCTTAGTAAACCCCGGCACAGAAATCAAACGCACCGGCAAAATCATCGCCGCCCTTTCCCTAGAATACGATCAAGTCATCACCTGCCTATTCATCGACGAACTACAATACCAAACCCGCAACAACGCCCTCCTCCGCAATATTCGCCAAGAAGGAATCCTCCTATGATCGATGAACAACGAGAACTATTACTCAAAGCATTCATTGTAGGGTGCGTCAGAGCGATTAATTTATA
>Ga0316611_1000130_pt1 | contig 31295 bp, 25 predicted proteins | sample MIS2016202_MG_FD_207675 | JGI IMG/M metagenome (GOLD analysis project Ga0316611, IMG submission 207675) | Microbial mat bacterial communities from Middle Island sinkhole, Lake Huron, Michigan, United States - MIS.2016.202 | ecosystem: Environmental > Aquatic > Freshwater > Lake > Sediment... | reverse complement strand
TGGTATGTTCCAAACGCGCTAATTCCATCATGGCTTTCTTGCGATCTGTGGGGGCCGAACGCTGCTTTAACCCTTGGAAGGTCGAAATATCACGCATTCCTTTGATTTTCATCTAAAGATCCTTCTCGTTTTAACAGGCAAAATTACGGTAGTGCTAAAGTCAGGAGTGGTGAAGGTTATGATCCAGAAGGCCAAAGGCTTTAGCCTTTGGGGGCCAATGGCTAAAGCCATCGGATTCCGTTTACCAAAAAGCCATCCAAAAGTCCAATACCTTTACAGGACTACCAAGATGCCTATTCTACAGGTTTTTGACAGGCAGGATGCCTATTCTACGAGTTTTAACAGGCAAAGATGCCTATTCTACGGGTTTTTGACAGGCAGGATGCCTGTTTTACGCTTTTTTCTTGCCCACGTGATGTTCAATTAAACTCAAAAGCATCTTGCGTTGCTGCCCCCGTTGCTCACGAGCTTGTTTGGAAAATAATTTCTTAGATTCTAAAATGTCGAGGCAAAGCGCAATAAAATGAGGGTCGCTGGCCGCGACCTGAAACTTCTGCTGGGCCACCACCCGTGCGATCATAATGCACGCTCGCAAGGTTGGGGCTTGATCATACTCTCCTGATGTCCGAAAATCACGCACGATGTCCACAATCGGCGCGACTACCGCTGGAGCTACGCCCGAACGCGCCGCCGTAATCGTAATCTCCGTTTCGCGGTCATAGTAATCTAAATCCAGTGTTACCAAACGGTCACTAATGGCATCTTGCGCTTCATGAACCCCCGCATACTCTTGCGGATTGCTGGTCAAAATAGCGCGAAACTCTGGATGAACTTTCAAATAAGATTCTTCGCGCAGGCTACTTGGTACAATCAGGAGGCGCTCTTCCAAAATCGTCAATAAAACATTATTGGCTTCGGGGCGCGAGCGCGTAAACTCATCATAAATGAGGGTAAAACCCTCACGACAAGCAGTGGTCAAGCGATTATCAACCCAATGCTGCGTCGAATCCTCTTCATACTTTAGCACTGAATGAATATAACGGTCTACCACGCGACGATAACGATGGCCCTGCTGCCCACCAATGAGGTCAGCCGTACTTAATTGCTCATCACCGACGATTAAAACCACGGGCCGCCCAATTTTGGCGGCAATATGCAGGGCCAACGTCGTTTTGCCTGTCCCCGCCAGCCCGCGCAAGTGGACAGGAAACCCAGCCTCAAGGTAAGTCAAAGTGCGGCGCGTAACTTCTTGCACCGCAGGAGTTTCGATAAAGTCGGGGCGCGGACGCAACGAAATTATCGTCGTTGGATTAGGATTTTTGGGTGAAACGGGCATAAACTCTTCTTTTTAGCGGATTCGTTCAGCAGTCAGGCGTTGCCAAGGTGCAGCTACTATCGCTTGGTGAGCCGCTTCCAGCTTTTCCAAGGTGGTCTTTAAGTTGCTCCGTAAGTCATTACTAAATTCTGTTAGATTCTGCTGCTGCTCACTGTCCTTTGCTTCAGAGATAACATCTATCTCACTGAATAAAGACGCTGTGTTACCAATCAAACCATTGATGTAATCGCTCAAATGCAAGCGTTGTTCATTATCTGCATTCTGATAAGTAAGATCCAACTCTCGCAGAAAAGAAACAACACTCTCGCGCAACGAATCAAATTGACGGACAAGCTGTTGGCGCTGTTTGGCGGTTGGATTTGAGGGAGCCGTCCGTAATTCCTTCAAAAGCTTTGCGACTCGCGGCAATTGGGCGTAAACGCTAATGCCCGCCTGGTTGATGCTAAGTTGTTGCTTGGCATCAACCACCTGAGCCGCCACCAGCCCAGAACTTTGTTTGCTTTGCGGTTCTGGAGTAGGTGGCGGGGTTTCTGGGGGCGGGGGAGTTGGAAGTTTCAGGGGCGGGGGAGCCTGAGGCTCAATTGGTGGGGGCAGCGGGCTTGGAAGTTCCAACGGCGGCGGGGGAGTTGGAAGTTTCAGCGGCGGCGGAGCCTGAAGTTCCAACGGCGGGGGGGAGATTACCGACGGCGGAGGTGGGGGAAGGGTTGCCTCCGGCGGCGGCGGGGGAGTTTGGACTTTTGGGAGTGTTGGCAGGGGCAGGGGAGGCTTGGACGCGGTTGAACTTTGCCGTTTGGCTTCGCCCAAACTGCGCCAAGCCCGCCGAGCTTCACGATGGTCAGCCTGAAGCGCAGCCCGTTTAGCAGCAACTTCAGCCGCTAATTGTGAACGCTCACTGGTCAAACGTTGACTCTGTTCAGCAGCCATCGCCTGATGAGCAGCATTCGTCTCTTTCAAGAAAGATGTCGTATCCTGCTGGAGCGTTTGAGCATAATCCGTGAGCGCTTCGCGTTGCTGCTGGGCCATCGCCCAATGAGCAACATCCGAATCTTTCAGAAAAGATGTCGTATCTTCCTGAATGGTTTGTCTATAATCTGCGAGCGCTTCACGCTGACTTTGGGCCATCGCTTGATGAGTAGTATCCGCCTCTTTCAGAAAGGATGTCGTATCCTGCTGAAGAGTTTGTCTATAATCCGCCAGCGCTTCGCGCTGCTGCTGGGACATCGCTTGATGAGCAGTATCCGCCTCTTTCAGAAAGTATGTCGTATCCTGCTGGAGCGTTTGTCTATAATCCGCAAGCGATTCACGCTGACTTTGGGCCATTGCTTGATGTGCGGCATCCGCCTCTTTCAGAAAGGATGTCGTATCTTCCTGGAGCGTTTGCGTATAATCCGCCAGCGACTCGCGCTGACTTTGGGCCATCGCCTGATGCGCTGTGGTTTGTTCACTAAGAAAATTAGTTGTATTGCGGTTCAGGGTCTGGCGATAGGTTTCGAGATAATTCCGTTGTTGGGCGGACATTGCTTGGTGCGCGGCCTCAAAGGCCGCTAATTCTGTGGCGATCATTGCTCGCCTAGTTGCGGCATCTGTCTGGCGTTCATGGTGGGCCGCCAGCAGATGATCACGCAAAGAGTGGAGATCATCAGCTAATGCCATTGCTTTCCTCTATCGTTGCTAACAAACCTTAAATTAAGATTGAATAATGAATGCTGAAAGACAATCAAACCCTCAACAAACTCAAGTAGCTCTGACTTTATCATCCTCAGCACTCATTACTCATGGTTTTGGGGACAATAGGAGATAAAAGCGAGTTTACGCTGGTGCGGCAACGGTAAGGCCCACGGCTTCAGCATATTTCAGGTAGGTATCTACCCCAGCAACGACCACACGGGCTTCGATTGCGAGAATCTCAATCCCGACCAGGGAGATCCGAACCCACGCATCAATGACCACACCTTTGTCCAAAATGCGGTCAACGACCTCGGCTAAACTGCTCGAAGCATTAACGTGTTCAACAGCCATTAAAATTCACCTCCTCACGCGGCATTCAGAAAAAAGGCTACCTTGCCCAAGCTCAAAGCGCTTGGCTAATCTGTCACCTGCTCATTGTAGCTTAAAACCATTCAGAAGACAAGATTTTCGGTTGGCTTTGGCAAACTTACCCCGCAGGTTCTAAGACGGGCGGTAGTAACCAGAGCAGCAGCAAAGTCATTAAACTTGCGGAACTGAGACACCAGAGGCAAACCGCTTGAAGCACGAAAATTTCTACAGAAGTAAGGTAAAGCGAAAAGAGTGTGCCAAAGAGCGCTAGGCCAAAGGCAAGCTGGCGAGCAAGCGCAGCGAAAGGTAGGCTCTTGCTGCGGCCTAACTGCCACGTGCCTAAAATTGCAAGGTAGCCGAAAACGCCGACCCAACCTAAAGGCAAAACCCCAAAAAGTTTGGCGAATTCGCTGTTTTGGACGGCGTTGCAATCCCCAATCGGCCCACAAATTGCAGTTGTAGAACTCCATTCAACGTAAGCGAGATAGCCCGCAACGCCTAGCCCAAGCAAGCCTAAAAGCGGGACGGCCCAACCTTCCCACGCGGCGGGGAAAACCCATGCGGCTCTTTTTTTGGCCCAAAGCAACAACACATTCACCAAGGCTAGAACAATCCCGCCAAGGATCAAAATTGCAAGCGTAAGGCTCTTAGCTTTGCCCGCTTCAGCCTGAAGATCAACCTTTTTGCTCTGCGCCCCAGCTTCGGGCGTTCCTTCTAAAGAAGGTAGTACCGTTGCATTTGGGTGCGGAGCTTGGGCATTTAAGGCTTTCTCAAGCCCTGGGATGCGCGGGTAAGCCAAGCCTCCCGCCGCCAAACCCCGTTCGATCTCGCCAGGCAATTTTTCAGGGATTTCGCTTGAGCCAACTAAGACAAGGTCGCCAATCACCAAAGTTGGTACACCCCGTCGCCCTTCGGAAATCTGGAAGGTTGTTACAGCGGCCTGATAAAGTTCGCTGGCGAATGGCTCACTCGCTTCCAGCAGGAGCAGTTGAAGTTGCTTCCCATACTTTGCTTGAAGCGGCGGTAAGACCTTTTCTAGCACCAGATGACAATGGCCACAACCTTTTGACCAAAAGAGAACTGCATGGACAACGGGAGCATCCTGGGCGGCAGCACTGGGGGGCGAGACCGCGAGGAAGAGCGCAAAAAAGAGGGCAAGAAACCAACGATTGAGAATCTTGTCATCGTATTTTGCTGTGAAGCATCGTTTCATTATAAAAACCTGTGAAGAGAGCTAAGGAACTGGCTTCCATTCTACCATCAGTGGCATGAAAAATCAAAAGAGAATCAGCTTTCGCTGCCTCTTTCTTGGAAGGTTAGGCACAACTTTGCTTTACCATTGCAAGGTAGTAGGGAATAAGGGCGGCGAGGTCGCGTTCGCCCCACTCGGCAGCAGTGGCGGCGGCGAAAGAGGCTAACGTGGCCGTGCCCGTGGGGGTTGGTACGCCCAAAGCTAAGGCTGTGGCCGTCATTGCCACTAAATCTTTGCGAACACCAGCCAAGTTGAAATTTACGGCAGTCTCTTGCCCCAAAATGACGGGGATTTTGGCGGGCAAAGCCGCTAAACTTGCAGGGCTGTCGGCGATTAGGTCGAGCATTGTGGGAAGCTCAAGCCCCGCTTGCACGCCCATGGCTAAAGCTTCAGCCAGAGCTTGCCAATAAATTGCCATTGGCATATTCAAAACGAGCTTCATCGTCGTACCGCTTCCCAAAGGGCCAAGGTGGGCAATCCGGCGGCAAAGGACTTCCAGCACAGGCTGCGCCCGCGCCAGATCAGCCGCTTCCCCGCCCACCAGCGCCAGTAATTGGCCGGCCCGCGCTGGGCCAACCGTTCCCGACATCGGTGCGTCTAGTAAGGCAGCACCTTTCGCTCTGATTACTTGCCCGATCTGTTGAATTGTACTGGGGCAAATTGTACTCATTTCAAGAAAAAGCTTCCCAGCAACAGCTCCAGCCAATAAACCTGTTGTTTCAGCATAGATTTCCCTGACAGCTTTATCATTTGTGACCATTGTCAGGATCAGTTCACTCTTTTGAGCGACTTCTGATAAGGATTCAGCACGAATTGCTCCCGCTTCAATGAGCGCTTGAGCTTTTGCAGCGGTCCGATTCCAGACCGTTACGGTAAAGCCTGCTGCTAACAAGCGCGGAACCATCGCTTGCCCCATCTTCCCCAAACCGACAAAGCCAACTTGCATTCAATCCTCCTTAAATCAAAAAATCTTAGGGCAATAATACCACAAAAAGTAAGTCTGGTGAAAAGAGTTGTTGCTAATTTATCTCACGCATTTTCTTTCTTCTTTGAGTCGTGATAACCAAGTAAGATGTAGATGATGATTAGATAACATGCGTTTCAGTAGCAGAAAAAGCCAAAAAGCCTTGCGTTTGGATGAATAACTAAGAGAAATGGCTCTTAGTGAAATGTCTGCTTTCGGAGAAAGAAAGTCATGAAAAGGTTAAAGATTATTTCTATGGGTGGATTTCGGCAGAGTTGGAAAAATTTGGTCACGCTTTTCGCACTCTTCGGTCTTGGCCTTCTGCTCAATGGGCTGCAACCCATCGCGCTTCAGCCGCAACGAGTGCTGGCTGCGGGGGATGTCACAGAGACCCCTCCGCTTAGTCCTTCGCAGACCCCAAGCCCTTCGTTGACCCCAAGCCCTTCGCCGACCCAAACCTCGCCTTGCTCTAGCTTTGATGTGGTGCTTGCGCTCGATAGCTCAAACAGCATTGGCCTAAGCGATTTTCAAATCCTAAAAAGCTTTGCAAAGCAATTTGTTACTGCTTTTAAGGTTGGCCCAGGAGCTTCGCGCTTTGGGATTGTGCAATTTAGCACTGAGGGCAAAGGAAGAATTGAGAGTGTGCTTTCGGAAAACGCTTCAGCCATCAATACCGCGATTGATAAAATGGTTCCAATCAATGGCTTCACCGACATTCAAGAGGGTTTAGCCCTAAGTCGGATAGAAGTTGTAACCAAAGGTCGCCCAAACGTAGCGCGGCAAATTATTCTCCTCACCGACGGGGTTCACAATGAGGCTGGGGATCCAATTGCGGAAGCGCAACTTGCCAAAGCTGAAGGAATCACTATCCAGACGATTGGAATTGGGGAGGCGGCGGATAGCAAACTTTTGAAAGCTATCGCTTCTACGCCAGCAGATACCTTCAGAGTCGCTGATTTCAAACAGCTTCCCACGCTAGTTAAAGGGTTAGTGTTCAAAACCTGTAATGCTCCCGTTGCATTGACCAGTACCGTTACCCCTAAGCCTAAAGCTACGGTTACGCTGACCAGTACCGTTACCCCTAAGCCTAAAGCTACGGTTACGCTGACCAGTACCGTTACCCCTAAGCCTAAAGCTACGGTTACGCTGACCAGGACCGTTACGCCCAAGCGTTCCCTTGCGATTACCCCTACTCCCTAGCTTCTCTCACTAGAATAACTGAAACAAAAGGCTCGCCAGGTTTCCAAAACCTGGCGAGCCTCATGCTATCTAGCCGACTTAATCGTTCCTTACTTCGTAGAGCCTGGGGTCAACCACCTGGTTGTATTATCGTTCCACGAGATAAGGGGGAGATACAACTGGTAATTTGTTGTAGCCGCTGTTGTCCCCGTATCTGCAAGGCCAAACTCCGAGAAGTGGTTCATCTTTACAACCAACTTGTTCCCCTCTACCTTCTGACCGCAACCTTCAACGTTTGCTGTGGGGTCAACCCAGTCAGAAGCAGCATCGTTCCAGTAGATCAAGCGAACATCGCTACCCTTGCCGCAAGTTCCCTGGGTAATAAACACTTGCAGATCAAAGGTCACGGTGATCTGCTTGCTGAATTGCTTGATCTCATGGCCCTTGTGGGAGCGAGCGACCAGGCTAAGGTAGTAGCCAAGGGGCTTCATGCGCTGGTGGTAGAGCGGGGCGGAAATACCCTTATCAATTGGTTTATGCTTCCCTGTGGTTACGATGACGGAAGTTTCATCCTCAAAGAGACCTTCAGGAAATTCGATCTCCGTGTGCCCATCACGGCTCCGTGCTTTCCCCCCGTGGCGACCAATCTTAAAGATCTCTTGATCTTCGCCCTCATCGAGAACAAACTGGATTTGCAAGCTACCCGTCGCTTGGCCAGCTTTCACGCTCACTGTCGCTGTGCCCGAAACCAGATCCGTCGTCAGCTTGAAAACCATCTGCTCCCCTTCATTGAAGGGTTGCCCAAGCGTGCCCAAAGTTGTGGACAAAGTCACGGTGGAAGTAGGAACCCGAACAGGCTTCCCGTAAGCATCCAGGAACTTGGCTTTAACAACCGTGGTACTCTTCCCATCGGCAAAGAGCTTATTCCTGCCCGCCGTAACGATCACACTGGCAGGTTCACCAAAGGAAGGTTTAGCTTCGTTTTCCTCTCCTGGGACAAAGAAGAAGACCTTAGTCGTATCTGTCAGATCACCCGTCGAAGCTGTCACAAGGGCTGTCCCAGTAACTGTGCCTGAAGTAAGGATTGCAACCGTGCGTTCCCCTTCAGTGCTAGGCTGACTAATTGTCCCCAACGTGGTACTAAATTGCACCTTTTGCCCAGCCACATTTACTGGCTCATTGCCCTTTTCGCCGATAAAGGTTGCATGGATGGTCGTCGTACTCTTGCCATCAGCGGGCAACTTTTGCTTCTCGGCCCAAACCTTGAGGCCAAATTTAAGAGGTTTGGGTTGAACGATACAACCACATTCACGGTTAAGTACCTGCACCTTGGTCATTGCAGACCCGACCTTTGTCAATTTTCCATCGACTAGGCGGTAGACTGCTACTCCCGCTTTAAATTCGCCGGCCTCTGTGTAGATATGCGTCGCCGTGAGGGACTTCGTTTCTGTCAGCACTGCACCATCACCAAAGAAGTAGCTGAGGGAAGTGAAATCTCCCTTGACCTTCGTTTTGAAGAGAGTTGCGGTCCCAGAAATCACTGGGCCGTTAGACTCCAACTCAACTTCAACCTCTTTAGGTTCAAGCGGCTTTGGTTCTTCAATCCGAACTTTAGTCTTAGCAGAGCCGATCACCTGATCTTGGCCCGAATAGATGTTATAGGCGGTCAGGATCGCGGTAAAGGTTCCTGTCTTGGTATAAGTATGACTTACGACCAAGCTCTTGGTGATAGTTGCTGTACCGTCGCCAAATTCGTAGCGCAAGGAACTGAAGGGGCCTTCCACCGCAGCTTTGAAGAACGTTGCTTCACCAAGCAGGTTCTGCTCATTGCTGGCAAATTTGAGCTTATCTTCAGAGAGCTTTTCAAGCACATGGATCGAAGCTCTTGCGGCCCCAACTTCACGGCTTAGGTTGTCAATCTTGGCATAAGCCGTTACCGTCGCTGTGAAATCGCCGACCTTTGTATATGCATGGGTCGCCGTGAGGCTAGTTGTGCCCGAAATGACGGCTCCATCGCCAAAGGTATAGACGAAGGTAAGGGGCTGATATTCCTTGCTGGTCGTAACCTTGAAGAGGGTTGGTTGCCCCACAACGGCTTCCTTCGCGCTTCCCAAATGGATACAAACTGAAGGGCCAGCTGAGGGGCAAAGGAAGTTGCGCTTGCATTGCCCCTGCTGGCTCAACCTAAGCGGGGGCAACTTAACCTTTTCACCCTGCTTGCCTGCTTTGACTTCCATTGGGGCTTCATTCTGACACATCTCTTGATCATCAAAGATGCGATCATAGACGTGCAAGGTTGTTTCTTCAGCCGCCTTATAGCCCAAAGTAGCACTGATCTGATACGTTCCGGGCTTGAGGTCTTTGAAGGTATAGTTTAACCCGTCGTCGCTCACCGTAAGTGGCGTGGAGATCACCGTAGTATTGTCGGGGGTAAAGAGGGTCACTAACCCAACTTGGGGATAAACCCAGCGAGGATCAGCTTCGGCCTTAGTGAGTTTCTTGGTCGGCTTCCCACAGACCGTACTACACTTACTTTGGATAGTTTTCTCAACCTCTTTCTTGACGGTATCAAGCGCAACTATAAGGTCGGGGGCCGTCTTGGCTTGCAAGAAGGTATCCGCGCTGCTGGCCGCTTCCTTCAAGCCCGCAGCAGGCGCATCGGCCATCGCCACCACGTAGACTACCCCGTTCTCCTTGATCAATTTGGCTTGCTCTAGCAGCTGCCCAATCGGGCTACCTTCAGCCGTCGGCTTCTTGCTATGACAAACTGGATCCTCAGAGTTCTTGCACGCAGTCCAATCACTTTCCGGCTTATTGCCGGGGCAACGGGAGTCATCAATGGCTCTTCCGTCAGGAGTACGAGCGCAGGTGTTGTTCAGCCACGTAGCCTCATCCTTCATCGTGTAGTTCGCGTTCCCATCGGTCATGAAGACTGCTACTTGAAGCCACCTGGGGTCTTTTGTGGCCTTGAGTTCCTTGACAGCCCGAGCCAGACCATTGGCACTATTGGTTCCCCCCGAAGTTTCGTAGGGATTGTCTTCTACGGCTCCTGCTTTCAGGATGTAATCATAGATTTTAGCTTTTTCTTGTCCCGTTGCCCAACCTTCAGCTGGGAAAAGGGTGATCTTATTCGAGGTCGAAAAAGCGATGAGCTTCAAAGTATCCGAGAGCCGCAAGGTATTACTGATGAAGCCTTTAAGAGCCTCTTTCGTGAGATAGATGCGGCGCTCCTTCTCAGTCTTACTTGCTGTGCCATCAAACTTTTGCTTCATTGAGCCACTAACATCGAGGACAACGACATATTGCACCGCTTTGGGGGCTGGTTTGTCGCCTGGCTCAGTTGGCTCTGAGGGTTTATCGGGAACGGGAACCACCCCTGGCTCATTCTCCCCTGGCTTAGGAGTAGGGGTAGAATCTAGCTTTTCATAGCGGGCGTAACACGGGGTAAACTCAACGCTTCCCTCCACCGTAGTCGAAGTGGTACTTATCTCAGGAGTGGGGGAAAGAGGTGGAGGTGGAGCTTCAATACAAGTGTAAGAAGCTGTCGCGCCCAAAAGAAAGCCCGAATCGCCAGCCCCATCGGTATTCATCTGATCCCCTTTGTTCAAAGGGGAGCTCAACTGAACTTCAATGCTCTTCGTGCCTGAAGGAACGTCGCTCAACGTCAGGCTTTCGATGTTGAGACCTTGCCCCGCGTTGGGTGCGATCAAGGTCTTCGTCGCGCTAATCCCGTTCGCCGAGGCCTTAAAGACCAAAACCCGGCGGTCAGTAGCTGACTGCGGGTCTTTGTCCATAATTGCGCTCTTGACGGTGATGGTGGTTGGCTTGCCTAACGCTTCAGGTAAGGTTAGGGTCAGCTTGGCGGGGCCTATCGCTTGGCCCCCATTTATTCCGCCCCACGCATACTGGAAGGTTACGTCCCCAACGCTGGTATACAAAGCATCGGTCTTTTGGAGATAATAGGCCACAAGCGCCTCAGCCGTCTTTTGGGTTGAGGTCTGCTCCGTAACCGTCGCCGTGACGGGGCCAGCTTGACCTTCGACCAAGTAGTGGTAGCCCAGCATGCCCCCAGGCTGAATTTCAGTGGGATTAGCGGCGCTGGTGATCTTCTTCGTCAAAGTTGCAGCAACAGGTTGGCCCGTTGCAAACTGAAAAGCAACCTTAGTTGGAGGTTGCCTGTTTGAGCCTGCGCCAGCAAGCTGAAGGTAAGTTTGGGTCGCTGTGGCGGGGAGCGAGAGAGTTTGGGTTGACTGGTCTTTCATCCCTGCGCCGATAATGTCAACCTTTGCGGAACTACACCGACTCACCCATTTCTGGGGGGCTTGCTCTGGAGCCTGCTTTAGCGGCGCGGCCAGAACCTTCTTCGTGACCATTGAGCCGACTTGCTGAGAGATCCCAAAGGTGGTTAGAACAAGGGCCCCCAGTACGAACAAAACTGAAACTACCGTCGTCGTTTGTTGCCGTTTCATTGCAACGTTCTCCTAACCTAAATCTGGCCTGATCTGCGAGGGGGCTTTTACTTTGGTGGCAATCTAATGTTTCTTATTCGGCTTCATTTAACTTTTTCTTTACCTTTTAACAAGCCCCTCGGAATAGCCCCCTTTAATCGTACTCCAGCAAATCGTAATTGTCAATCCAAAGTAAACAGTACTTAGTTCTTATTTTACCTAAATCTTCCAATTCAGTCTGAATTGGGGCCAAAAGCTGCTTTGAATCTGGATTTTTGGAAAACATAAAAAGGACCGCAAGATCATCTTGCAGTCCTTTTTCCTGCCTTTGTTAGGTTTCTGTTTCTTAATTAGTTTCTTCTACCACCCCTTTGCCTTCACAGACAAGGCATTTGAGAATGCCCTTGCCATTACAATCAGTACATTTAATCACCACAAAACCTGTGCCATGACAATCGAGGCATTGAATAACCCCTTTGCCATTGCAGTTTTTACAAGAAACTTTACGCATAGCCCTTCCTCGCGTGCTAGTTTAGGTCAAAAATCTTACCTTGGAAGCAGTGCCGAAAGCAAGTAGATCAAAATCCCAATTTCCATGACCAAAATCCCGCTGGAAATCCACCGCCAAGGGGTCATTTCAAAAAAGCCAGGTTCAAGGGCCTTAGCAGGCGACAAGGTCGCAGCGGCCACAGGCTTTTGTGGCACGATTTCCTGCTCTTGTGGCGCAAGTTCTGAGCTAAGGCTTGGTGCAACATCTGCTGAAGGAGGCCCAACCTGATCTTCGGTTTGCACCGCCAAAAGGGGCCCTTCAAACAACGTTCGGTCTTCGGAAAGTTCGGTCAGCCAGGAAGGAGGTTCGGTTAAGTGAAAAACCTCTTCGGGCGGCAGATCGGCTTCCAGCACCTCTGGCTCTGAAGTGGCCGATTCTAACAAATTGACCAAGGCCTGGGCAACTTGGGTGAGCTTGGGGCCATCGTTTAGAGCTAAAAGCGTTTTGTAATCCGCAATTGCCAAACCAAGTTCGCGTAATAATTCATAAGATCGCCCCCGATGTAAATAGGCATCCGCATAGCCAGGGCGGAGCGCCACAACTTGCGTCAAGTCGGCAATCGCTTTGAGCGCATCGCGCCCTAAATAAGCCATGGCGCGGCAATAATAGGCTTCCGCCAGATCAGACCGCTGTTGAATCACTTGCGTATATTCAGCGATAGCTTGGTCATACGCGCTCTGTTGTAAATAGGCATGGCCACAATTGAGATGCGTTTCGATGAAGGTTAAGGGCTTGGGCGGCGGCGGCGAAGGGAGTTCAAGGGAGTTAAGCGCAGGCGCAGGGGCTTCTCTTTCCCCTTCCTCAACAGCTTCAATTTCAATGGGCCGCACCGGGGCCAGCGCGGATTCACCTGCAAGGAGTGGGGAACTTGTTGCTTCAGCGGGAGCCAATTCGTCTAAGCTAAGGGGTTCTGCCGCCGCCGCTGTTGCTTCTTGGGATAGATTTTTCAACTGCTGTTCGGCGACCCAGCGCAAGTCTGAGTCTTGGCTCATAAACAACACCGTTTTGAAATCCGCAACCGCCTTTTTAATTTCAGCTTTGGCTTCATAGGCCAATCCTCGATTAAGATAGAGGGGCGCAAAGATTGGATTAGATTGAATTGCCTGCGTCAATTCGATGATTGCTGCATCATAATCGTGTTGGGTGAGCAATTCCTTTCCCCGTTTGAGGCCATCCTCAGCAATGATCATCTGTGTCTCCCTGCGCTTATACCAAAATCGCTTCCAAGCTGGCCGCAATGCTACCATGCCCCAGGGTCACTGTCAAGTTGAAGCTAAAGGGCCCGGCCTTTACGGGTCTTCCTACCTGGCCCAAGCTCCGCTTGGGGTAGCATGCTCCGCAGAAGCCAACCGTTTCGGAACTAAAGGAGTCTTTCATGGCTGCCTTCACGCTTTCGCCCGCCCCCCGCCTTGCAAGCCTATTATGCCCGCTTAGAAACAAACCTATCGCCCCCCGGAAACCCCCAACGAAACAGGGTTGTGCCCTGCTTTCGCTTCTTTGTTTTGGAAGAAGTCGCTGCTAAGGTCGCTTGGGCCTTGATTTTAGAGCGCAATTTCACCAGGCCAGCGCACGCTGCTGGGATTTTGCGCGCTCATCTGCGGATTCCACAAGGTTCTTGGGAAGCCAAAGCCCCCAAAGATCAGCTTGAAGCTGAGAGCGAATCTGGCAAGGCGCTTGCAACCTGAGGCGAAAAACAACTGGCTTACAGATGGTTTGCTTGCTGATTTTGAGGCTTTTTTGCCTTTGAGAGCGGGGTTGGGCCGGGGCCTTCGGCAAGCTCAGGCCCCGGCGGGGTTGGGCCCAGCTGTTTGACCTTGAAAGGGCTTCCCGCCAGCGCCTTTGAAGATCAATTGGGCCCGTGGGCAGCCTTGCAATGGGTGCTTGATCAAGATCAGATCACGCCAGATCAGCGCAGCGGCATCACCAAGGCCCCGAATCGGGCGGATGAGCCGCAAGCTATTGTGAGTTTGAGCGGGAAGGTTCTTACCGTAAGTGTCGAAACCGTGAAGTTAGGTGAGCAGTTGCGCGAAGTTAGTCTGTAGGCCAGGCATCCCGCTTGGCTCGACAGGAGGTCTGAGAAAAGAAAGACCTCTGTGGTCTTAGATTCCACAAAGGTCGGCGTGCCAGGCAAAATTATAAGGCGTGCTGGCCAACCTTACAGCCGTAAGTTGGGTTGCACATCCAACTCCCAGCCTTTTTGCACCAAAGCTTCATAGCGGTAGTAGGCGACGGTGGCAATCATCGCCGCGTTATCGGTGCAAAGGGAGATCGGAGGGCAACGCACGGGAAGCTGGGCCCGGCGACAAAGTTCCTGCCGGAGGTGGGCGTTGGCGGCTACGCCCCCCGCCAGGATAATCTCTCGCGCCCCATATTGCGCGGCAGCCTTGACCGTTTTGGTGACTAAGACATCAACGACAGAATCCTGGAAGGCCGCCGCGGTCTGCTTGACAAACTCTTCACTTAACCTCTGCTTCTCCGCTCCTTGTTCCCCCCTTGCTCGGGCTAACCTAACATCTCGCTCCTGCTGATTTTGCACCTTCAACAGCACAGCGGTCTTCAAACCACTGAAGGAGAAGTCAAAGGTCTGGCGCAACCAGGCTCGCGGGAGCGGTTCGGTAACCGTTACCCCTTCAGCGGCCCGTTGAATCGCGGGCCCCCCAGGGTAGTCAAGCTCTAAGATGCGGGCTACTTTATCAAAGGCTTCGCCTGCCGCATCATCACGAGTCTGCCCCAAAAGTTGATAGTAGCCATGCCCAAACAACAAAGCTAACAATGTATGCCCCCCGCTGACTACCAAAGCTATGAGGGGGAACTGCGGGGGTTTATCTTCCTCTTCTTCGCCCTTTCCTGGAGCCAACCAACTCGCATAGATATGGGCTTCCAAATGGTTGACCCCAACAAAGGGTAAGCCTCGTTGCCAAGCCATCGCTTTCGCGGCGTTGAAGCCGACCAATAAGGAACCACTGAGGCCTGGGCCATAAGTAGCTGCAATAGCGTGAAGATCATCCCACCCGTTGGGAAGGGCCGCTAAAGCTTCTTGCACTACGGGACTTAGGCTCAAGATATGTTGCCGTGAAGCGACCTCTGGAACGATCCCGCCATAGCGTCGATGCAAATCAATCTGTGAAGCTACGACGTTGGCCAGGATGGAGCGCCCGTCCCGCACCACCGCTGCCGCTGTTTCGTCGCAGGAGGTTTCCAACGCCAGGATCGTAAACCCAGGTGGGGGGGGCGAGGTTAAGGCGGTTACTGCATTTTCAGCCATGCTTTTGCCTCTGCTAAAGTAGCGAAATAGCTGACCTTTAAGTGGGGGGTTTCAACCTTCTGCATGATACGGTCTATTGACCATTTGGCCACCACGGTTTCAGGGGACACGAAAGCAATAAATTTAAGGCCCGCAGCTAAAGCGCGAGGAAACCAATTCTCATTTGACCATTGCTGATCTTCAGGCGAGATCGGGCCCTCCTTTCGCAAATCCCCTAACCATTTATGAGAACGTTTCTCCTTCAGCAGCACTAATCCCTTATCTAAGCCTTGCCGAAATTGCTCGCCTTGGGCAAAGGCTTTCCATTCGGCCACTACACACCCTACCTCTTCATTCCAAAGAATAGTGGTGTAGGGAGATTCAAAGTAAATCATACTTAGCTTCCTTTCTAACCATTGGCTAGTTATTGATCTTTAACCAGGCCTTGGCTTGGCTTACGGTGCAGAAGTATTGGGTAACCAATGTGGGGCTTTCAACCTTCTGCATAATTCGCTCGACACTCCACTTGGCAAAGATGACTTGAGGATCAACAATAGCCATATACTTCAGCGACGAAGCCAAAGCACGGGGAAACCAATCTTCATTGGACCAACGTTGATCTTCAGGCAAAACAGAGCCAAAGAAGCGGAGGTCAGCTAACCACTTTTTGGCTCCCTTTTCTTGCAACAAAGCCAGCCCCGTATCTAAACCTTTGCGATAACCCTCGCCTTGGGCAAAGGATTTCCATTCCATTAGCACCCCAGGAAGATCGGCATCCCAGTGAATGGTTAGGAAAGGTTGGTCAAAGTAGATCATAACAACCTCTATTTACTAAAAAAGGCATTAGTCCAGATCCTCGGCCAAATCTATCGCTTTAAGCAAGGCCGCCGCCTTATTATGACTTTCATGATACTCCAGGGTGGGCAAACTATCGGCAACCACGCCACCACCCGCTTGTACATAAGCTACCCCATGCTTCATTACTAAGGTACGGAGGCTAATGCAAGTATCCAGATCGCCGTTAAAATCTACGTGCCCCACACATCCCGCATAAATTCCCCGCCGATTACCTTCTAATTCAGCAATGATTTCCATCGCCCGAATCTTAGGCGCACCACTGACCGTCCCGGCGGGGAAACAAGACCGCAAAGCATCCAAAGCTGTAAGGTCGGGACGCAGGTGGCCCGTGACCTTTGAGACAAGGTGCATGACATGGCTATACTTCTCGACGGTCATGAAGATGGGAACTTGGACACTCCCAGGCTGACAGACTCGCCCCAAATCATTGCGGCCTAAATCTACTAACATCAGATGTTCAGCACGTTCCTTCTCATCGGCCAGCAACTCCTTGGCAAGGGCTTCATCCTCTTCTGGCTCTTGCCCCCGGCGGCGCGTTCCCGCAATTGGATGGGTTGTAACTTCTCCTTCTTGCACCCGAACCAACATTTCAGGTGAAGATCCAACAAGGTCGCCTTCAGCAGTATGCAGAAAAAACATATACGGTGAAGGGTTGACGGTTCGCAAGGCCCGATAGATCATAAAGGGCGAAGCTGAGGTCGGCTGGCGGAAGCGTTGGGAAGGTACAACCTGGAAAATATCGCCCGCTAAGATATACTCCTTAGCTTTCTCTACGTTGGCCTCATACTGCTGCTGGCTAATATTAGAGTGAACTTCAGAAGAGGTCTTCTCAGCTTGCTTATAACCCAAGGTAGCACTACTTGGCGGGAGAGGTTGTTGCAACCGCAAGATCAGATTTTCAATCCGTTCAAGAGCCTTAGCATACTCTACCTCAAGGTCAGGAGCATCAAGGTGGACATGCGAAACGACCTTGATGGTGTGGCGCAGGTGATCAAAAACCAGAAGGGTATCCACAAACATCCACAAGCCTTCAGGCATAGTGTAATCGGTTGCGGGGGGGCGAGGAAGCTTCTCAAAGTAGCAGACCGTTTCATAACCGAAGTAGCCTACCGCGCCCCCGACAAAACGGGGAAGGTTGGGCAACCGCACAGGCCGATAGGCACTAAGGTAGCTTCCCAACACAACGAGTGGGTCAGTATAAGGAAGGGTTTGTTTGTAACCATTTTGGGAAGCGTAGGCCAGACCGTCATCTAGCAGCAATATTTGGTAAGGGTCACTTCCAATGAAGGAGTAACGGGCGACGTGCTGTCCTCCCTCAACACTCTCCAGGAGAAAGCTATAAGGGCCACGGGCAATTTTCAGATAGGCGGAGACGGGGGTCTCTAGGTCGGCTAAAATTTCCCGATAGATCGGGCAAAGGTTGCCTTGCGTGGTGAGATCACGGATCTCGGCCAAACTTGGATGGTACATACTTATCCTTTCCAAACCAAACCCATCGCTTCCTTCATCCGCCGCAAGGTTTCAGTAGTTTCTTGCCGAGCCCGTTCGCTGCCCGCCGCGATAACTTCCGCGACCAAATGCGGTTGGGCTTGCAAAGCGGCCCGCCGCTCCCGAATTGGGTCTAAAAAGCGATTGATCGCCGCCGCTAACTTTCGCTTCACCTCAACATCGCCAACTTTCCCTTGAGCATACCGTTCTTTCAGATCAGCTACTTCAGCTTCTTCGGTGTTGAAAGCATCGTGATAGATGAAAACGGGATTCCCTTCGACCTTCCCTGGAATATCGGCCCGAATCCGATTGGGGTCGGTATACATTCCCCGAACCTTCTGCTCAACGGTCTTAGCATCATCGCTGAGGAAAATAGCATTCCCCAAACTTTTACTTGCTTTGGCCTGCCCGTCTAAACCAATCAAAGTAGGAACATCGCCGATTAAAGTATCAGGCTCAGGTAGAACTTCGACCTCGTAAAGGGAATTAAAGCGCCGAGCGATTTCTCGCGTTACTTCTAAATGGGAAGCTTGATCTTTCCCGACGGGGACGATATTGGCCCGCACACAAAGGATGTCCGCCGCTTGCAACACAGGATAATTGAGTAAGCCCATTGAAGGTTGCTCAATTTCCAAATCCCGCATCACGTCTTTGAGCGTTGGAACCCGTTGCAAGCGCGGGACCGTAACCAAATTGGCAAAGATCAGCGCGATTTCGGCGATCTGCGGGACAAGGGATTGCAGAAAGTAGAAGCTCCGCTCAGGGTCAATCCCAACGCTCAAGTTATCCAACACTACTTCCCGAATATTTTGGTTTGTTTCGAGAAGCAATGCTCGATCTACCCGCGTCGTAAGGATGTGAAGGTCAGCGACCAGAAAGAAGCATTCGTATTGATCTTGCAACCGGACTCGATTGGCCAAGGTTCCCACGTAGTGGCCTAAATGTAGCTTTCCCGTGGGTCGGTCTCCCGTCAGGAGCCGAGGTTTTCCAGCTTGATTCATAAAATTCCTTTCATTGAAGTAACTACCTTTACCGATGTTTATCGCAACGTGCTTCCCCGCGAATCCGTTGCCAAGTTTCCAAATGCACCCCGCAGACTTCACAACACCCTGTCGCTCGCCAGACCTTTTGCTGCTGCTTCAACTGCTGCTTCAAATGGTTCTGTTGCTGCCAAAACCGTTCCATTTGCCGCCAGTCGGCGGGAGGCATGGCAAGGTTCCACAAGCGCACAATATGCTCTGAACTGCCCGACGCTAACAACTTCCCATCGGGGCTAAAAACCACGCTGGTCGCGGCCACCGCTAAACGGCGCAATTCCTTCCCGCTGGGCGCATCCCACAACCGCACGACCTTATCGCCGCCCGCCGAAGCCAAAAAGTGCCCATTGGGGCTAAAGGCCACCGCATGGACCCAACCTACATGTTTGAGACAATGGATTTCTTTTCCACTACTTACATCCCACAAGCGTACCGTTTCATCTTCGCTGCCCGTCGCCAAAACCTTCCCGTTGGGGCTAAAGGCCACACACTTCAGCCGCAAAGTATGACCTTCCAGTTGCTGGAGTTGCTGCCCCGTGCTAAGATCCCACAGCCGCACCGTCTTATCAACACTGGCCGTGGCCAAGGTTTGCGATTTAGGACACATCGCCATACTTACAATCCAATCGCCATGGCCTTCTAAGCATTGGATTTGCTGCCCCGTTGTCACATTCCAGAGCCAAGCGATGCGATCATAGCCCCCCGTCGCCAAAATTTTCCCATCGGGGCTGAAAACCGCGCTGCGAATATCATTCTTATGCCCCTTCAAAACCCGTACCTCTGTACCATCGGGAATCGCCCAGAGGCGGGTGGTTTTATCCCAACAAGCGGAAGCCAAAAGTTGCCCATCGGGGCTAAAAGCGACGCTGTTCACCGTCCCTCGGTGATCTTGTAAAACCCGCCACTCGCTGCCACTTTCTACGTCCCAAAGCCGGACCGTTTCGTCAAAGCTGCTCGATGCCAGCAGCCGCCCATCAGGGCTAAATGCGACGCTGTTCACGCGGCTGGTGTGCCCCGTGAAGACTAGACTGACCATTGTCTCTGGTAATTTGACCATTGCCTTTGCTGCTACTTTCTAAGTACTCAAAAGTACTCACGCTTGATTCCAATAGAAATTCCTGCTTCAACCTACACTGCCTTCGATGAGAAGGTCTAACAACGTAGTCCACAGGCGTATTTTACGTCCCGACGTAGCCACTATCGAGGACGGTTGGAAGTACTAAGCCCCAATAATCCTAATTCCCTCATCCCGAAGGTTTAGGGCTGCATTCAAATCCCGGTCTAGGGTTGCACCGCAAGAAGGACACTTCCACTGGCGGTGGGCAAGTGTCAGTTCCTTATTGATAACCCCGCAGCCATTGCAGGTCTTACTAGAAGGATAGAAAGGAGCCACTAAGACTACTTGCTGGGCTTTGTAAGTTAGTTGGCGTGCGATTTCCGCAAATGAAGCATCTGAAATTGCCTTTGCTAGTTTATGGTTCTTTAACATCCCTGGCACATTGAGCGTTTCTAAGGCAATGGTACTGGCTTTCTGGGCCAGTCTAGTTGTCATTTTATGAAGAGCATCCTTTCTTAAATTAGCTATCCGCAAATGCCAACGAGCAAGTTTAAGTTTTGCCTTTGCCCAGTTCTTCTTGCCTTTTTGTTTGCGAGCTAACCACCGACTCAAGCGCCGTAGCTTCTTTTGAGCAAGGGAAAAGTGTTTTTGGTTTTCAAACCCTTCCCCATCACTATCTACGGCTAATGTTTTTATGCCTACATCAATTCCAATAACCCGCTCAGGTGCTTGAGAAATGAGTTCTGGCAGTTCAACAAGAATGCTAACAAACCAATAACCCGCCCGTTCGCTAATTCGGGCGCTCATTAGTTTGCCAGCAAAGCGTAATTGCTCGGTCATATTTACCCAGCCCAGCTTAGGGATTTTTATTTCATACCCCTTTACCGCAAATTGGTCATTGGCAAGATAAAAAGAGCCAAAGCCTTTTCTGCGCGACTTGAAACGAGGAAAATTAACTTGGTTGCCATCTTTTCGTTTCTTGCCCGTCTTGCGCTTTTTTAGATCATTAAAAAAATTAGAAAGTGCTTGTTTTAAGTCAAGTAATGCCTGGTCTGGCGCACATTTAGTCGTTTCCATTATAAAGGGGAATTCAATTCGCTTAATTTGATTAAACTTAATTCGCAAATCATTTACAGATGGCAATTTTGCTTGATTTGCGCCAGCCTCTTTAATTATTGCAAGGGCCCAATTCCAGGCAAAACGAGCATTCCCTGTTGCTTTCCTAAAATAAAGTTCTTGCTCAAGCGTTGGATTGAGGCGTATTTTGTGCGCTCTTAGCATCTAAGTTCAAAACCTTTTGGATAGTCCTGTAAGGGTAGTGGACTTTGGGGGTCTTTAATGATCATGCGGCGACCAAAACAGGATGATCTAAACGTCTAGCTGCGTAGAGTAAAGCTGCTTGCACATCAGCTGCTTCCAAATCTGGTAATTCTTCGATGATTTCTTCAACCGTTAGCCCCGCAGCAACTAAGGCTAAAACATCAATAACACGAATTCGTAGTCCCCGAAGGCATGGTCGCCCCCCACATTGTTCTGGATTTAACGAAATCCGCTTAATCAGTGTTTGATTATCCATTGTTTTCTCGATATAAGCCGCGCTAAAAGCCTCATAAGTCGAGCTTTGAGCCTCGAAAGCCGTGTTCTGAACTTCATAAACCGCGCTAAAAGCCTCATCAGCCGAGCTTTGAGCCTCAGTTCCGCATTCTAAAGGGCAAAATAAAAAAATTGGCGTTCTTTCAAGCAAGCGTTACTTAATGTGTTATACTGAGCAACATTTGTTACCCTTTATCTTACCACATCTCAGGAAAGGTTTTAAGATGCAACATCTGCAACGCGGTCTGCTTTTCAGCTTGCTGTTGCTCTTTTTGGCGCTGGGGCTGGCTGTGCCCCAGGCTGGAGCGCAACAAGGGGCGTGGTTTGGCAGTGACCGCGCCGTGGTTACGCCGTTGCAACCCGTCAACGTGGCGGTGGTTGTGCCAGGCTATCAGGGCAAAGCGACGCTGGTGATTTTTGATCAAACTAAGCGGGGCGTGGGAAGCTGGCCCGTTTCCCTCGTTGGGGGGCAAGGGAACGTTGTCGTGCTGCCCCGTGGAGCTTTGGGCGACCATTGGGCCGCTTTGTTTGTGAACGGGAAGCAAGTTAAGGACGGTACGATCTATCGGCTGGAGGCCGAAACTACCATTCAGACGGGGGTGGAAGCTTACGATCAGCTTTATGGGCGCGTAAGGGTCTTTATGGCCCAAGACGTATTGAGCTACAACTTGAACGGGAAGGTTGTGAAGGGCTACCGTTCCCCAGATAGTAACCTGCTCTGGCTGCGCGATCACTACTACCAAGGTCGAGCGTTTCGTTACTTTGAGCCAGAAGTTCGCTCTACCTTAGATGCTTTTCGTGCAGCGCAGTTGCCCGATGGAAGCTTCCCTGATTTTCTGGCCCGCCCCGATTGGGGAATTTCCGCTCAAAGGACACCCGTCGAGGCCGACGTAGAGTACCTTTACGTCTTAGCGGTTCATGAAGCTTGGCAGATGACGGGGGATGATGGTTGGCTGCAAGCGAACTTAACTGCGATGCAACGGGCCCTTGACTATACGATGAGTAACCCTTTACGGTGGGATCCGTGGCTGAATCTGGTCAAACGGCCCTTCACGATAGATACGTGGGATTTTGAATATGGCCCCACGACGGTTGACCCAAGTAATGGGCAACGTGCGCCGCGCCATTGGATTGATGACCAAACGAAATGGGGCATTTTCCACGGCGATAATACAGGTTTAGCCGATGCGCTCAATGCTTTAGCCCATATCGAAGATTATCTAAATCAGTCAGAAGCCGCAAGAAAACATCGTTTGCAGGCGCAAGCCTTAATTCAAAGATTGAACAATCTAAGTTGGAATGGAAAGTTTTACAAACATCATGTCAAATTAATCCCTTGGGACGTGCCAGGGGTTGATGAAGAAACGCAATTGAGCCTTTCCAATGCGCTGGCGTTGAATCGGGGAGTTTTGACCCCTGATCAAGCGCAGACCATTATCAATGAATATCGGAGCCGTCTGCGTCGCTCAGGGAACGTCTCCTTCGCCGAATGGTGGAGCATTGATCCACCTTTCCCTTCTGGCAGTTTTGGCTTGGCGGGGCGGCAAGGGGAAAACCCTGGCGAGTATGTAAACGGCGGCATAATGCCCTTGGTCGGTGGGGAACTGGCAAGGGGAGCTTTTCGCTACGGTTCTGAAGCTTATGGCTTTGATATTGTGCAGCGCTACTATCAAATGGTCAAGAATACCAACGCGACCTTTCTCTGGTATAACCCGACGGGGGGCGCGGGAATTGCAAGCGAAGATACTTTGTCAACAGATGGATGGGGTTCCAGCGCAATGTTTGGGGCTTTGCTGGAAGGGGGCGCGGGAGTTGAGGATAGTGGGATAAAGTATAGCGACGTTACCCTTAGCCCGCGCTGGGCCGTAGACCCAACCATCAATGAAGCTTACGTGGTTGCTCGCTATGCTGCTTCTGACGGCTACGTTGCCTACCGTTGGCAACACTTCCCAGACCCTAAGAAAAAAAACCGTTTCTATCTGAATGTAGAGGCGACGGGGAGCGGGAAAGCAATTAAGCTGCGCTTGTTCATCCCTTCGACGACGAAGCAAGTTCTTTCTACAACGGTCAATGGTCAACCTGTCAATGCAAGTCTTGAGCAAATTGGTCTCAGTCGCTACTTAGTGGTAGGGATGGCGGCAGATATTGCCCAAGTAACGGTTACGCTGGACGAGCGGAGGTAAATTAGGGGTATGGGGCGCTCGGCGCGGGCAAAGCCCGCGCCGAGCGCCCCCGAAAGCTTAACCACCTTGTTTAACTTTTTTTCAACCTTTACTTGCTTTAGCTTCTTACTCCTCCTCTGTGGGTGTAATGCGGGAGAAGGATTACCCTCGCCAACGGCGACCCTTTCTTCCACCGCCACAAAAGCAGCTTTGGCCCCCGCAAAGCCTACTAATACTTTAGTCCCCATTGCAAAATTAGCTCTTGCACCGCTTCCCTCGGCAACGCTTATTCCCCCAACCGCAACGGACACACCTTTGCCAACCGTAACTTCCACGTTTACTCCTCAGCCAACAGAGACATCTCTCCCGACCTTCACTCCTTGGCTGACCTCTACCCCTCTGCCAACCTTTACACCTTTACCAACCCCTACCGCCGCTTTCCCCACACCTGCTCTTATTGGAAATCGGGAATATACAGTCTACCTTCCCGCTAAAACGAAGAAGGGCCAAGCCTATAAGTATTCTTGCGAATTTGATGCAGGTTGGTTGATTTTGCAAAGCTACGGGTTTGAAGTTTCGACGGAGGAGTTGATAGCGAAGATGCCAAAGGATCAGAGTGTTGAGCCGACCTATCGGGAAACGCAACGAGGTTTTGAGATTCACGGTGGCAACATTCAGCAAGCTTATTCAGGAGATTATACTTGGAACTTCTTAGCCCGCTCGACGGGCGAAGCTTTCGCGCAAGTTTTCGCTGCTTATGGCTTAAAAACTGCTCCCGTGCAGAGCCGCGATGAACTGGAAGCTGCTTTGCTGCGGGGTGAATTGGTCTGGATAAAGACAACGGTTGACTTCAAATCTTGGCGACCCGCGACCTGGTTTACGCCGCAAGGGGAGAAGATTAAGACGGTTTTGGGGAATGATCATGCGGTGGTTGTCCGGGGCTTCAATGCAAAGGTTGTTGCGATTGATGACCCTTTGGGGCCCACCAGCACGGGTTGGCAGCGCCCGCTGGAATACGATGTTGCTTGGGAAACTTTCTTGGCGGCGTGGGAAGCACAAGCCTTTGATGGGTTAGCGGTAGCGCGGCCTGAGTGAACTTGCGAAGGAAGCTTCCCTATGCTATACTTTTGCTATCTTTTGTCCAACATTCACGCTGAAAGGAACCAGAAGGTAATGAACGACGAAATCAAGCGCCAATTGGTTTATGGCATGCTAAGTTTGGTGTTGAGCGCGTTTGCAACGTGGTTGGCCAGCTATCTTACCAACAAGATTTTGGGCGAAGCACCCCAAATTCCTGAACTCAAAAGCTAAAAATGAATAAGGAAGCCACGCAGAATCTTCAAGATTCAATCTTTTGGCAGGAAGAGGCTCCTTCTTTAAGAGCTACCTTCGGTGGAGCATTGATCTTGGTAGCTCTTTTTATTTCTTATGCGCTTCGTTCCACGGGAACTTACCAAGACGATGATATTGCCCACTTCCTTATTGCCAAATGGAGTTGGCAGCATCCGCAACTCCTGCTAGATGTGTGGGGCAGACCGACTTTTACGCTCTTGTATGCCCCAATTGCGCCTTTTGGTCTGCTGGCGGTTCGCTGTTTTAGCGCTTTTCTGGCAGGAATAATCTGCATTGGCAGTGCTTTTCTGGCCAAAGCCTATAGATTGCAATGGTATTGGTTAGCTGTACCCCTTACGGGTTTGCAACCTGAGTTCATGCGCCAAGCCTTTTCCAGCCTCACAGAGCTAAGTTTTGCACTTTGTCTCTGTTTTACGTTGCTGTTTTATAAGAAACGCGCCTGGACTGCAATGGCTCTCGTGGCGGGATGGCTTCCCCTTGCACGCTACGAAAGTATCCCAATTCTGGCTCTTTTCACGCTTCTGCTGCTAAAAGAGCGCCGTTATTGGCAAAGTATCCTCACTTTGCTCCCACTTTTCGCTTGGAACAGCTATTGGGCCTTTGCTTTACACGATTGGACCCACATTCTTTTTCCCTTTGATCGCTTATTCATCAAAGAATCAGTGGGGGATTATGGCACAGGAACACCTTGGTATTACGTTCAAAGGCTACCAATAGCTTATGGAAGCATTATCTTTCTTCTTGCTACTTATGGTTTTTTTCGTTTACCTTTTGATCTCTCGCATCTCTCTGTTATCCTGACAATTGCTGTTCTCAGCATAAGCTATTCAGCTTTACCTTCAGCAGGAGTCGCAGGCTACATTCGCCATTTAGCCACAATTTCGCCTGCGATTAGTCTTTTTGCCCTAGCAGGTTTAGAGAAAATCTACATTCCAATTACTTTCAAAAGAGTTTGGCAAGCCTTTGCGTTGAAAGTACCGGCTCTCTTCACAACGCTCGGAATGCTTCCTTTGGCAGGCGCAGCTTGGTTGACGCGCAAAATTCTTCCTTTTGATCAACTAATTGCTTTATTCATCGGTTTGAGTCTTTTCCTTCTTAACAAACCGCTCTTTACTCTAAGAAAAGTTGCTTTAGCCCTCTTTCCTTTGCTTCTGATTGCAACTCTGATTCGCATTCAGCCCTTTGACCTTACACCTGAGCAGCATTTAGTGATCGAAGCAGCAAATTGGTATCGAGCAAGCGCGTATCAAGACCGGCTTATTTTAGGTTCCCATACTTTATTTGTCTATACGAGTGAAATCGATCCCTATGATGAAGCTCATTATCGTGCAATCACACCGGTAGAGATAGCCAAAGCTCCAGCGGGAAGCCTGATTGTGTGGGATTCGCACTATTCAAATCGCTTGGTTTGGAAGACCCCCTTGAATCTTTTGCAAAATCAAGCTCAGTTTCAGTTACTGCAATCCTTTCAGAAAGATGGAATCGCAATCTATATCTTCTTGAAAAAAGCAGTGTTATGATCAAAGTTTATCCCTTCCCCCATCAATTATCAAAAAACCCTTATCTTGACCAACTTTATGAACCGATGCAAGGCATGGGAATAGAGATTTGTCGTTTGCGCCCACGCCAAATTCTCTTTGCGCTTTTATTTGGGCGCGGAAAACAAGTTTTACATCTTCATTTCTTTGATCAAATCATTCAACATCCCAATAAATTCCAAACTATCGCTCGCAGTCTAATCTTTTTGACCCTTTTGGCACTGCTGTGGCTACGAAAAGTGAAGCTTGTCTGGACCGCCCACAACTTACAACCTCACGAAAATTATTATTCTTTTTGGGCTTTTATCGTTTATCACACAGTTGCTCGCTGGAGTTCCGCAATTATCGCTCATAGCGCAGCGGCTAAAGCGCTTTTAACGACGCGATATGGCCCATTGCCCCATTGTCAAGTCATTCCAATTGGGAATTACATAGATCGGTATGGCCCTTGGCGTGAGCAAGCACAAAGTCGGGTTGCATTGGGTTTACCAAAGCAGGGAAAAGTCTTTTTACACTTGGGAATGTTGCGGCCTTACAAAAATATCGAAGGCTTAATTACAACTTTTCAGCGTTTGGCAGTAGATAAAAGAGGAATTCTTTTGATCGCTGGGGCTGAAAGTCCTCTAAATTATGCCAAGGAATTACAGAATTTGGCTCAAAATGTAACAGGAGTCTGGCTAAAGCCGCATTTTGTCCCTGATAGCGAACTTCCAACTTATCTTGCTGCTGCCGATATTGTCGTTTTGCCTCATCGTTCACTGCTTACCTCGGCAACTCTTTTAGTCGCCCTATCTTATGCCCGGCCCGTAGTTGCCCCAGCTTTTGGGCCAATTTGCGAGATCATTAATGAGGGAAAAGAAGGATTTCTGTTTACTCCAAACGACGATAATTCACTTTTTACAGCTTTGGAACGAGCAATTGCTGCGCCAAATCTCGCTGAAATGAACAAATTGGCCCTAGAAAAAGCTCGATTTTTTGATTGGCCAACGATTGCGGCTAAAACAATAACTTGCTATCAGCAGGTTTGGCAGTAGAGAGCGAGAATGTTTCGTGCAATTGTCCGCCAACTGATTCGGCATACCGCAGGTTATGGGTTTAATACGCTGGTTGGCCCCATTTTCACTATCTTGCTTACCCCGATTTACACTCGGATCCTCACAAAAGCAGATTATGGCACGGTTGATACGCTTTTAGTGCTGAATTCGCTGCTTGCTCAGTTAGGAAATGTTGGGTTACGCTCCGCATTAGTGACTTTTTATTATCATCCCAAGCATAGCCATGAGCAAGATCAGATTGTAACGAGTACTCTTTGGGCAGGCGTGATCTGGTCGCTTCTGCTGGCTACGCTAACCTTTTTGAGCGCAGCACCTTTGACCAAAATCTCGCTCAATCGCACAGATGTGACTTGGCTTGTCTGTTGGATCGCAATTAGTCTCCCTTTTAATACGCTTTATTCGCTTCAAACAGCTATTTTTCAGTTACGTTTTGCGATTTGGCGGGCCAATCTAACTGCATTGATCTATATTTTGATTTCAGTAAGTACAAATATTCTGCTCATTGTGGTTTTAGGTTGGGGTAGTTCGGGAGTGATTATTGCTTCCACCACAGCGATTATCATTGGTGGATTAGCAAGTATTGCGCTTGCACCTAAAAATCTCTTTTCGCTGCCAAAAATATCTTTAATGTGGAACCTTGTCCAGACAGGAATTCCACTTGTACCCGCAGGAATTGCAATTTGGGTTTTAGCCTACCAAGATCGACTTTTTCTCGTGCGGTTTGTTTCTCTGAGCGAACTTGGTATCTATGCCATTGCCAATAAGCTAGTTTCCATGCTAACTTTGCTGGTAGAACCATTTAAGGCTGCTTGGAATCCGTTGGCTCTGTCGATTCAGCAGCAAAAAGAAGCTCCGCGCACTTATGCCAAAATCCTCACCTATTTTAGCGCTGGAGGTTTGGGCATTGGATTAGCATTAAGTCTCTTTGCTTATGAGATTTTGTTGATTTTCACCACAAAGGAATATGTTGAAGCCGCAAATTATGTTTGGCTTTTAGTTCTTATGCCTTTGACAAGTGGTTTGCATTCCCTCGTTGGCATAGGTTTGTTGATTGACAAACGCACTGGGCAATTAGGTTGGACGATTGCTGTTGCTGCAATTATCAATACTGCGCTTAATTTCCTTCTAATTCCCCCTTTTGGGGTCTGGGGGGCAGCGATTGCAACCGCATTTGGCTATTTTGCAACCCCTTTGCTAACCGCTTTTGTAGCCCAGCACTATCATCCTTTGCCCTTTGCCTGGGGAAAAATCTTCATTATCTTTGGGGTTTACGGTTTCCTTGTAATCTTAGGGCTAATTGTGGGGCATACTTCAGCCTCTCTTGTTTGGCGGGCCTTGCTTCTGTTAGTTTATCTTCCGCTTCTTGGGTTTTTTGGGGTGTTTGAAGCCAGAGAAATTCAACTGCTGGAGCAAGTTATGCGCCAACCAAAACTTGTTTTTCAGTGGCTTGCGGGTCGAAAATGAAGAAAAATCCTCTCGTTTCGCTGATCTTGGTTACTTATCAAAGCCAAGCATTGGGCGATTCTTTGCCCAACGATCTTCAAAGAGAAAAGTTGTCGAGGAGCAGGCGGCTGTTCCTGGCGGGAAGCGTGGGCCGAGCTAAGAGGCTTTGATGAGCAGATCTTCCTTTATTGGGAAGATGTTGACCTTTGCTGGCGAGCATGGCTGAAGGGGTGGCAAGTTTTAGCTGACCTTCAAGCCTACGTCTATCACGAACGCGGCGGAAGCGGAGGGGGAGAAAAGTGGGAAGCTGAACGGCTGAAAAATGGAATTTATACTTACCTCAAGCTGCTAAGGTGGCGAAAAGTTCTCCCTTTCCTTCTCCTTCAAGCGGCCAAAACGGTGATAAGGTTTTCCCTTACAAGAGATAAAAAGCTCTTTTGGGCTTGGTTGTGGAACTTTCAGCACTTGGGGGAAACCTTTGCTCAACGTCGTGAACTTACTCAAAAGCAGAGGGGCAATATGCGAAAGTTAGAAGCTTTGATTGCTACGCATGACCGTCGCCAACAACGGGAGCGGAAGGAACGCCGAAACCAATCTCGCAAGGAGTTCTGATTCTATGACCACTTGCCCTTTGTGTACTTCATCGCACCATCGACCCTTCTTGGTAAAGGATACTTATCCTATTGTCCAATGTATGCAATGTGAGTTCCTTTTCGTTAGCCCTCCCCCTACACAAGCAGCTTTGACCGCTTTCTATCAAAGGGATGACTACCATCAGGGCGACCCTATCGGTTACACAGATTACTTTGGGCAACGCGCCATTCACGAACGCGATGCTCGTAGAAGGTTAGAGCAGATTGAAAAGCTTTGCTTCACGAAGGGCCAAATTCTGGATGTTGGTTGTGCCGCAGGCTTCTTCCTCTCTGTCGCGCAACAAAGGGAGTGGCAACCTTATGGGGTTGAACTATCGGAAGGGATGGCAAAGTATGCAGCGCAACTGCTTGGACAACCTATCGTACCTTGTGTAGCTGATTTGGTTGCTTCCCCTGCATCCTTCACGGCCATTACTTTGTGGGAATATATTGAACATATCCCTGATCCGCGTATCCAATTAGAGCAACTTGTTCCTTTGCTTAAACCAGGAGGGGTGCTGGCCATCTCTACCCCTAACACCGATTATTGGGATGCTCGTTACCAACCACAGCGGTGGCGGGAATTTAAGCCCCCAGCCCATATTGGCTTCTTTACCGTTAAAACATTGCAATTTCTCTTGACAAGCTGTGGGCTTGAAGTTATTAAAGTAAACCGCAACAGTCCTGGCGCACCACGTTATCCCTATCCTTTCCAACGCTTCCTTAACCTTCTAAAGGCAAAGGTTGGTCATGGCTTAGACCGTCGAACACCTTTTTGGTGGAGTTTTGGCCTAAGTTGGCGCGTTGTTGAACAGTTAAGTCGGGCTTGGTATCAACTCCGCTGGCGAGGAAGCGACCTTTGTAAGGGTTTAGAAGTATATGCCCGTAAACCTCTCTCATGAATGACACAGCAATCATCATCGTTAATTGGAATCAGACAGCCCTCACGCTCGATACTCTTGCCTCTTTAGAGCAAGCAGGAGTTGCTTTGAAGCAGGCGTGGGTGGTAGATAATGGTTCTTCACCTAATCCCTTACCCGAAATCCTTACTTGCTTCCCTTCCATAAACCCTCTAAGGTTAGATAGCAACGTAGGTTTTGCCGCAGGGTGCAACATCGGGGTCGCGGTGGCATTTCAAGCGGGAGCCAAAGCTGCTTTTCTGCTCAACAATGATGCGTTGGTAGAAACCCAAACCTTACCTCTTTTAGAAGCTGCCCTTAGACAATTTCCGACGGTTGCGGCTGTTAGCCCCAAAGTCTACTTTGCAGATACACCTTGCATCATCCAGGCTGTAGGAATCGAAGTAAATCCCAATAGTGGTCAAACAGTGATGCTGGGTAGTGGGGAAGAAGACTGTGGACAGTATGATAAAATCGTTGAAAGAGAAGCTCTCTTCGGCTGCGCTCTCCTTATTCGGCGCGAAGCTTGGGAACAAGTAGGCTCCTTTTGGGAACCTTTCTTTTGTTATTGCGAAGAAGTTGATTGGTGTCTTCGCGCCCGACGGTTGGGCTGGCAACTTTACTCTATCCCTCAAGCTGTGGTTTGGCATCGGGCAAGTAGCAGTTTGGGGCGCGATGCACCACTCAAGATATATCTTCTTGTACGCAATAAATTTTACCTTCGCCAGCGACATCGACAGGTAGGTTGGCAAAGTTGGAAGGGTCTTTTAGGAGCATTTTATTGGCATGGCCGGACCATTCTGCGCTACCTTAGGCTACAACAAAAGGCTCAAGCCTGGGCGATTATGCTTGCCATCTGGGATTTTTATAACAAGCGAAGAGGAAATTGTCGTACTTCTGATCTGCGCTTATGCAAGGTGCAAGAAGAATGAAAGTAAGAATGAATCTCTCGCTTCCCTCCCTCATTTTGGGCAGCTTGACCTTATTTTCCCTCCTCTTCTTTCTGGCGCTTATCCCTGTTCCTCGCGCTGATGGGCAACTGATCGGCTCTGACGGGGTAGGTTACTACGTCTACTTGCGCTCCCTTGTGTTCGACCACGACCTTAATTTCAACAATGAGTATGCTACTTTCCATGTTGTTATTCTCAAGGAGCCAAAAGTTACACCTTT
>Ga0316611_1000129_pt1 | contig 31389 bp, 35 predicted proteins | sample MIS2016202_MG_FD_207675 | JGI IMG/M metagenome (GOLD analysis project Ga0316611, IMG submission 207675) | Microbial mat bacterial communities from Middle Island sinkhole, Lake Huron, Michigan, United States - MIS.2016.202 | ecosystem: Environmental > Aquatic > Freshwater > Lake > Sediment... | reverse complement strand
TTCTAGGTTCGGTGCGCTGCGTTTCGTTTGCCGCGCATTTATCAATATAGCCACTTCCCCCTACCCTGTCAACCCTTTTTCTAAATGTTTTTTTCGATTCTTGCCTCTGAATCTCTCTGATCCTCTCTGGCTAATCGTTTGGGGAATTGAAAGTTTTTTCGTTTTTCGTCGTGGTGACGCAACAGCTTGATGTAATTCAGGTTTTTTGTACTATTTTTGTGTTCCAGTGGTGGGGGTTAACGCTGGGTTGTGCTGAATGGTGGAAAGAAATGCGCATACTGAGAAGAGAAATACACTTATAGATAGGGGAACGGGTCAGCGTGGCAACGTTAAAGGCATCTCGGCTGGGGCTGATGCGGATTCAACAGGCAAGGCGAGAACGGGGTTGGAGTTGGAATGGGGAGGATGATTCCTGTTTTGTGGCGGCGAGCCGTTTGCTTGAGCCTGGGGGGGTTTGGGGTTCGGGGGGGCCCTATGCCTATGGGATTTCCTTGGGAACCTGGAAGCGATTTTTAGCGGGGAAGGCGGCGATCAATGCTCAGACGTTCAAGGCCTACTGTCAGGTTTTGGGGTTGAACTGGGAGGAGGTGGTCGATCGCCAGGGCGATGTATGGACGGGAACACAGCAAGATTGGGATGAGGCCATTGATGTTGCTCAATTTTGTGGGCGAGAGCAGGAACTGGCTCAATTGGAGGATTGGATTGGGAGCGATCGCTGTCGGTTGGTGGTGCTTTCGGGGATGGGGGGCATTGGCAAAACGACGCTATCGGTTCAATTAGCCCAAAGGCTAGAGGGTAATTTTGAATTTGTCTTGCGGCGATCGCTCCGCCGCGCCCCTGCCCTAGAGCGGTTACTCCACGAATGCAATACCTTTTTAGGACACCCCCTAGAACAACCCCCCCTTAACCCCCTGAGCCATTTACTCGATACCCTCCGCCAATATCGGTGCCTACTGCTACTCGATGATCTGGAAACAATCCTTTGTAGTGGGGAGTTGGCGGGGCAGTATCAAGGGGATTACCAGAACTACCATGAATTGTTTCGCCGTCTTGCCCAAGAATCTCACCAAAGCTGCATCTTAGTGATCACGCGGGAAAAACTACGGGATCTCACCTCCCTCGCTGGGGACTCATTACCCGTGCGCGACTTTCGCCTTGGCGGTTTGGAACTCCAAGCTGCCCACAAAATCTTAACGACCAAAGGCTTTCTGCCCCATACACCGGGAAGCCATGAATTAATTCGGCTCTATCGTGGCCATCCGTTAGCCTTGAAACTCATGGCTACAACGATTCAAGAAATCTTTGGGGGACAGGTGGATGAGTTCCTCAGCCAAAGTACTTTGGTACTTGGTGATATTATGCCCAGCATTTTTCACCAGCAGATTCAGCGACTTTCAAGCTCAGAGACGATCATCATTAACTGGCTGGCCTTAGCGAATCGTCCCATCACCTTCAACCATCTTCGCCAATATTTACGCTTTAGTCCGATTTCTACTTCAGAAATTGTTGCTGCCCTAGAATCCCTCAAACGGCGTTCTTTATTAGAGGTCGTTCCTTCCGATACCAGCACACCTTGGTTTAGCATTGAGCCTGTGCTCATGAAATATGTCATTAGTCAGTTAGCGGAACAGTTTTCCCAAGAAATCGTCAATCTGCTCGGTAATTCCACTGAAACAAAAATTCTGATCTTAAAAATGTATTGTCTCGTTGAACACCATGATCATAGCGCCATCAGCCTACGTCCCTGGATAATTAACCGTTTGAATGATTATTTATTCGGCTGTATGCCTGAATTAGCACAAAACCAGCCCCAAATTTCGACGTTATACCAAGAACTGAAACTAAAGTCAGCCAAAGAACTGGGCTATGCGTTGCAAAATTTGCAATGTTTATTTCCTGACTTGAATTCGAGATCCGCTTAAACAGTGGTGATAAGACTGAGATTAGATAATTTTAAACCCATGTTAACCTGATGATAATTTTGCTGCTATATGATTATGAGTGGGACTGCTATGGCAATCTGCTTGAAGATATTTTTGGAGAATCAAATCAGTTTTTGAAATTTGGTGAAAGAGAAACAGCATCAACAACGGATTACTTTTTTTGAAAAAGTCAAAGCCCTCCAACGATTGGGCTTGCTTTGGACTGAAGCAACGGTGCAAGTTGCACTTATGGCATCTGCGGCGGTTCCCGTCATTATTTCTATCGTAATTCTAGTTACGTTTGGCTATGAAACTTGGAAGTTTTTGCAAAATGTGTCCCTCTGGCAATTTTTGACTGATGATCAATGGACACCAACCTTTGCCCAACAAAGTTTTGGTGTCATGGTGTTAGCCAGTGCAACAGTGATGATTGGACTGATTGCGATTGTAGTCGCCACACCGCTCGGATTGCTTGCTGCAATTTATCTCCATGAATATGCACCGAAAAAAATTCGCCGTATTGGCAAAGCCAGTTTTGAATCGCTTGCAGGCATCCCTACCATTGTCTATGGTTATTTTGCGCTGTTGTGGGTGACACCATTTCTTCAGGGATTTATTCCAAGTTTAAATACATTTAATAGCTTAAGTGCAGGGATTGTGACGGGTATTTTAATCACACCGATTATTTCTTCAATTGGTGAAGATGTTTTAGCGTCGGTGCCTCCCTTTTTGCGGGAAGGTGGCTATGCGTTGGGTTTTACAAAGCGAGAAATTTTAACAAAAATTGTCATCCCCATGGCTACCCCGGGATTTATTGCTGCCATCACTTTGGCTTTATCCCGGGCCTTGGGAGAAACGATGATCGCAGCGATCGCCGCCGGTCAGACTCCTAAGTTAACAGCAAATCCACTGATTCCGGTCAGTAGTATCACTGCTTTTATTGTCCAAGTCAGTCTTGGCGATGTGCGACCCAACACGATCATTTATCACACGATTTTTGCGGTTGGATTTGTATTGTTTTTAATCACCCTCAGTTTAAATGGCTTTGGTCACTGGCTTGTTCAGCGCCACAATCGCATGATGACGAGTATGACGATGCCCACAGCGGAGCAACTGTCCGACATCGCCATCGAGCCAGTGGTGAATATTCAACATTTACCGCCTGTGCCACCAGTACAGGCCACCCTGAGACAACGACAGTGGGGCGATCGCCTCTGGCATGGATTGAGTGCCATGGCTATTGTTCTCGGTGTTTTAATCTTTGTGATCCTGTTAGCAACAACGTTACAAGCAGGATGGAGAGAAATTGATGGGCATTTTCTCACCGCAACTTCATCACGACGTGCTGCCGAAGCAGGCATTGGTGCGGCTTTCATGGGAACAGTCTGGCTCCTCGGTTTAACTGCCCTGATTGCCTTTCCCATTGGCGTCGGTGCGGCGATCTTTCTTGAAGAATATCTGCCCTATAACCGCTTTAATCAACTTCTCGAAATTCACATCGCTAATCTTGCCGCTGTCCCTGCCATTCTTTATGGCTTGATGGGGCTAGCCATTTTTGCCCAGGGCTGGAGTGATTTAACCGGGGGACGCAGCTTAATTTCAGCCGCTTTAGTCTTAAGCATGATCGTCTTACCCATTGTGATGATTACCACCCGCAATGCACTCCGCACGGTTCCCGACAGCGATCGCCAAGCTGCCCACAGTGTAGGCATGAGTCGCTGGCAAACCCTTTGGCATATTGTGCTACCCGCCGCTTTCCCCCGCATTATCACCGGGTTGCTCTTGTCCATTTCACGGGCCATCGGTGAAACCGCGCCTCTCCTTCCCATTGGTGCAGTCGCATTTTCCTCCAATATTCCCGTCTCATGGCAAGACCTTCAGCGTCAATTCACCACCCTCACCACCCAAATTTTTTACTGGGTATCTCGACCTCAGCCAGAATTTCATGCCCTTGCCGCCGCAACCATTATTATTTTAGGTGCATTAGTCTTAGCCATGAATATTCTCGCTGTTTATATCCGAGATCGCTACCGTTCATTATGACCATTACCCTTGATCAACCATGAATAACTGCTTGCATATTCCCCCCATATTGACCGTGGCTAATGTCAATATTTTCTTTCATCATCTGCCTATTCTTAAGGGCATTCACCTCACCATTGAAAAACATAAAATTACAGGTATTATCGGCCCATCAGGCTGTGGAAAAAGCACGTTATTACGCTGCTTTAATCGCCTCAACGAATTGATTACGGGAATGCATATTCAGGGTCAAATCTGCTTAGAGGGTCAAGAAATTCATGCACTCCATCCCGTAGAACTTCGCCGTCGGATTGGGATGGTGTCACAGCGGCCTAACCCTTTTCCCCGTTCCATTTATGAAAATATTGCTTTAGGATTACGCATTAATGGCTGTCGTCATGATGTTGATGATCGGGTTGAGCACGCTCTGCAACAAGTCGGGCTTTGGCCGGAGGTCAATCATAAGCTTAAACATAGTGCATTAGAGTTATCGGGTGGTCAACAACAGCGGCTTTGTATTGCAAGGGCGATCGCCCTCAACCCCGAAGTTTTACTCATGGATGAACCCACCGCCGCCCTTGATCCGATGTCCGTGCGGCGGATTAATGATCTGTTATTAGAAATCAAGGAAGATTACACAATTGTGCTGATTACCCACAACCTCAAACAGGCTGCTCTGATTACTGATCAAATTGCTTTTTTCAATGTGGTTACGGGGGAAAAGGGTAATCGCTATGGTGTGTTAGTAGAGCACGCCCCAACTATTCAAATATTCATGAATCCCCATAATCCCATGACATGGGAATATGTCACCTCTAGTTCTCATCACACGGCTTAACCCATCCCTACAGCGTTTAGGCATCAAAACCTGTACAAATGAGACACTGAGAGCGTGGGCTAAAGTCCCCAGAACAAATCATCACAGTGTTGCGTGATCCAGGTCAAAGCTGTAATACCCCAATCACTGCTGTAATTTGCTCATTTTCAGGAACTTGAGAATACTACCTTTTTCTAAACAACCGAGATTTCACAGATGGCTCAATAAATGGTGCTTCAGCCGTTACGCTGCCCTTTTGCGTCATGGATTAATCGATCTGACGCACCCTACGATTCAATTGTAGGGTGCATCAGACAGGATCAATGATGATATAGGTAGTTGAATTGTCTCTGACACACCGTTCACGAACATAATTAGTCTTAACCTGCGAAATGTGAGAAACAAGGCTATATTTTTTACCAAAAATTAACCTTTCCTTAACTCAATTTTATTTGACAATCTAAGAGCATTGACGTAAACAGTAGGATGAAGATCCACTGTTGCCGCAGGTGTGCCGATGCTCACGATTCTCATTCAACGTTAAACCGATTACCGCTCCCATTGGTTGCCAAATTAGAGGATTCATGAAAACCCGTACCCTGAACGTCTCCCTTCGCAATGCTTGTACGCTTGCCATCCTCACTACCCTAATCGGGAGTTGCGGAACTGTTGGCCCTGCCAAGCCCGGCGATCGCAGTGACCCAGACCCTTTGTTAGGGGGAGAAATTCTCTTAGATGGCTCAAGTACCGTTTTTCCCGTTTCTGAGGCGATGGCCGAAGAGTTCCAAAAACTTCACCCTGGGGTGCGGATTAACGTCGGTATTTCTGGAACTGGGGGAGGCTTTCGCAAATTTTGCGCTGATGAAACCGATATTACAGGGGCTTCACGGCCCATCACCGAAGCGGAGATTGAGCTTTGTCAACAAAAAGGGGTTGAATTTATCGAGTTGCCCATTGCCATGGATGGACTCTCCATCGTTGTCAATCCTGACAATGATTTTGCCCAATGTTTAACCCTTGCTGAACTCAAAACGATGTGGGAACCCGCAGCCCAAGGCTCGGTCATGTCTTGGCGACAAATCCGTCCTGATTTTCCCGATGGTCAACTGGGGCTTTATGCTCCGGGGGTTGACTCTGGAACCTATGATTATTTTATGGAAACAATCGGTACTGACGGGGAGAGTCGCGGTGATTTCACCGCCAGTGAAGATGATAATGTTTTGGTGCAAGGCGTTGCTAACAATCTCTATGGTCTTGCTTTCTTTGGGTTTGCCTATTATGAGCAAAATCAAGATCGGTTAAAGCTGGTAGCCATTGATGATGGCAACGGCAACTGCATTGAGCCTAGTCCTGAAACTATTGCTGATGACACTTATAATCACTTCTCACGTCCGGAGTTTATTTACGTTAAAAAAACAGTGGCAGACCGTCCAGAAGTCAAAGAATTTGTTGAGTTTTATTTGGATTTTGACAATAAATTCTTAATCAAAGAAGCTGGTTATGTCCCTTTACATGATGCTGTGATCACCGAAGCACTTGAACGATTTCATGAGGGGGAAGTGGGTTCAGAATTTAAATGAGGAGCATTTGGTGTTAAGCTTGAAGAGTTTGTTTAAACCCCTATTTTCAATGGGACACCCTGAACAAATAGGTTTTTTATTGTACTATGACAATATTAGATTATGATAGACACAGACTAACCGCCAATAATTAGGCTAATTCTGGCATTGAGTATCATTTTTTCTTGAATCAAGTTTTGTTTATTTTTGTTAAACCCTTTAACCATGACTAATCTGACTTCACCGCCCGAAACAATTACAGAAGCGATTTTACGCGCTCAAAATGTTTCGGTTTATTATGGTTCAACTTTGGCTGTCCGGGATGTTTCGCTGGATATTCCCTACAACAAAGTGGTGGCATTTATTGGCCCTTCTGGTTGTGGGAAAAGCACGATTTTACGCTGCTTTAACCGGATGAATGATTTGATCACCAGTGCCCGAGTCGAGGGGAAGGTGACATTCCATGGTCAAGACCTCTATCAGCCGCAAATTGATCCCGTAGAAATGCGCCGCCGCATTGGCATGGTGTTTCAAAAACCCAATCCTTTCCCCAAGTCAATTTATGAAAATATTGCTTTTGGGGCGCGAATTAATGGCTATGTGGGGGATATGGATAAGCTTGTTGAAGAATCTTTGCGCCGTGCTGTGTTGTGGGATGAGGTGAAGGATAAGCTGAAAGAGAGTGGTTTGGCGCTGTCCGGTGGGCAGCAACAACGGCTCTGTATTGCGCGGGCGATCGCCATTGCTCCTGAGGTGATCCTCATGGATGAACCCTGTTCTGCCCTTGACCCGATTTCGACCCTCAAGGTGGAGGAACTGATTCAGGAGTTGAAGGAGCTTTACACGATTATTATTGTCACTCACAATATGCAACAGGCTTCGCGGGTTTCGGATTTCACGGCGTTTTACAATGCCGAACCCACACCGAACGGCGGCAAAATTGGCCATTTGGTGGAGTACGATCGCACCGAAAACATTTTCCAAAATCCCCAAGAGGAAAAAACGCAGGAATATGTGAGTGGTCGTTTTGGTTAAAGCCACCGGGCGCAGCAGCTAGCACAGATTAACGCTGTTCCGAGGGGGACGGTGAGGTTATCAATGCCAAACTGGGAAATGGCTTCGAGGGCGGTGGCGGCGATCGCCACCCCCAAGCCAATCCCCATGACGGGGAATGAGAACCCATAGACCGTTCCCAGGATCAGCACCGTAACGGCAAAACTGGCCAGGGCCATCGTCGCGGTTCCCTCCCAACTTTTCCGATTGCCCCAAATTTGATAGGGATGCGCTCCCCAACGTTGGCCCACTAAGGCCGCCAACCCATCCCCCCAGGCCATGACGAGAATGCCAATCACGCCATGGTGGGGGTGATGCCCCATGAAGAGGAGGGCGATCGCCCCAATGCTAAGGGCGTAAAAAAATGTGCCTAAGCTCTGCCGCCCGACACTGTTTAAACTGGGGAGGATGGGCAAAAAATAGGAAGCCAGGGCAATCAGAGCCGCCGCCGCTGACGCTTCAACAATCAACTGAGGATCAATGCGCCACCACCAAGCCAAGAGCATGACTTGACCCGCCCCAATATGGACAATTTTGCGGGTGATTTCTGGGCCGGTATGGACAAAGCGATTGAGGGCTTCGGCGATCGCCACCAATAGCACGAGATAGGCAACAACGCCCCCCAAGGGCATCAAATCGAGATTAGGCATAGGATCCGGAGCAGGGATAAACATTGATAGGGCAAGGGAGCGGTTCTCTGGAGCCTGGGGAAGTGAATCCTCCTCAATCTCCTGGATTACAGGGGAAGTAGACTGAAGACTGAGAACGCTATGCCATCCATGAAACCATTATTATTGGCCCTGATTCGGCTCTATCGCACGCTGATCTCCCCCCTTTTCCCCCCCACCTGCCGGTTTCAGCCCACCTGCTCCCAATATGCCTTGATCGCCATTGAACGGTTTGGCCCTTGGCGGGGGACAGGATTGGCAGTGCGGCGGATTTGCCGTTGCCACCCTTTCCATCCGGGGGGTTATGATCCCGTTCCTGAAGCAACCGCTCCCCTAGACCCCGATGATCATGCTTAAACCCTACCAATCGCTCCCGATTCAGGATTGTGGTGAACCCCTGATGCCGATTCCGTTGGGGGAATTTTCCACCGCAAACCCACCCCCCTATGTTCTACTCGGAGCAGACTACGGCGAGCAATCTCCCTATTGCCTGCGGGCGGGGGTATTGGCTGCATTGCGGGCGGCTCAGGGGGAACTGCGACGGCTTAAACCGGGGTGGGGCTTACATATTTTTGATGCCTACCGACCGTTGGCAGTACAGCAGTTCATGGTGGATTATACTTATCAGGAATTGTTAAAGGGGCGATCGCCCGATACCCTTACCCCTTCAGAACAAGCCGCCCTCTGGCAGGAAGTCTATCAATTTTGGGCTGCCCCCAATCCTGATCCCGCCACCCCACCCCCCCACAGCACCGGGGCCGCCATTGATCTCACCCTGATCAACGCCCTTGGGGAACTGGTTCCCATGGGGGGAGAAATTGACGAAATTTCAGAGCGATCGCACCCCGATTATTACGCCCATCCTCAAAATGATCGAGAGCAAACCTATGGCGACCATCGGCAACTGCTCCGGGATGCAATGGAGTGGGCCGGGTTTCGCCAACATCCTCACGAATGGTGGCATTTTTCCCAAGGGGATCAACTCTGGGCCTGGTTAAATCAGCAAGATCATCCCGATGGTGAATATCTGGCCCGTTATGGCCGCGTCATTTTCTGAGCCATTGCCTAGATTCCGATATCCTAGAAAGATATTGACAAAATTTCACCCGATTTAAGTCGCTATGCTTGCACCTAGAAGAGTTTTCGTCCTCCTCATCAATGCGGGTACAGAGAACGAGGGCATCCACACCATCCAAATGGGGGGACAAAACAAAATCTTGATGTTCGAGGATGAAGACGACGCGGCTCGGTATGCCTTGTTACTTGAAGCTCAAGATTTTCCCACGCCCACGGTCGAAGAATTCCCCGCCGAAGAAATTGAGGAGTTTTGCCAAGAAGCTGGTTATGAATTCGAGATTGTCGAATCGGGCCGGCTGGAAATTCCCCCGGAGGCCAACGTGGAACAGCCCGGAGACACATTAGATCCCGTTGATCCCCCTCAGGTAGATCCCATCCCGGAGCGGGAGCAGGCGGGAGAAATGACCGATGCAGAACTGGAAGCCAAACGCCGTTTTTTAGAAGGATTGCTTTAACACCCTATGGTTAAAAATCTTGCCCCCCGGGGCCATCTGCTGACGGAGCAAAATAACCCCAAGAGCGCCCAGTTGGATCAACTGACGAGCCTAGAAATGGTGGATCTGTTTAATCAGGAAGATGCCCGCACCCTAGAGGCGATCGCCGCCGCCCGTCAAGAACTCGCCGCCGCCATTGATCTCGCCAGTGCCGCCCTAGGGCTAGGGGGCCGTCTGTTTTATGTGGGAGCGGGAACCAGTGGCCGTTTGGGCGTATTAGATGCCGCTGAATGTCCCCCCACGTTTTGCACACCGCCGGAATTAGTTCAGGGCATCCTGGCGGGGGGTGCGCCGGCCCTGCTGAAAAGCTCCGAGGCTCTGGAAGACCGCGCCGAAGATGGAGCCGCCGCCATGGCCACCGCTGGCATTAGCGATCGCGATGTGGTGGTGGGGATTACCGCTGGCGGAACCACGCCCTACGTTCAAGGAGCTTTAAAGGCGGCCCAATCACGGGGGGCAAAAACAATTTTTCTCGCCTGTGTCCCCGAGTCTCAAGTACCCTTTGCCGCAGATGTCAATTTACGGCTCCTCGTGGGGCCGGAGCTTTTAGCGGGATCCACCCGGCTCAAAGCGGGAACGGTGACAAAATTGGCCCTGAATATTCTTTCCACCTCGGTGATGGTCAAACTGGGGAAAGTCTACGGCAACCGGATGATCGATGTGGCGGTGACGAACCAAAAACTCCGCGATCGCGCCCTCCGCATCCTCGAAGACCTCACGGATCTCGATCGCCCCGCCGCCGAAACCCTCCTTGATGCCAGCGATCAACGGGTGAAGCTGGCCCTGCTCATGCATTGGGGAAACGTCGATGCAGCCCAAGGGCAAGACCTCCTCAATCAGTATGATCATCAACTGCGCACCGCCTTAGCTGCCGCTCAACTCACCCCCTAAGTTTGTGGTCTCTCAGCAATCACGTTAGGCTTAAGGGATTATTCTTGCCCGTGACCGTTATGTTTAGCAATTCCGAAGCGATCGCTACCCTTGCCATTGTCACCTTTGCCTTTGGCTTTCTGGTCTGGGGCTATAACCGCGCCAAGCCTTACGGTAAACTGGGCATTCTCGCTTGGCTGCAATCCGTTGTCTTGATTACCCCATGGCTCGTTTTTTTTGGATTAGTCGCCCTAGGACTTTACCTCAACTTTATCGCCATCATCCTCTTGTTGGTGGGATCCTCTGGAGTTTATATCTACCTGGGTAATCGCCTCCGGGCCGAAGGACAAGACGAAATCCTCCGCCAACGCGCCACCCAACGCCTCAATACCGAGAATACCGAGGGGGAAACCCCCCCTGTCCTCAACCTTGATCCCGAAACCTCCCCGATCCCCCTCGAAGATCTCCAGAAAATCAAGGGCATTTTTGGCATTGATACTTTCTTCGCCACTGAAACCATCGCCTACCAAGATGGAGCGATTTTTCGCGGCAATCTGCGGGGCGATCCCGATATTGTCTATGAGCGGTTAGCGGCCAAATTAAAGGATTGGTGCGATCAAAAATATCGTCTCTTTCTGGTGGAAAGTCCCGAAGGCAAGCCGATCGTGATCGTTTTGCCCAGTACTAATGATCCTCAACCCCTGAGTTTAGCGCAAAAAAATCTCGCCATTGTCCTCACCATCGCCACCCTCGCCACCACCCTCGAAGCCGCCAGCCTTTTACAGGGGTTTGACCTGTTCAGCAATCTGGGCCGCTATGGGGAAGTCTTGCCCCTGGCCATCGGGGTTTGGGTCATCTTAGCCACCCATGAATTGGGCCATTGGATCTATGCCCAACGCTATGGGATCAAACTCAGTTTTCCCTTTCTCCTCCCCAGTTGGCAGATCGGCACGTTTGGCAGCTTGACCCGATTTGCATCCTTGGTTCCCCACCGTTCCGCCTTATTTGATGTGGCGATCGCCGGCCCCGCCTTTGGTGGCTTAATCTCGATGATCATGCTCCTATTAGGGTTAGTCCTCTCCCAACCCGGCCATGGCTTTGCCATCCCCACCTCTTTCTTCCAGGGATCGATCCTAGTCGGAGCCTTAGCAAAAACGATCCTCGGCGATGCCCTCCAAGGGGCCGTCGTCGAAATCCACCCCCTCACAATTCTCGGTTGGCTCGGTTTAGTGATCACCGCCCTCAACCTCATGCCCGCCGGTCAACTCGATGGCGGCCGCATCGTTCAGGCCATTTATGGCCGGAAAACCGCCCGCCGCACCACCCTCGCCACCCTCGTTGTTTTAGGGATTGTCGGCATTTTTAACTTCTCAAACCCGATTCCCCTCTATTGGGGGATGTTCATCCTCTTCCTGCAACGGGATTTAGAGCGGCCTAGCCTCAATGAACTCAGCGAACCCGATGATGCCCGGGCCGCCTTCGGTTTACTGGCATTATTCCTGATGCTCGCCACCTTAATCCCCCTCAGTCCTGGTTTAGCGGAACGGTTTAGCATTGGCTGAAGCATCGGGCCGGCCATTTTTCCCCTAGACTGTTGTACACTCTAGACGGTACGCTTACCACGTTACTGTTTCAAGGTTTGTCCTGGGCTAACCTGAATCTTAATCATCGCTATTTGTCCCATTAACATGGGTTTTTGGAAAAGTTTATTTAGTCCATCTGATACTGCTGTTGCACCTCAACGCCCTACGGCTCAAACCGTGGGGAGGGTGGAGCCGGAGTCCCGTGTCGTGTTTAGCACGGAGCGCGATCTTGATCTCTACGAGCTTGAAGAACTTTGTGATGCGGTCGGTTGGTCTCGTCGTCCCTTAAGAAAAGTCAGAAAAGCGATTCAACATAGCTTTCTGGTGGTTTCGATGTGGGAGCAACGGGGGGCAAAACGGCGCATGATCGGCTTTGCCCGTGCCACTTCAGATCACGCCTTTAATGCGACGATCTGGGATGTGGTCGTTCATCCTGACTATCAAAGCCGAGGGTTGGGGAAGGCTTTGATGCGTTATACCCTCAAGAAGTTGCGCAGTGAGGATATTAGCAACATTACGCTTTTTGCTGATCCCCATGTGGTGGACTTTTATCGCCGCTTAGGATTCATTCTTGACCCTGAAGGGATCAAAGGGATGTTTTGGTATCCGGATTAGTGAGCCAGAAATTCGCTATACTGGAGTTTGACTCTATCAATGTCACTTTTCGGGATGTAGCGCAGCTTGGTAGCGCGCCTGCTTTGGGAGCAGGATGCCGCAGGTTCAAATCCTGTCATCCCGATTTATTTTTAGCGATGGGTGGAGGGCGATCGCCCCCCATTGGGATCTCAATCAGCAGGGAAAAATCATCATTTTTCCCTGCTGATTGAGATCGATTCCTTTGATTAAATCTTGTCATTGTGTCGTCCCAAAGTAACCCTGTGGGCCAATGGGGGAACTTTAGGGGGAAAGAATGGTCTAGAGCGAAAGGGGGCAAAACCATCAATGGCAAGGGGTTTAACCCATTCCTTGGCTGATCTCATCAGCTTTGGGAAACTCAGACCACCATAAAAACTGACACAGTGAGACTGATACAATCCCAGGTAATTTTCTACTCTGAAATAACCCCGACTTGCCAAAATTTTGTACCAATCTACAACGGAGAGTATCCAAAATGAAAAAAGGATTAACGCGCTGGTTAATGTCCATTGGGTTAGCAGGCACAACCCTCTTCGGCACAATGATTCCTGCCCTCGCCCTCACCCAAGCAGAAATTGAAGAACGCCTTGAAGCCATTCCTGTGTTTACCGTCACCGATGCCAACGGTGCGCCTTTAGTGGCCCGAGTTGAGGATCAATTGTTTGCAGGCATCTTTATCAATCCCACCGATGCCGATGCGTTTCGTCAACGGGTCATGTCCCAAAATGCGGAATTAAATAATAGCGTCCAGGTGATTCCGGTTTCAATGCGAGAAATTTATCGGATTGAGCGCGAAGCCGCCCAACGCAATGCCTCTGAAGAAAATATTGATTTTGTCTATATCCCTGAGCAACAACAGTTAGAGTTGGCACAATCCCTCCTCCCTGCGGATCAGGAAATTCAAGGTGTTCCCCTGTTTGCGGTGCGGGTCAGTGATTCCAGCCAACCCGGCAGCAATAACAGTGTTTACCTCACCCTTCAACAAGAAGATGGTAGCCCTGTGGTTCCCTTCTATTTTTCTAAACAGCAAGCCGATGCTTTAGCCCAACGCTACCGGGAAAGTACATCTTTGCCAGCCAATTCCAACGCCGTCACCATTGAGGTGAGTACCTTAGAAGTCATTTTGGCGAATTGGGAGCAAAGTGATCAACCGGGTCTACAACAAATTTTCCTCGTTCCTTCGCCGGCCGCGATTCAACGCGCCACGGCGGGGAATGGGCAATAGGATCAAGTTCAGGGACTACCGATGATTAGTGGTGAAGACCTTTGGCGATGGCAAGAGCAGGCGAAACAAGCGGCGATCGCCAAGGCGATTCCTCCCACGGAAGTGGATTGGTTATTGCAAGAGAAACTGGGGCTAGACCGCCTCAGTTTACGTTTGGGAACCTATCGGGGGGAAGATTACCCCCAAGGGGATTGGCTCGCCCTTGATCAACTTTGGCAGCGCCGTCTACAAGAGCGGGTTCCGGTGCAGTATTTAGCGGGGCAAACCCCTTGGCGACATTTACGGCTCCGGGTGGGGCCGGGGGTGTTGATTCCTCGGCCGGAGACGGAGCAAATCATTGATATTGCGCTGGCGCAAGTTGCCATTGATCCGGCTTTGGGGGGTGGGCGATGGGTGGATTTAGGGACGGGGAGCGGGGCGATCGCCCTCGGTTTGGCCCAAGCTTTACCCAATGCAACGATGGAAGCGGTGGATTGTAGTGGGGCAGCCTTGGAAATCGCTCGCCACAATGCCGCCCTGAACCACTGCGCCCAACGGGTGACATTCCATCAGGGCCAATGGTGGAAACCCTTCGAGGATGATCCTGAACCATTTGCCGCCATGGTCTCTAACCCTCCCTACATTCCCAGTGGCATGGTGGATCAATTGGAGCCGGAGGTGCGGGATCATGAGCCACGGTTGGCCCTCGATGGGGGGGAGGATGGTTTAGCGGCGTTACGCCATTTAGTAACCACGGCCCCCGATTATCTGCAACCCGGGGGGTTGTGGTTGGTGGAGTTGATGGCGGGTCAGGCTCTGGCGGTGGCGGCGATGGTGAGGGATCAAGGTGGGTATGAGTCGGTGGCGATCTATCCCGATTTGGCCGGTATTGAACGATTTGTCTTGGCTTACACTAAATCAGGACAGGATTAAGGGGGAATGATGGCAAAGATCGGGGTTGTAACCATTGGCCGAAATGAGGGCGATCGCCTCCTACGCTGTTTGCAATCCCTGATTGCCCAGTTGCCCCCTGATACACCCATTGTGTATGTCGATTCTGGCTCTACCGATGGCAGTTTGAATCAAGCGCAAGCTTTGGGAGTGGAGGCGATCGCCCTTGATCTTTCCATCCCTTTCACCGCCGCCCGCAGCCGTAACACCGGCTTTTTTCACCTGTTAGCCCAATACCCCGATCTTGCCTATGTGCAATTCATCGATGGGGATTGCGAGTTAATTCCCGGCTGGATTGAAGGGGCGATCGCCCATCTTGAGGCTCATTCGGAATGGGCGATCGTCTGTGGCCGTCGTCGGGAACGGTTCCCCGATGCCTCCCCCTACAACCGTTTAGCGGAAATGGAATGGAATACGCAGGTAGGGGAAGCTGAAGCCTGTGGGGGGGATTCCCTCGCCCGTGTTGTTGCCCTCCAAGCCGTGAACGGTTTTAATCCCCGCCTGATCTGTGGGGAGGAGCCGGAAATGTGTATTCGATTGCGGCGGGCAGGCTGGCGGATTTTTCGCCTTGATGCTGATATGACGCTCCATGATGCGGCAATGCTGAAGTTGAGCCAATTTTGGCGGCGATCGGTTCGGGGGGGCTGGGCCGTTGCTGAAGGCTTTGCCCGTTATGGCGGGCCGCCGGAATACTATATGCAACGGCAACACAAAAGCGGCTGGCTGTGGGGGGCGGCGGTTCCCTTGGCGATGGTGAGCTTCGCTTGGCCTACCCAAGGCCTGAGTTTCCTCTTGCTGTTGGGCTATCCCTATTTAATTTGGCGGGTCTATCGCTATCGGATTGGGGGAGGCGATCGCCCCGCCCATGCCCGCCTCTATGCCTTCTATACCGTCCTTTCCAAAATCCCCCAAGCGATCGGCCAAGGGCAATATTGGCTGACCCGTTGGCAAGGTAAAACCGCGACATTGATTGAATATAAGGGTTAATTGAATCTATGTAGGGGCGAAAAATCTTTCGCCCCAAATCTTTCGCCCCTACGAACCCCGTAACCGTTGCCACAACAGTTGGAGGGCAATGCGGCGGTAGGGTGACAGCCAAAATAGCGGCCAAAGCCAACCCCCATGGCGGCGCATTAAGAGTTTCCATTCTTGCCAAGGGTGGAGCGTGACATCCGCCAACATCATCCCCTTGGGTTGGCTGAGTTTTTCTACCTCGGTGAGGTTGGGGGTGGGGCGGGGGTTGGCAGCACAGGAGCCTTGATAGCCGGGGGCAACCCAGATCGGGAAACCCGCCTGTTTCGCTCGCAGGCCATAGTCCCAATCTCCGGCGTAGTGGGTGAGGTGGGGGTCAAGGTTGCCGAGGTGATGGGCGATCGCCCTCGGAATCAGGACAATATTGCCACACATCAGATCACACCGTTGGGGCCGATCACTGGGAATCACCGGCCGCACTTTAAAGGGGGGGAATAGGGGATGGATTTGGCGCATTCCCCCATAGGTAAAGAGGCGGCTGCGGGGATCTTGGGTGGAGCCGGTGATAATGGCGGGGGTGGGGACGGCTTGGGCGGTGGTGAGGAGGGAGGCGATCGCCCCTGGATACAGCACCGTATCATCATTGAGCCAAAGATAGCCATCATAATCCCCTTCCAAGGCAGCAGCAAACCCCAACCGCATCCCCCCATTCCAAAATAAATTGCCCGTCCCCTGGATCACTTGTACATCTGCATAATCCCTTTGTACCGCTTCCCCTGTGCCATCGGTACTGCCATCATCAACGAGATACACCGTCACATTATCCACCTGTGAAAATAACGCCGCCAAACAGGCCAACGTCTGAGCCTTGCGGTTATAACAGGTCAAGATTGCCGCCAGTCGTTCCATCCCTTTTGCCCCAAATTCCTTAGTATTAAGCTATGTTCAATCCCCCGCTGTAAACCATGAAAGACTTTGGCGTAATCGTCATCTGTTGTGACCAAGACTATGCCCTCGCGAAGGGGGTTTGTGCCAGTATCCGCTATTTTTTAGGGGATGTACCCATTGCACTCCTCGTCGATGGCGATTTTTCGGTGCAGGATGCTGTTGATGCCTACGGCGTGCAGGTGATTAGCCGCAAAACGATGCAGCAGGAGGTTTTGATCCAGCGTAGTTTTGGTTGGGGAACGACGCGGATGATTGCTTTTTGGGAAAGCCCTTTTGAGCATTTTTTAATTGTGGATGCGGATGTGGCGGTTTGGGGGGATCTGCGTCGTTATGCCCAGTTTGATCAGTACGATTTAATCATTGATCAACCCACCGCCCCCTATACCGAGGCGATGGTACAGGAATTTTTCTTTGATTTGCCTCGATTTGAAAACTTGTTTCCCAATTTTGATTGGCGCGATCGCCCCTTTGTCTGTCCAGCGGTGATCTTCGGGACGCGGGGCATTTTTCCCCTGGAGGAATATCTAGAAATCCTCGATCTCAATGATCAATATCCGGGAATGTTCAAATATGGCGATATGGGTTTCCTCAATTTCATGATCTTTCGAGCCGCTGATCAGGGGCGGTTACGGTTAGGCCAGATGGATATTCAATACTTGGTTTGTGATTTTCCCCCCGCCGAAACAGCGGCCCGTTTCCCGATCAATGAGCCGGGGCCACAACCTCAAGGGGAGGATGCGGTGGTAATCCATTGGGCGGCGGAAAAGCCCCGCATCACCAGTACCGGCCTCTATGCTGCGCCGATGAACTTTTTCCGGCGTAAGTTCTTACAGGATGCAACGGGGAAAACCGGGGCAATGGCGACATTAACGCTGCAATTGGAGGATCTGCAAAGCAAATTTTGGGTTTACAAAAACAAAGCTCGCAAGAAGATCAAGGCATTGCTGCCTTAGGAGAAGTGGGAAGTGGGAAGTGGGAAGTGGGAAGTGATGCCACTCACATTCCGCAGGTTAAGACCAACATCATCATCGATATTGAAACCTTGTAGGGGCGAAAAATTTTTCGCCCCTACGCAGATTCGGTATCCGGATCACAGGAAGACCACGGCAAATAAATTCGCCGAGTCGCTTCCCTCTCATGGCTCAAGCCGCTGAGTTTCCCGCTTACCGCTATATTTTTTATGATCTTTGGTGAATATAGCGGTGATTAAATTCGCAGGGATGCCTTGGTTTTGGCAATGGGTGATGATTTTGGTGCGTAATTTTGCGGGCGGCTGTGCGAATGTTGCCACACATTGGGCTACTTTTTTGAGGTAAAACCATTCATAGCGCCAGCGGGAAATTTGGGGCTGATCAATATACATTCGGTTAACAATGTGCCAAATATTATGATGAAACTTGAGCGATCGCATTCCCCCCAATAACCGCCACCGCTCCCTTGGGGAAGCCAGCCACCATTGCATCCACACCGGCAAATACCGCACCACATCCGCCACCGTATAACTGGCCCGCCCCTGTAAATCCCGCGCCACCAATACCGGAATGGCTAACTTTTTGGCCCGCTCACTGTATTCATAATCGCCCCCGTAATGGGGAAACCGTTGGCAATCGGGGGGGCCGAGTTGTTGGGCGATCGCCCTGGGTAGCACGATTAAATTGCCATTGAGGGTATGGGCGGGCATTAAATCGCTGGGAAATTGGCCCACACTGCGGATCGGCTTCCCTGCTGTTAACCCGCTAAAAATCACCCAATCCTGCGCATTGAGGACAATTCCCCCGATTAAGGCCCCTTGGTTAATGGCAAGATCTGCCACTCGTAACACCTGCGGCCAAAAATCCGCCGGTAATGCCATATCGTCATTGAGCCAAAGTAAGCAATCGACATCGGTTTGGTTTAAGGCGTAGGCCATGCCTTGGGCGATCGCCCCCGTCCACCACCAATCCCCCCCACCGCGAATCAAAACCACAGCGGGAAAATCCGCCGCAATCCGCTCCGGTGTGCCATCCGTCGAACCATCATCCACCACAATCACCCGATGGGGGGCCACCATCGCCCCCATGGCCGCCAACTGCTGCAACATTGCCCCGGTATAGTGCCAGCGATTCCGTACCGGCAAAATAATCCCTAAACCATGCGTCGCCATTGCTGTTGCCAGAGATAAAAAGGACTGACCACGGTACAGCGTAAAAACTCCATTTGGCAGGCTAACACTGTATCTTGAGCCAACTGCTGACGGTGACGGATAAAGAATTGCACGGCTTTGCGGCAATCATTGAGCCAACCGACGGGAAAAATCAAGGGGCGTTGCCAGGGCTTGAGGCGGAGCATCCGGATATGATGACGGGCCAAGCCCGTACTGCGAACAATGAACAGCAGGCCCTCGCGGGTGAGACGACGGGCGGGAATTTGATGCTCTAGTTCCATGGCGGGGTTATACCAAATTTCCCAGCCCGCATTTTGAATCTGTAAAATTGCCTCAAGATCTTCGCTGTTGAGGATGGATGAGGGCGATCGCCCCGTCAAGGTGGGCCGCTCCGGCACATGGGCCAGCCAAGCCTGTCGCCGCACCACTAACCCCGCTGAAGGGGGCAACATTTTCGAGCGGGGTTCATAGATATGGGGTTCCGGGCCGCGTTCGGTAATGGCGAGGAAACTGGCGATGCGGTCAAAATTGGGGGGCGGGGCCGTTTCATACTGGCCGTGAATTTGACTGCCGATCGCCCCCGCATGGGGGTGATGTTTAGCGAAAATATGGGCAGTTTGTACCCAATTGAGGGCGGGTAACGTATCATCATCAAGGAAACCGACGAAAATGCCCTCAGCGGCATGGATGGCGCGAATCCGGGCAAAAGCCGCCCCCTGTTGGGTTTCCAAGCCATAGCGTAGGGGGACATCGGGCCGCCATTGGTTTTGATAGGCTTGGATCAGGGCCGCTAATCCATCGGTGCTGTTGTTGTCGATGATCAGGACTTCCCAGGCGATCGCCTCAGTTCCCGCCTGGTCACGGAGGCGATCGAGCACAGCAGGCAACCGACATACACCGTTATAGGTGGGAATGGCCACGGTAAAATCAATAGCCATAATGGGTAAAACCGAAGGGGAAACTCCCCCTATTGTACCCTTCTCCCTTCCCCCTCCCTACTCCCCACTCCCATGCCCTTCCCCCCCCATTTCATTGATGCCGAAACCGCCACCCCTCTCGAAACAGCAGATGTGGTGATTTTGCCCGTTCCCTACGAAGCTACCACCACCTACCGCAAAGGCTGTCAGCATGGCCCCTTGGCATTACTCCAAGCCTCGGATCAGTTGGAGCATTATGATGTGGAATTGCGCCAAGCCACCTGTTTTAAGGTGGGCATTGCCATCGCTGAGGCGATCGCCGATAGTCACCAAAACCCCGATTTAACCCCGGAGGCGATGGTGGATGTGGTCAAGGCGGGGGTTTTGCCGCTGTTAGAAGCGGGGAAGTTTGTGATTACCTTGGGGGGCGAACATGGGATCACGGCGGGAGTTGTCGCCGCCTATCAAACTGCCTTTGCTGAACCCTTTACCGTTGTCCAAATCGATGCCCATGGCGATCTGCGACACAGCTATTGCGACTCCATTTATAACCATGCCTGCGTGATGCGGCGGGTGATGGATCTGGGGATTCCTTCGTTGCCGGTGGCGATTCGCAGTATTTGCCAAGAAGAGGCGGATTTAATTGCCGCCCAACAAGTGCCGGTGCAGTGGGATCACGAGCGGGGGGAGGCTTGGATTGAGGAGGCGATCGCCGCCATCACCACCGAGGCGGTTTTCCTGACCATCGACCTTGATGGCCTCGATCCGGCGATCATGCCCGGTGTAGGAACACCGCAACCGGGAGGGTTAAACTGGAATCAAACCACCCAATTTTTGCGGCAACTGTTTACCACCCGTCGGGTGATCGGGTGTGATGTGATGGAACTCGCTCCCTTGAGTGATTCCGTCGTTTCGGAGTTTACCGCCGCTAAGTTAGTCTATAAATTGATCGGCTACCATGCCCTCTGTAACGGTCGGCTGGATTAAGGGCGATCGCATTTGTGCAAGAAGGGTTATCAACGATGCCAGAGGAAAGTAACGTGAGTCTCATCGGCGCATACGCCCCCGATTTTGAACTGCCCGGCGTGGATGGCGAAGTCTATCACCTCACCCGCTACCGTGAACAGTTTCGTGCCTTAGTGGTGATTTTCATGGGCAATGAATGCCCCACCGTTGCCGATTACATCGATCGCCTTAAGGTGATGCAAGCAGAATTTAAAGACCAGGGCGTGAGTTTGATTGGTATTAATGCCAATGCTGCCCAGGAGGGACTCAAGGATAGTTTTGAGCAAATGAAGCGGTTTGCAGTGGAGATGGCGTTAAATTTTCCCTATTTACGGGATCCGAGTCAGGATGTGGCGCGGGGGTTTGGGGCGACGATCACGCCGGAAGTGTATTTAATCAATCAGGCGGGGGTGATTTGTTACCATGGGGCGATCGATGATCAGCCTCAGGCGGCTGATGCAGTGAGCCAGCCCTATTTACGCCGTAGCATTCAAGCCCTGTTAGCGGGGGAGGTGATTAGCCCCACCGATACCGCCCCCCAAGGGACAGCCTTGACTTGGCGTAAAACCCCTGTGGGCTAAACCCCAAGCACGGCAATGATTGATGAAATCTGGTTCTAGGCTTAATTTGGCGTGGGGGCGAAAGATTTTTCGCCCCTACATTGTCATGGCGAAAGATTTTTCGCCCCTACATTGTCATGCGGTCATGCACCAGAGCATTCGTGTAGTGGGCGATCGCCTATTCTGCCCGATCCAGTTCTAAACCCGCAGATTCCGCATAGCGATTCATAAACCGGAGGAAACGCTCCCATTCTGCCGCACTTTGCATGATTAACACCGCTTCAATCCCTTTAGCCTGACCGTTGATAAACCGGGCATTCACCTCACGGGTCATCATTTCCCCCTCATCATCAATGAGATACATCCCGGTAATATCATTGGCAACATTAGTATCGGTGAGGGCTTGGGGAGATTCAAAATAAAAGGTGGCTGTCCCACTGTTGCCGCTCTTAGACCGTGTAACCCGTACATCCGGAACGACTTCTTCGGTAATGCCTCGGGCAAATTGAATATAGGCTGTCATGCGTTTTGTTTTTTAAAGCTTTGTGAAGTTTATTATACGGTAGCAGGCAAAACCGCTGGAAATTGGCCGAATTTCTCAAGGGATCAGTCCTAGGGGTTAAGATCATCCTCAGTTTTCGGCCTTGGGCGCGGAACCCCAACGTTGCCCCTTCACTTTCTCCGCTATGAACTTTTTGGATAAGCTTAATGCTGCCAGCGATCGCAACCAGAGCATTCTCGTTCTCGGTTTAGACCCCAACCCGGAAATGCTCCCGGCTCACCATGGAGCCGCCCATGGGCAACTCACCGATGAACTCTGGGATTGGCTCAACCAGATCATTGCGGCCACCGCTGATTTAGTCTGTGCCTATAAACCCAGTTTGGGGTTTTATCAATCCTTGGGAGCATCGGGATTGGAACTTTTAGAACAGGTGTTGCTCTCTATTCCTGCTGATATTCCGGTGATTCTGGATGCCAAACACAGCGACCTCAACAGCAGTAGCTTGTTTGCCCGCACCATTTTTGAGCAGTGGCACGTGGAGGCGGTGACGCTGAATCCCTTTGCGGGCCAAGACCAAGCTGCCCCCTTTTTGGTTTACCCCGATAAGGCGGCGTTTATCACCTGTCGCACTTCCAATCCAGGGGCGATCGCCATCCAAGATTACCCGATGCCCGATGCTCCCCTTTACCTCCATCTGGTTAAAGAGGTGGCGGCTTGGGGGCCTCCCAATCAAGTTTGTTTAGAAATTGGCACGAGTGAGCCGCAGGTTCTCGCCAAAGTCCGCCATTTAGCCCCGGAACGGCTGATCCTCGCCCGCAGCATTTGGCAAGATCCCGCCGCCCTGGTCGCGATGATCACCGCTGGACTCAATGGCCACGGTAGCGGTTTACTGTTGCCGGTTCCCCAGGATTTCCTGGCTCAAGAAAATCCCGTGGAGGCGATCGCCGCCCTCAATACCGAAATCAACCAACACCGCCAAATTCCCCAACAACAGCCCCAAAGCCAACAATGCAACCTCTGGACGAGTAACCTTTGCCTCCTCGAAGAGCATCCCCATCAGGATTTAATCCTGCAATTATTTGACTTGGATTGCATTCTATTTGGGGATTATGTCCAAGCCTCCGGCGCGACATTTTCCTACTACGTTGATCTCCGCAAAGTGATTTCCAATCCCCAAGTCTTTCACCAAATGATCAGCGCCTACGGGGAAATCCTCAAAACCCTCCAGTTTGACCGCATTGCCGGCCTGCCCTACGGCGCACTCCCCACGGCTACGGGCCTCTCCCTACACCTGGGCCAGCCGATGATCTTCCCCCGCAAGGAGGTCAAGGCCCACGGGACGCGGCGGGTGATTGAGGGGCATTTCCAACCGGGAGAAACCGCTGTGGTTATTGATGACACGTTGATCAGTGGCAAAAGTGCCTTGGAAGGGGTGGAAAAACTCGCCTCGGCGGGGTTGAAGGTTACGGATTTGGTGGTTTTTATTAACCATGGGGCGGGAGGGGGCGATCGCATCACAGCAGCGGGCTATCGGGTTCATGCGGTCTTAACCTTGGCGGAAATTACTGAAACCCTCTACGAAGCGGGGCGCATTGATGAGGAGCAATATACGGCTCTGATTCATCACGACAAAGCCCAGTAGGGGCGAAAGGTTAAATCTGCCCTGACCCCCATCCATGGCACAACGGGATGACCCCTTTAAACCTAATCCCCTGGGATTTCTCCTGGCCCCTCTCCCCCCGGTAAGGAAGTGGGGGCTTCTACACCGCGATCAAACACTTCAATATTCCATTGGCCGGTGCGGTTGGTGGCATAGGCGATGAAACGACCATTGCCGCTGATCGTGGGGTGGCGGGCTTCGCCGGGGAGGTTGCGGGTGAGGGGTTCGGCCCGGAGTTGTTGGCGATCGTAGAGGAACACATCGGGCTTGCCGTACTGTTCGGCCACATAGACAATGTAGCGACCATCAGCACTAACATCCGGCTGATCCGTAAATACCCCTGGTTGGTTTATTCCCGGTAGCGGGATGAGTTGACGGCGTTGGAGGTCATAAAGATGGACGCGCCGCTGATTGCCTCGGTCGGAGGTAAAAACCAGGTAGCGGCCACTGTAGGAGAGGCGGGGTTGCTCATCGGCGGCGGTGCTGTTGAGGGTTGCGCCAAAGGGGACGGGAGGCGGGGCGATCGCCCGACGCTGGCCACAACCCGGCAGGACTAACCCAAAAACCACTGTCACCACCCATCCCCATCGCGTCCATCCCATGTTAAGAATTTTGGGTGGGCAAAATGCAGCAATTGACTTCATCAATACAGACCTTACCCCACTGCAAGGCCCAGCGCACTAAAGAGACACGGTTGCCGGTGGCCGTTTTTGTCAAGATGTTACTAATATGGTTATCCACAGTGCGTTTACTAATATCGAGTTGATCGGCAATATCTTGATTCGTCAGGCCATTGGCCACTAACTCGATAATTTGCACCTCACGTTCCGATAATGATATGGCTGTGGAGGGCTTCGGTTCTGTCATCGGACTTTTCCTGATAGTGATTTCTACTTAGTCCTATTTTAGGAATGTTTCCGCATAATTCAGCGGTTGAGAGTCAGAATGTTGTATATTTTTATACTTGCTGGGACGCAATCATGGCGCGTGTTTTAGGAATTGGTGAATTACTCTGGGATTACTTGGCGGCGGAGATGGGCGCGGAGTTGTCGGAGGTTAAAACATGGTTGCCCCAAGGTGGGGGCGCTCCGGCCAATGTGGTCTGTGGCTTGAGCCGCTTGGGAACAACGGCGGGGTTGATTGCGGCGGTGGGCTGTGATGGGGAGGATTTAATCACCCTCTGTGAGGATCAAGGGGTTGATGTGGTGGGGGTGCAACGTCATCCCACGGCTCCAACCCGCTCGGTGTATATTTTGCGATCGCCCTTTGGTGAACGAACTTTTGCCGGGTTTGGCTCAACTGCGACGGTGGATTTTGCCGATGCCTATCTGGATCCGGCTCAGATCCCCGCTTCCCTGTTTGTGGAGGCGGATTTTTTGGTGTTGGGGACGATCGCCCTGGCCTATCCCCAAAGTCGGGCGGCGGTGTTGCGGGCGTTGGATTTGGCGGATCAGCATTATTTGCGGGTGGTGTTGGATGTCAATTGGCGGCCCCAGTTTTGGCCCAATCCGGCGGCGGCGATTCCTTTGATGGCGGAGTTGTGGTCACGGGTGGATTTTGTCAAGTTGGCGAAGGAAGAGGCGTTATGGCTGTTTGATACGGCTGATCCGGTGGGGATTACGGAATATCTCGATGGGGTGGAGGGGGTGATTGTCACCGATGGGGGGGAAGGGGCGATCGCCTATTGTCTTTCGGAAAATAGCGGTGAGGTGGAGCCTTTCCCGGTGGAGGCGGTGGATACCACTGGGGCGGGGGATGCCTTTGTGGCGGGCTTTATCCATCAACTCTGTCGCCAAGGGGTAGCCAGTTTGAGCGACCCTGCTAAAGCGCGGGAAATCGTCACCTACGGGGCAGCGGTGGGGGCATTAACGACACTAAAAATGGGGGCGATCGCCGCCCTCCCCACAGCTTCAGAAGTACAAACCTTCCTCAATAGTCATTAAGACAGAGAATTTTAGCTTTTTCAACCCAGTGATTATCGGCCTATTTTTACCATGAGCAAACAAGTCAGTATTACCTTAGATGGTGCAATTCTCAATAAGCAATTAGAAGATGCCTACACAGATCAGGCTAATGATCCAGAGTTTCAAGCTGAGATCTCTCTCTGGGATGTTACGGTGGGGGATGGTTTAATGCCGAACCCTAACCCCCATTAGGCTCCTCTAATTGTTGCAATTTTGCTTTGAGAGTTGCCACCTCTGCCCCTAGATCTCACATCGGCTTGAACGGTGCGTCAGACACCATTCAACCATTAACATCATCATTGATGCGGTCTGACGCACCCTACGGTTCAATTGTAGGGCGCGTCAGATTAATAACCTAGGACGCAAAAGAGTAGCTTAACGGCTGACGCACCATTGATTGAGCAACCGGCGGAATGTCGGCTAGATCCTGCGTGCGTTGTTGCCCCTGCCGATACCGTTGCCCCAACTCCACATCAGTGAGAAAGCGATCGCCCTCAGAACCATTCAGAACCATAGAGTTCTAAACCCCCAACTCGCCATTTTTTTAACAAGAGCAGGGATCCCCAGCAAATCCGGTTAAAGTGGAAACAGTTTTTTGAGAAGCGGTTATGGCAGAAACAAAACCGATGATCCTCGTGACAGGCGGAGCGGGTTATATTGGCTCCCATGCAGTGCTGGCTCTACAAGAGGCGGGCTATGGGGTTGTGGTTTTAGATAACTTGGTCTATGGCCATCGGGAATTGGTGGAGGCCTTGGGGGTGAAGTTGATTGTGGGAGATACGAGCGATCGCCCCCTTTTGGATCAACTCTTTGCCGACCATGCCATTGCCGCTGTGATGCACTTTGCCGCCTATGCCTATGTGGGGGAATCCGTCACCGAACCCGCCAAATACTATCAAAACAATGTGGTGGGAACCCTGACGCTCCTCGATGCGATGCGGGCCGCTGGTGTGAACTGTTTCGTTTTTTCCTCCACCTGCGCCACCTACGGCATCCCCCAAACCCTGCCCATCCCCGAAACCCATCCCCAAGACCCCATCAACCCCTACGGCCAAACTAAATTGATGGTGGAAAAAATCCTCGATGATTATGATCGCGCCTATGGTCTGCGCTCCGTCCGGTTTCGCTACTTCAACGCCGCCGGAGCCGATCCCAAGAGCCGCCTCGGGGAAGACCACAACCCCGAAACCCATCTCATCCCCTTGATCCTCGATGCTGCGATGGGCCGGCGCGACCAGATCGCCATTTTCGGCACAGACTACCCCACCCCCGACGGCACTTGCATTCGGGACTATATCCACGTTACCGATTTAGCCGCCGCCCATCTTTTGGGGATTGATTACCTTTTACAAGGGGGAAAAACCGAGGTGCTGAACTTGGGCAATGGTAACGGCTTCTCGGTGCGGGAGGTGATTGAGCAGGTGCGCCAGACGACGGGGCGGGATGTGGTGGTGGTGGAATGCGATCGCCGCCCAGGGGATCCCCCCGTGTTAGTCGGCAGTTGCGAGAAAGCCGAAAAAATCCTAGGATGGCAGCCCCGCTATGGGGATTTAGGGCAGATCGTCGCCCATGCTTGGCAATGGCATCAAAAACGCTATGGACAACCCTAAACCCTATCCCGATTTGCCCCTCACGGGCCGCTATCGTCGCGCCTTCCTTTGGACTCCGGCGGGCATTAACCGCTATCTGGATGCGGGCTGTGCTTGGGGCTATGGCGCAGTCCATTTCACCACCAAAAGCCGCGAAGTTGTGGGCCTAGATCCGACACCGGAATTTATCGCCGCCGCCCAACGGCAGTATCCCGGCTTAACCTTTGTGTTATCGGATTTAGAAGCCACACCCCTGCCGGATGCTTATTTTGAGGCGATCGCCTGCTGTGACACCATCGAACACGTCCGCGACGAGGTGCAATGTTTTCGGGAACTGTTCCGAATGCTCAAACCCGGCGGCATTTTAATCATCACGACCCCCCACCGGGGCCTCTTCGCCTGGCTCGACCCCGCCAATGGCATCCCCTACCTGGACTATTTCGCCCGCTGTTATTTGGGATTGATCTACCGCCTCCTCTACTGGTTCCGCAAACGCCAATGGCCAGGGCCAATCCCCTGGACAAAACCCGTTTACACCCATGACACGATGCACCGCCACTATTCCCGCCAGGAATTGCTGGCCCTCATTGATCAGGCTGTTGGTTCCCAAGGGTATCGGGTCATTAAGACGGTGCGATCGGGCCTCTTCCTTGGGGTGGGGGTGGATGTTTTCAGCTTTTTGTTTACGGTATTTTTCCCCCGTGGGGTGATGAAGAATGTGGGCGATCGCCTCCTCTTTCCCCCCCTCCAACAATTAGCCGAATGGGACTATTGGATTCCCTACGGGCTGTTGGCCTATAACATTGCCATTCAGGTGGAGAAAACAATGTAGGGGCGAAAAATTTTTCGCCCCAAATTTTTCGCCCCTACATATCGATAGCCTAACCCATTGATTTTCCGCTTAACCGAACACCTGCAACAGATTGAACTGTTTCATGAGTAGGGAGAGAGATACTTTCAAAATTTTCTAGCCAATCTCCCTCGACATCATCAAAATATTGATGAACCCGATCAACTCCCTGCTCTTCCCAATCCTGCTGATATTGCCGCATCGCACGCAAAGCAGCCCTAGCCCTCTCTAGAGGGTCAGAGATTTCACTAAAACTAAAAATGTTGGTTTCGCTAGCCATGCCTGACAGGGGGAACCCATTTCAATGTGTATGATTGTATTATACCAGGATAAGATTATATGGGTATAACACAATAGTTAGTGGTTGCCAGCGAATCGCTATGCTCCAAGATAACGGTAGCAAGTTCAGCCACCAGTGCATTTTTCATCGGGTTATAGCTGATCAGTAATCCTCTCTCAATGTGCCAAGACTGCAAGGTTGTTTCCCATCCTTGCCGCTTTTGATCAATGTACATCCCTGAGATCGTCGTTAGCTGAACACACAGCGATAATTTTCGCTGTCCAGAGGCTAACAAATCCGTTGCCTTGACGTACTCCCCGGCATAAATGCGCGGGGATTCTCAAAGGTTTTCTTTCGGCAGGCTAAAGCCATGCCTCCAGACTCTCTTCTTCCTGCTTCTTAGACTCTTGACTAGACACTTGATTTTCATCTTATGTCCCCGTTAGACCGTCTCCACAGGCATTTTACTTTTACATCTACCGAGCGTCCCTCGGCGGATGGATCTGAATATTTTTTTGTTGTAGCTATTGCTCTATATTGGTTGTCAGTATCTTAATCGTTCTCTGAGCCGCCGCTGGATGAGCGAATCCGTAATGGTTTCAGCGTTTTATCGCTGTCAATAAATATCATACCACACTTGCAGGCTAAAGCCTGCCTCTAGCTTTCATCCCCGGCAAGACCGGGGTTCTCAGCATCTTTCCTATAGATAGATCAAGTAAGTGCCGCCATAGGTAGCTTCCTCCTCGCCCGATCAGTTCTCGCCCTAGGCTACTCAAAAATACTGCATCCCCTCGCTGGAAGTTGCCATTCATCACTTCCCGCCGCCAATTGGGAAACTTGGGATCGGCATCGTAGATCCAGCGAGGCAATAGAACCTCAAACCAGTAACGCTCCGTGGCGGAGAAATTCTCAATCCCGTAAAATTCCTGCCTCTTGCTATCGCTTAAAGATCGCAGCGCAAGCCAAAGTTCAGCATCTAGAATGATTTCCGTGAGTAAGTCTAGGACATAGGCCTTACTCATTAACAGGCCATCTTTTTTGTTCTCGATCCATTTTGTCAGTGCAGTCAGCTTCTGAGCAAGATCAGGTTCAGTCGTGATGGCTTGCTGAGTTAACTCTTGTAGCCTTGTCCGGGCTTCCTGTGGGGAGAGACGTTTTAATACCACGGTTGAGCGTCAAAAATTTGTAAGTTGTTCATTTTAACTGAAAGATTGTACCCCTACGGCTACCCCATTAACCCCTTGCCTAGAATCCTACCCCTCCCAATCATCAAACAAAGCTCTAGCCCATCGATTCCGGCAGAGCGGCGGGATCTTGGGGGGTGATGGGGGGGAGGGTTTCCGGTGCGAGGGGCGATCGCCCACTGATCGCCCCAATGCCCAAAGTGGTGGATTGATGCCAACGATCTAAAACATCGGCAAATAAGACTTCTTCAACCCAAACCTTTGCGACCACCGTGAGGGGCAGGGCGAGGATTAGTCCCAAAAGGCCAAAGGCCTGGGCAAAGAAAATTTGCGCCGTCAGTGTCACCGCCGGTAATAGCGAAACCTGTTTCGCCATCACCGTGGGGGAAAGCCAATAGCTCTCGATGTTTTGGATGAGGAGATACCAGACCAATACCGCCACCACTTTCCAGGGGGCATCGAGCAAGGCCACCATGATCGGAAAAATCGCACTGGTGAAGGGGCCAATATTGGGGATCATGTTGAGCACGCCGGCCAGGAGGGCATGAACGAGAACTAAATCCACCCCAAAAAAGACCAGGCCGATCGCGCTCATTGTGCCGATAAATAGGCAATTAATCACCATCCCTTCTAGCCAACTGCTGAGGGCGACTTCGCACTGTTTGAGAATGCCATCGGTGCGGCTGCGGTAGAAGGAAGGGAAGAGTTTGATGAAGGCTTGGCGGTATTCTTGGGGATTGGCCAACATCATCAGCGTTAAAACCACGACGAGGAACAATTGCAACACCGTGGCCACAGAACTGGAAAAGAAGCTGAGGAGCGCTACCCCTAAGGGTTGGAGTTGGTTGACGACTTCTTTCCAAGTGGGGGGATCGGGGGCCAGTTCTGAAAATCGTTCGAGGGCGACAATTTGCGATCGCACCTGTGTAAACGCCGTCGGCAACAGGTCAATTAATTTTTGAAACTGATCCACAAAGGGAGGCACAATCAACCAAAAGAAAAGGGTAATCATCACCACCACTAAACCGATGGTCAGTGCCACCGCCCGCCCCCGTTGGGGCACGCCCCACCCCATCAACTTACGGACAAAGCGATTGAGGGCAGTGGCCAGGACGACCGCAGAAAAGATCAACAACAACAGTTGATGAATTTGCCAGAGGATATACAGGGCAATCACCAAACAACTAAACCCCAACCACTTTCCGAAATTCATGAATCTTCCTCCGGCGTAGCGGCAATATACCGCTCAAGTTCGGGGCTATTCGCGCCATAGACTCCGGTGATCTGCTGTTCACAGCAGTCAATGGCAAAGTCGTTAAATTCTTCCATGGGAACCTCAAACATTTGAGCAAAGGTGTCCGGGCGGACGCGGCAGAAGCGGGGACGGTCAGCGTAGATCGTGCAGTTGCGACGATCGCGATCATAGTGTTTGCACCAGCCCCCTTCACCGACGAGGCTGAGGTAGAGGGTGAGTTCTTCGGGGGTGAGGTAGGTGGCCAGATCGGGGCGATCGCTCGGATCAAGGTGGCAGCAAGCGCCACAGTTTTCAATACATTGCCAGAGTGCCATCAAATTTGGGGGGTTTGTATATTTTTGTATCGTTTATGAAGGGGGATGTTCAACGGTTCCCCCTATCCGGTAATATTAACCATGAATTTTTGTTTAGCTTTTTATATCGGGTTGGAGCGGGGCTATGGACTTTTTAATGGACTTCTTCGGCGCAATCAATTTTGAATTGATTTTTCAACTGGTGTTCCTGGCGTTAATTTTCATCGCTGGGCCGGTGGTTGTGTTTTTATTAGCACTGCGGGGTGGGGATCTCTAGGGCGATCGCCTTCACCAAAATTAATGGGTTTGAAGCCCCGCCCTTTTAGGGCGGCTTTTTTCGTCCAATTGATTGATCCAGTTTTTCCTGTCTATGGTATGATGGCATCATTAAAACTTAATGTTTTGGCGGCT
>Ga0316611_1000128_pt1 | contig 31457 bp, 34 predicted proteins | sample MIS2016202_MG_FD_207675 | JGI IMG/M metagenome (GOLD analysis project Ga0316611, IMG submission 207675) | Microbial mat bacterial communities from Middle Island sinkhole, Lake Huron, Michigan, United States - MIS.2016.202 | ecosystem: Environmental > Aquatic > Freshwater > Lake > Sediment... | reverse complement strand
ATGCGGATGATGACTGCCGTGAAATTGATTCCATTTTCTTTTCCAATAAGCCACGATAAAGCTGGGCGAAACACTCAATCAAAAAAGGCTTTGCGCCCACTAATCTGCATCCAATCCCACGCTTTTTACCGAAGAACCGTTATTCTGTATAAGCCGTAGCCCATATTTCGCCAAACTCGGATCGGATCCTGCCAATGCGCAATCCAGCAAGAAGGAGTTCGTCTGAGAGAGATGCTTCTGTATATTCAATGCGATGGAAAGGGCGGGCGAATATCGGAGACAAGACTTCAGCACGCAAAGGAATTTCCCATGACCGAAAAAGCTGGGGAACACAAACAAGCCACATTTTAGGTTTATAGATATCCCGAAGAATTTTTAAGATATTAATTCGGTCTTTTCTGCATTCAAGCCCCTCCCAGACGACAATCATTTTATAGTGTCGGCCGATATGGCTGGAAAGACAATTTAATAAATCGTTTTCAGACTCATTTCTATCAAGTAATACTGAGTCAATTTCAGACCCAATATAGCATCTAGCTTGGTTGACTATATCTGTCGTTCCCGAATGAATAACAAGAATTTTGTCACCAGGTTGTAGGTTTTTCTTGATCAATTTGACAACTCCCGTTAGCCTAGCCCTCGGGATTGCTCCGTTATCGTAATAACATGCGGCCTTGACAATTTCCTCTTCGATAATTCCTTGCATCAAAAACATTGCTCTCAGTCTGGTTTCGGAATTAGTACTCCTTGTCAGCAAAACCATTATTTTCAAAATGATCTCAACGAACTTAATGGGAATTTTAATTAAATTTATCACGGGTGTCCGGTTGATCTGCTTTTCACTTGTTGAAGATAGTCAAAATGAGGCACTTGAGCAAGAAAAATGATGTGACGGACTTGAAAAACAGCCACTCTTTTGGCCATGTATTCCGGCCAATTTATTTTGTCTCAGGTTCTCAGTTTGATTCACCGCCAGACTTTCGACCGCTTGGTCAAGCGCTACAATGCCGAGTCGAGGGTTCGGCATTTTGGATGCTGCCAGCAGTTCATCTGCATGGCCTTTGCCCAACTGACATGGAGGGAAGGACTGCGGGATATTGCCGACTGCCTCAATGCCCGTCCTGCAGCCAGCTATCATCTGGGCTTTCGGGAACCCATTGCCAAATCGACACTGGCCGATGCCAACGAGCAGCGGGATTGGCGTCTCTGGGAGGATTTGGCCAAGAGCCTTATCCGCAAAGCCAGACCTCTTTACGCAGGAGAGGACCTCGGCTTGGACATCGACAACACAGTCTATGCACTCGATTCCACAACCATCGACCTCTCCCTGACTCTTTTCCCTTGGGCCGACTTCCGCAAAACCAAAGCCGGAATCAAGATGCATACCCAGATTGATCTGCGGGGACCCATACCCACCTGCGTTTTCATCTCCCAAGCCCGTCAGCACGATGTCCGCTGGCTCGACGATCTTTTCTTCGAGCCGGGAGACTTCTACATCATGGTTGCCATCCTGCACAAGGAACTAGAGGCTACCCAGCTCCCTCCACAGAACTCTCCAACTCTTGAGCGTTCACCCGTTTGAGAAAATCTCTATCCATGAACTACTTACAGAACAGGCACCCCAAAATCCCCAACCCTTTATTTCTAACCAACTCGAGCTGTTTGTCTTATAACCGGACAGTCATGATGCCGAATATTACGCAGCTGGTTTTCTTGCCTTAACATACAAATTCCAACCAATCTTGCTTGCTAAAAATCTAACCACCCGCCGTGGAATAAATAGAGAAATAAATGCGCCGATTTGAGACCAATGAAATAACTCACTCGCATGAAGCTTATTTATGCAAAAAGCAACATTAGAAAAATTTATCAATAACTTTTTTACTTCCGTTTTGTCATACACCAAAGCTAATGGACAATTTTTGCCGTCATTCATATTTCTTTGCTCTTGCAAACTTTTACCTCGATAAATTTGATTTCCAAAATATTTTCTGATTCTAAAAGTAATATGATTTCTAAAGCTGTTTTTGTTATAAAGCATAAGAATAATTTGCCCCCTTGGTTTTAAAACTCTGTATAATTCCCTTATAACAGGTCTCGGATCTGAGATGTGATGCAATACACCCATTGAACAAACAGTATCGAAAAAACAATCGGGAAACGGAATGCTTAAACCATTATTAACAATAAACTCACCATTGAGTTCCATGAGCTTGAATCTTTTTTTTGATAATTCAATGGCTTTTTCTGTGATATCCAGACCAAAAACTTTTGCGTGGTTTAAAGCGTAACGAGAAAGGACATATCCGTTACCACAGCCATAATCAAGAACTTTTTTCCCATTAGACTTATCGTATTCATGAATAAAATTAGAAAATGCATATGGCTCACAATTATCAGCTTCCCTGATGGCATCATATGTTCCGAATAAATCATAATCACATAAACCCTCCATGCTTTTCTTAATGCCTACAGGATTACTATTCCAAAACTTTTTAACCTGCGTAATATTTATGTCTATACTCATAAGCTGGCTGATAGGAAACGCGTTCCAACCCTCTGGTGCATTAGCCCCTAGAGTCTGAAGCTGGAAGCAGTAATTTCTGCGTTCGTTTGGCGTCACATCGGGCTTCCGAAGTCAAACACCCATTCATTCGACTCTTCCGCTGAATCTGCGAATAAAACGAATGCCGCCGGATGTAACTCTGGCTGTGAACCGTTTTATTTGTTAGCCTCATCATTAAGGGCACTCCTGGAAACTCGGGTTTGAGCCATTTTTTCTTCAATTTTCATGACTTTGGAATTCTATAAGTTAGTGGCTTGGGAAATGCGGTAGCGCATCAAGGGATTTTTCCAGCCATCGGCATAGTTTTCGCACCGTATGGGTTGTGATTTATCCTGTTTCATGCGATTCCCAGCCTCTGAATTTGTTCAAACCGGGCCATGTTGTAAACCAAGTTGGCCAGCTTAATGCAGCCCTCGTTTCGCTCAAACCCGATGCATCGCTGGAAAAGGGCGTGCATGGAGATCGTCATGTGCCCGAAGATGTGTTCGACCCGCGCTCTGGTTTTGGACTTCTGCCTGTTGTTTTTCTTCTGCTCCCTGGTCAGGACGCCCGCTCTTGTTCCTTTTTCACAGATTCTGGATTTCACCTTTTTGGCGGCCAAGTCCTGCGCAATGGTCGCTCCTGTGTAAGTGCTATCGGCATAAACAACCCTGTCCCCCCAGCTTGAACAAGAGCCTCCATGGCCTGACTGTCATGCACATTGGCCGCAATAACCCGCGCTCCACCGCACGCTTCATCACTCCATCGACCACATCCCAACTCAAATGCAAAAGTTCCGCTGCCTTGCTCACCGAGGTGGCCGACCGCAACACTTGGATCACCCATGCTTCCATCATGCGACTCAGACGACTGTGGCGCTCCGCCCAAGGCACCCTGACGCAGGCCGTCTTGCCATCGGGATAACTCACCCTGGGCACCCGTGCGTAAATAACCGTCTCCAGTTGCATGGTGTCCAAGTGCCTCCATTTGCGCTCCTCATACCCATGGATAGGCAACTGCTGCCCATCCTCTGCCCATAAAGTCCCAGCCTTACACCCCAAAACCACATCCACCCGGCGCTTGGCCAAATCCATCTTCATGCTCTCCACCTTCCAGGGCTTGCACAGCCCAAGAACCTCTTCAAAGAATTCTGTGTCTTGCATCCATCCATTTTCACCCTCTCCGCATCAAAAATCCACGGAATTGTCGGAAGAGCCAAATATTATTTTCCAAACTTGTAAAAAAGCATTTCATATTGGTCCGCAACATTTTTAATACTGAAATTTAAGCGAGAAGCCTCAAATTGGAGATCATCGTATCGTTTTCTTAGGATCGCAAGATCAGAATGAAAGTTTCCGCTATACGCAATTCCGCATGAACGCGCAATTTCCTCGTTAGCACCTGAGGCAGAATATATCACAGGCAATCCACAGGCGAGTCCCTCAATTAGCGCATTCGAGCATGTTTCATGCTTAGAGAGCGCCAACATGAAATCGACCCTGTTATAGAGATCAGAAAGTGCTTGATGATCCATCGGGGGCATGGATTTGATATTTTCAAACACAAACCCCTGAGGAAGGTTTCCAACATAAATCCCTTTTACTCCAGTAATATTTTTAATTATTTTATCAATTTTTTTGTATTCAGCAAAACCTTTGCTTTTGTCTGTTGACCAACTTGTAATCACAAATGTCTTAACTGGCTTTTTCATTGCGCCTTCACGGGCAATGGTTGATTTAAATATAGATGTATTGACACCGTTTCTTATCACAGTTGCAGGCGAGCAACTTCCATTTCCCTGAAACAAATTTTTGCTATAAGTGCTTTGAAAAACCGAAATTTTAATATGCGAGTCAAAGCCAATTTGGAGCAGGTCACCTATCGGCCCATTATTTGTTGGACAGCGCATTTCATCCGAACCACTTACGCAAAACCCAGTTTTTCTATGTAAAATTGGAATGCCATGAGCGGATATCTTTCGGACATCAAAAAGTCGTAAATTATTAGTTAGCGCATTTAAAAAAGCAATATTGGGTTTATCTTCAATGTTTGTTGTGAAATTGAAACCTCTAGTAGCTAGCTCAAATGAAAGAGATGACAAAAATGCATTTGCACCCCCAGAGGATTCCCGCCGGACATTAAAATTGACGAGCAATTTCATAGACGATTGACTCGCCGTTGAATTCCCTGAATTATTGATTTAAGCCTAAAGCTAAATGGCGACACCGGTCTAGAATAACGACTATATTCTTTAACGGATTCTCTAAGAATTAAATCCGGCATTTTAGATGACAAGTGTATTCTTTTTAAATTTTTTAGGTTTTCTATAAGTCTAGAAACTCTTGATTGATTAGCTGCGAAAGTTTTTCTTCTGAGATTTTTTGCGAAAGAGTTGCGTAAATTACTATCAGCACTTAGTATATCCAAAGCATGATACCATCCGTGCTCAGAAGACACCAAGAAGCCGCTTACGCCATCTTCAATAAACTGTGCTGCAGAAGGAGAAAAGTCTGATATAATTGGTATTCCGTAAACGGAGAACGGGTAAATTCTACCAGCATTGCAGGATGCCTTCAACCTGATGAGATGATCAAATGGTTGGTTCATGCACTCTGAACCACCCCATTGCAATTTGTATAGCCACTTTAACTTATTTTTAATTGGCATCTCGTTTGGAACGATGCCAACATCAATCTGAGGAAATATCTCTTCGTAGACATTTGTATGCCATTGAATATGTCTGACCTTTACATATTTTTCTGAAGGACAACCCAATTTTGCTTTTCCAAGTTTTTCAATATTGTAAATCGCCCAAAACTCAATCTCACGATCGTGAGCTAACGCCTCAAGCGCAGGTTTCACCGAAAGAGCCATACATTCCAAGTGAACACGATTGCCATGATATCCAATAATTGTAGGACTCTTGCTAACATGCTTCTTTTCGCAACCCTGCACATCAGGGAACATTTGATATACAAATACATTCCGACTTAATGAAAGAAACTTGTCTCTCTGTTCAATTGAACTGACAACTAATAGGTCAGCATCATATGCAGATTTCTGGAATTTTGAGCTTGAAATTTTTGGGTCTGCAATGACGATTTTGATCCTAGGATTTTGCGATCTGGCACGCGCTATATCTTCGTCATACCCCATGAAAATTGCGAAATCATATTTATCATAATTTTCCCAATCGTTGAGTGATGCGCTTATTTTCTTTTTTATTAACTCTTTATATAAATCATAAATACAAACTTTAGATCCAGCATCTTCTCCATGTGCATTTAAAACAATTTTCATATACAATTGATGTTTTTTATGTTACAGTAGGATATAATAGGCATGTAAAATCAGGCTATGGAAGATTGTATAGTGAGGTGAACCCCAAAATTCGGGCTAGTGCTTAATCGATAGAAATGGCGGTGATGGTGTGTATAAAAACACCAACATGAAAGAGTACGCAATGAAAGCCAAACGCAGAAGACATGACGCGACATTTAAATCCCGAGTAGCCCTTGAGGCAGTCAAGGGAATCAAAACCATCCAGCAGATCGCCAAGGAATACGAGGTGCATCCCGGTCAGGTTGCCGACTGGAATAAAACGGTAAGGGACTAAAAAGAAAAACAAAAACGGCAAAAAATGAGGTATAATTTGACACTCAAGCAGTGTTCTCAAACAAAAAAGTTCCCACCCTTAGGGTTCATCGCGGAGCGATGGGAATTTGATGAAAATCAGCGGGCTGGCAATACAACGCCACCCCCATTTTCCGTTTTAGCCTTATCTATCATAGATCCTCAGCACTGAGGAAAGCAACGATTTTGGATTGTAAACCGTTAGCGAAACACCTTCATTTTTAAATTTTCGTTCCCATCCCCTAAGAAGTTCTACTATCCCATTGTAAACTGTTGAGTGCGGTTCATTAAACTTACAACCACGATCAGTAATTTCAGAAATTATGTGTCTCCCGGTCGCGTAATCATTGCAGATAGTCTCGCCTTCATTTAACCAAAAATACCCTGAATTATAAAGATCAACACCTACTAAAACAATTTCTCGCCACCCCATGCAATAAGCAAAGCTGATTGCATCAGAAAGAATGCTGATTTTGTGAACTAATCCTAACGAAAAATCTGCAGTTAATTCACTTGGGAATGCTGTTTTATAGAACAAAATTTTTGACTGATTTGGCAAATAGGAATATCTGACTAAAGCATTACAAAAGTGCGCCTGATATTCGTCTTGTAATAAAAATATGGTTTCCTTAAAAAAAGATTCCTGAAATGTAATGCTTGAAAAATTTTTGCCTGCGTGATGATGATCATATGTTATGTTTGCTCCCTCCCCCCATCCCCGCAATAAATGATATCGGATTGGAATCCATTTTTGATAAACAAAAGCACTGAAGCCTAATGTATCATCATGCGAAAATTTCGACCACTCCTCTGGAAGAAGATCGTTTAGCGAACGACCACACCCAAAAATAAAAACACGATCAGACTTTCTTGTTTTTTTAACCTCGCAGAATTTTAGCACATTGTAGTTTTTCTTTTTAAGGTGCTTTAAGAGATATAGTTTATTGAGAATAAGATTATACCAAATCCCCCCTGAGAAACCCAGCTCTTTAAAAAGATTTCTTTGAAGAAAATACACTGAAATTATAAAAAGCAAATATTTTTTAAGAAAACGATTTCTTCCCAATATGAACCGCACAACTCCAGCTAAAGATCTAAATAACATTTGTCAGATCTGACTAGAATTAGATTTTAATCGCTCTTTCATAAGCACCTCGGCAAGAAAAAAGTCGCTCAACGAATCAATATCAAGACCATTACAATCATCTGTGATATGTCCATAAGACATGCTACCAAGAAAAGACTTTTCCTCTTTAAAGTAAGCCCAGTCTGACAAACAGACACTCCCAGAAAGCTGATAGTATTTAGGCAACTCTTGTCTGTTTTTAAATTTTAAATCCTCGGCAACGAAGTTTTCAAGACAATAGTCAGAGGGCAAAATGTTGGCTCGCAAGGGATGATGCCCGCATTCGGAAACAGTGAACACCTGCTTAGCCTTCCTGTGGTTCCGTAAAAACTCACAGACCGCATCGATCTCCTGCGCATCGCGCAATGGCGTCGTCGGAACTAAAACCATAATGTAATCGTAATGCTCTCCATGATTTTCCATCCATTGCATGGCATGCAATATAGCGTCTTCTTGTTTCGCTGTGTCATGCGACAGCTCCTCCGGGCGAAGAAAAGGAACTCTTACTCCATATTCCAAAGATACCTTTTGAATAGCTTCAGAATCAGTGCTAACCACTATAGCGTCAACATATTTTGATTTTTTCGCAGCTTCGATAGTCCAAGAAATCAAAGGTTTTCCCAGCAGCGGCTTGATGTTCTTACCCGGAACCCCTTTAGAACCACCTCTCGCTGTGATTAATGTTAATATTTTTTTATCTCCAATCATTTTCCACCTCTTGATTTTGTGATTAAATCATCTAATGATTTTTTTAGATTTGGCCGGAAACTGACCCCTTTCATATATTCGCAAATAGCATAAAAATAGTCGCCAAACTCTTTATTTAAACGCATAGCCATAGGCGCGACAAATTGCTCTGCTAGGTCAATATATGATTTTTTAAAATAGTCATCCTCGATAATTGCTGTTCCCAGCAAGTTATCTAACTTATCAACGCAACGAATTAATGCCAAATCCGATGAATGCGCTTCAATTGCGCCATAAAAATCCGCAAGGTAAGATGGATCCGATTCGTTTTTTCTCACGATTGTGAGCAACTTTATAGCATTTGCCACTTTAGGATTGACAGAATTCTTTTTAAGATCTTCAGATAGCAAGCCTGTCACCTCATAAACATTATGCAAAACCCCAAGTGTGAAAAGATCGACAGACGGATTACAACTTAAACGAATTGCATAATACGCAACTCGATAAGGGTGAGTTAAATAAATCCGAAAGCAAGGATGATCATTGCAATTCGAATTGATATTTTTAACAAATGATTTAATCCGCTCTACTTTTTGCATTTTTTCTTCATCAAAAAAATTTCGTGAATATGTGATCAATGAATTTTCCAGATTTTCATAAGACTCCAGATAACTGCGAAGCTTAATCTCCTCCTCTTCTTTTATCGATTGATATATAAAGCGAAGTTGCATTATTAAAAAATTTGTTTCGAATAGCCACCATCAATTGCGATTGCTGTTCCTGTTATGTAACTCGAAAGATCAGATGCTAAAAATAATACATTTTTTGCAAATTCATCAGGCGTCGCAATGTGTTTAACTGGGATTGTTTCAGCAATTTCGCTAACGCGATCCTCAACAGACTGCGCTGATCCTTGTAAAGATTGCTCAATGAGAGAATACATTCTGCCTGTGATGACACCCCCAGTAAGAACCGTGTTTGATGTAATACCCCACGCCCCCAGATCAGCTGCGATTGTCTTCGAAAATGCAGCAACACCTGCCCGAGTCACATTTGATAAGACCATGCCTTTGTCTGGTTCTTTTGCCGCCAAGGATGTCATATTAATAATACGCCCCCATTTTTTCTCTTTCATGCCTGGAACGACCAAAGAGACTAATCTTATAACACTCATCAAATTCCTGTTAATCGCAAACTCCCACTGATCTTCCGACATCTCAAATGAATCACCCGCAGGAGGACCTCCATTGTTATTCACCAAAATATCAATGGCACCCTGATAGTGATTTCTCGTATCCTCAACCAGCTTTTTAAGAAAATCGTGATCACCGATATCACCCTGAAAAGCAATAATTCTTTCTTTCCCCAACGAATTAACAGCTTCATCCAGAGCTTCTTTACCTCGAGCGCAAATAGAAATTTTTGCACCACACTCATAGAGCAATTTAGCAATTGCAAATCCAATCCCTTTACTTCCAGCAGTGACTAAAGCAACTTTATCATTTAATTCAATTTTCATATTTTACCTTTCATTTGTTAAAAAATCTCATCGATTTCAAGCAGACTGCCAATCTGCTTAACTAAATCAAAATTTCTTCGTGTATCACCAAGGACAATCCAATCATATAGATTATTATATATAAGCGACATAACACGGTATTTCGCCCCCATTTTCATTTGATAAACCGATAATTCATGATTAGGGTTTTCTTGATTCCATTGATTTTTCCAATGAAAAATTGCTTCTATACCGTCACATTGAATTTCATCCTTTGAACAATCCACAAGATATTCTCTCACAAACTTATACGAAGCAAATCCCACACCGGCAGAAACAGGAAAAGTAATAACATCTTCAAAGTCTAAAACAGCGCGCACCCGATTATCTGAAAACAAAATATTTAAAGGATGATAATCAGCATGTAGCACTAAGGTTCTTTTGCAGATATTGTCTTTTTGATCCATTAACTCACGAACTGTATCCTCAAGAAATGACTTGTAGCAAAAGTATAATTCTTTAGCTTCCATATCTTTGTCCAAATGAGAACTTTTTTTATCAAATATTTTTTTCGTGTCTGCCAGAAAATTTCTATTTTCATCAGGATAAACAGAGTATTCTTGTGAAAATTGATTATTCAGGAGAGTGCTTAACCGCGCATGACAGTGAGCAGCATTGAATAACTCATCTCGATTTCGAGAAAACAGATTTCCGTCAATATGCTCAAATAATATCCAGTGTTTATTGTCATAACTTGTAAAAGGAGAGTTGCTCTGATTATTAAATATTAAAGGAACAGGAAACCCGCAATTTTTTAAAAACTGCATCAACTCAATTTCAATGTTCAGTTTTTCTTTCGTCCCCAAGATGCCCCATCTCGACTTTAAGACATATTTGGCTGTTTCAGTATGAATACACCAATTATCACTAAAAATTCCAGCGTTCTTTATTTTTACACATCTTACAACTTTATTTTTGAAGTAACATTCGAAAACCATTTCAATACCAGAGAGTTCATTTTGAGAACACTCAGAATACTCAGTTGTTTTAGCTGATAAATTATTACTTTTAAAGAGCGTAAGCATCACACTAAAATATATATAGCTTCTTTAATATATTTAGTCAAACTTCCGGTTAGAAAAACCAAGTTTAACATTGCTGAATTCTAGGAAAATTATTGGCATTATAGATTTTATTAAAACAAGCCTTAACAACTTTTGCATCATACAAAGCATCATGCCTTTTACCTGAAAGCTGCAATTCTTTCACAAAATTCTCTCTATTCATTTCGGGATCTAGACCAGCCAAGTAAAACATTGTAGGCAAATCAAAATGAGATGAATGATTCAAATACTTTGGCAAACAGTGAAGGGCATGAAAATATTTGCGCATTGGAAACTCATAGTGCCAAAGTTCAAATAAAAGAGTCAAATCACTTGTTTTTCCAACAGTAATTAGTGAAACGGGATTTCCCTGAGAATATTCCTCCAGCCATTTTTTCAGAATCTGAAATCCCTCGCGTTTGGAGACACATGTTGAGGAGTCAATATAAGTCAAAACATTTTTCTCCAACCAAGGAGTTACCTGATCTTTTTCGTAATCATCAAAAGTCAAATACAGTTCTTCTTCACCAGAGCCGACGATACCCAAAGACACAAGCGTTGTAAACGCATGCTCACCAGTAAATTCGCAATCCAGAAATGCAAATTTAAGCATTTTACTTAGCCCAATCAGGAAGAGCGTAAACTGGCCCATACGCAGAAGCAACGCCCCAGATATTGTCTTTTACCCACTGATTATTTTCAATCCGCCAAACTCGTGGGTTTCTGAAAGTATCACAAACTTGATGAAATTCTCCTTCCTTCATGTTAACATATTCTAACCACCTTCTTAAATCGCTTGAAAGAACATGATCATATTTACGAACCATTTCTACTCCCTTGTCTCGACTCATTTTACCTAAGCGAATGTCATAACATGAATGATCGGTTGCACGACCATAGCCTAATTTAATAAATTTCAAGTAATCATGAATACCGTTCTCATGCATATCATCTACATTTGAGATTTTTCGGTAAGTTCTTTCAAAAGCTTTTTCAGCCTCAATCCAACCGTATTTTTCTCGGGCAATCTTTGCGTTGTAATTACCATCATAGTAAAAATAATTACTTAAATATATTCCTCTTACACCTAATTCCATGATTTTTTCATCTTCAGGATATACACACCAAGAAATATCTTTTTTCGTAAGCCCCTCTGTTTCTTCTATGAAATCAAACCAGTCATACCCATGGAGAGCGTGCTCATAGCGATCCTTGGCAGTATACTCAAAAAAGTCATTGTGTGAATACATGCCTCCCATTTCTGTATAACCATGGTCACCCCATAGAACCAACGGTATTTTATACTTTAATGCAACCTGCACTGGATATGTAAATATACCTGCATGGCAATGCCAATTCATATCGCCTGTTAGCATGAACCCCAACCGATTCATTTTTACCAGCACATCTTCTCCTGGCCGAAAGACAATATGATCGCCACCAAAAACATGACGCATTCTTTCCAAATTTTTCTCCCCCTCTGGAATGTAATTATTGGGATGATATGTTACCATTAGAGCTCTCAAACCAAATTCCTTGCACAAGTGAGCTGCAAAATAACTGTCTTTGCCGCCACTAACCGGTAACACACAATCATAATAATCATTAGTTCTGTATTCCTCGACCAGTTCTAGAAACCACTTTTTTCGCTCCTCCCAATCAAGTTGATCTTTATGGCTAGAAGCACGACAACCACTACAAACCCCATGATCATCAAATGTTAGCGGCGTAGCCGCGACAGATGGAAATACACATTTCGAACAATATTGCATACTACTTTATCCTTTTCAGTTTTTAACGAACATTCAGCCCGGCTTTATGTAACTCTTTTTTTGCCAGTATATAACTCATTTCTTTAAAATGAAATATGTTCCCAGCAGCCACGGCAGAAACCTTTCCACCTAATAACCCGTCAGCAAAATCCTGATAACGGCCTACACCACCGCACGCAATCAAAGGTATGTTAATCGCATTGTTTACTTTTTCGATTAGATCAAGATCATAACCATTTGCTAAACCATCACGTTTGACAGAATTTAAAAAAATCTCTCCAGCCCCCATTCTTTCAGCTTTTTTTGCCCACTTCTCTGGAGACAAACCAGTAAAATCTTGACCGAAGTTATTCATAACCTCGTGTTTTTGTTGGCTGTTAATTGAAACATCAATCGAAACAATTATTGCCTGACTACCAAACATCTCTGATGCTTCTTTAATAAATTCCGGGTTTTCCAGCGCATGAGAATTAATTGTTACTTTATCAGCACCTAAACTGAGTCGATTTTTAATTTCATCCAAAGTCCGAATGCGCCCTCCAAATGCGAGAGGCATAAAACATTTTTTTGAGACTTCTTTAATTATTTCCTGTAAGTTATTAGGGTTATCCATTGCTCCAATATCATCCCGATTTCTATCATACCAATCATCTCGAGAGATATCAATATAAATAAGTTCATCTACATTCCATGCATTATATCTGGCTACCTGTGTAATGGGATTTCCAAGTTTCTGATGGTAGCTAAAACCTTCACTTCTCACCAAAAAACCGTTCTTTAAAAATAAAACGGGAATTAAACGATTTTTTAGCATATTTTTAAAAAATTATTTAACACTGTTAACCCAGCCTTTTGGCTTTTTTCGGGATGCCACTGAACCCCGAAAATATTGTTGTATTCTACAGCGACAACATGCTCGTTTCCATAGGTAATTTTTGCTGACACATACTTTTCATTAGTATCACTTCGATAACAATAACTGTGAATAAAATAAAATATTGATTGACTCGGCAACCCTCGCCACAACAAACTATCCTTAGTAAAGGTCACATTGTTCCAACCAACATGTGGTAAACGGATTTCGGCTCCTCCAGCGAGCATTTTATCCACGATTCCGGGAATTAAACCCAACCCCGCACTTTCTCCATGCTCAGTTCCTTGAGAAGAAAGCAATTGCATTCCAAGACAAATTCCTAGGATAGGAACACCGCTTGATGCCATCTCAAGTATTTTATCACCAACTCCATTTTTCTTAAGATTCCTCGCTCCCTCCCGGTAACTTCCAACACCAGGCAAAATCAAATGAGAATAGTCAGTCAAATTACTTTTTGCTGCAACGACATCCACTGAAAATCCCAAAAAAGTAATAGCATTGTAAACCGACATCAGATTGCTAATTTCGCAATCAATTATCCCTACTTTAACATTACTCATGAAAAACGCCGTATCGTTTTTGCAAATATTTCAACTTGCTGCTGGCAACGAGCGGGATCCAAATAATTTGTTTTTAGCTGAATGATTCTCGGCTGTATATTTTCCTCATTAGGGCAATGTTCAATATAGTAATCTAAAAATTTTTGATGATTACCAAATCTATTGATAACATCAAGCACGCGATGATCTTGCGTCTTCCACATTGGTTCCCTGTAAGTGGGCAACCATGCAGCATAGAACCCATCACCGCCAAAGTCCAGAAATTGCTTCCGGAACTGATGCCAAGTAAAATCAACACTATCAAGATCCAGAAGCATTGCCAATGTATAATATGAATTGACATAGCCATCTGGCTCCTTTTGCGGCTTTAACCAAGAGCAGTCTTTTACAATTTCAAGAAATTTTTTTGCGTTGCTTTTCCTGCTCTCTACAAGCATGTCTAACTGCTCTAACTGACCTAATGCAACAGCCGCACACAAGTCTGGCATTTTATATTTATAACCAAAAGAAGTATGCCTTGCATAATTTGGATTCTGCAAAACATCTTTTGTGATTTTACCAGCCTTTGCACTAACAATGTCATAACCCACAATAGAAAAAGCTCTCATTTTATCAGCCAAGGATTCATCGTCTGTTATGACAATGCCACCTTCCCCGGAAGTCATGTGCTTAGATGCTTGAAAACTGAAGCTAGCCATGTGACCAAGAGTCCCCACTAAGCGATCTTTATAATAACCGAGAAAACACTCTGCATTGTCTTCAATCACATAGAGATTGTTATGCTTTGCGATTTCCATTATCGAATCGTAATCGGGAGATAACCCATAAACCGAAACAGGAATAATTGCTTTTGTTTTCTCTGTTATTGATTTGCGAATTGACTCAGGATCAAGAGTAAATGTGTCAGGATCGATATCAGCAAATACAGGAATGGCATTTTGATGAAGAACAACAAGCGAAGTGCTTGCCATAGTCAACGGCGGCACAATAACCTCGTCTCCAGGTCCAACACCGGCAGCAGCTAAGGCAGAATGCATAGTTGCTGTCCCATTAATGTGGGAAACACCAAATTTCGTTCCGAACTTTTTGACGAAGGCTTGTTCAAAACGGGTGGTCATGCCAGTAAGTTTAGATGTTCTAAACTCACTAGCAAGAACTTCAGAAACATACTTGTGTTCAGCTTCTTTAATTCGCATTTTCATTTTTTATTGATTTCATTAGCCCATCATTTCTTGGAATCGTGGGCATTAATTTCGCGATATTAATATCGTTCTCCAGTAAGCAAATAATATCTTGCATGTGAAAAAGATTTTTGTCAGAATATAACTTTTTATAAACCGCCCTAGCAAAATCTAAATCCTCTTGAGTATCTACTGTCCATCGCATCTCAGAATAATCAACTGCATTTTTAATATTTGTAGTTTTAAACAGTTTTGGATTCATCCATATATATGGAGTAACATGCTGCCTCAAAAAGCTTTGTTTAGCTTCGCTGTAGGCTCGCTCCAATGCGTAAAAACTAAACACCTCGATATCAAGGCCTTCTGGATATGTGTGCTCAATGGTATTGCTGACATAATCTGAATCCGATTTGGAAAAGTGCTCTACCAACATATCTATAATCTCAGGATCTTTAAATGCATCGTCAGCCGTAACTCGAATAACAACATCTAGTTCATACTTACAAGCCGCATGATAGAAACGATCCAGAACATCTTCCTCATTTCCTCGAAAAAACTCTATTTTATGACGCTTTGCCAAATCTTCTAATGGATTATCCCGACAATTAATCGTTGTTGCTAAAATCCATTTCTGGCAACGATTGCTTTTAGACACACGGTTAATTATGTGCGACAATAAAGGCGTGCCTTCAATCTCTGCCAAAACCTTGTTTGGCAGTCTCGTGGAACCCATCCGAGCTTGGATAATACCGCCAATCTTCAAAATTCAGCCTTTCTTGAAATGAGTTAATCGAGTGATGAGATCTTTTCCCAAATCTGGACCGTCTTTCCAATTATCACAGTTGTGACAAATCGGCAATTCATTTTCTCGCCCATCAACCATGGCCTGCATATATTGCTGGTATTTTAAATTGGTATAGATTTCTTTAAGTGTCTGGTCGTTTACATTACCAAAAATATCTTTATTATTCCAGTCTCTATGGCAAATCGTTACCGTTCCGTCCCAGTTAATCGCTGTTGAATAAAAGGGAAATTCACAGGCATATCGATTTTGAGGCTGTGTATTTATAGAACCCAATCCACCGGCAAAGTTATGAATACTCTGGCATTGAACTTCATCCGCAATGTCTTTCCAAAAATCTCTAAATAATGGAAACTCTTCCGCGTTTTGTTTTGTCCCAATCATTTTTGCCCGAATAAATGGAGCATCCAACCCCAGTTCTTTACGCTTTGTGAAAAAGTATTGGACATTTTCTACCACCTTGGGCAGCAAGTCCACTCCTTTTGTTTTTTTATATGTTTCAGGATAAAAGGCATCAATGCTCATGGTTATGTCATCAACACCACTTTCCAATATTTGATCAATTTGTTCTTTTTTCCGAAAAGTTCCATTCGTATTGAAATGAACAATTTCTGCGGCCTTTATTTGCTTTGCATACTTGATCATATCCACAAATTTAGGATGTAGCGTCGACTCGCCGTCCTTATGCAGATTTAACACCAAGACAGACCCCTCCCTCGCACACTCATCCATAACACGACGGTATAGATCCCAATCCATCATACCGGACTTTCTCATGCCGATCATTTTAGATTCTTGATTATGCGAGGGACAAAAGTAGCAGGCCAAATTACAAGCAAGTGTTGGCTCCAGATTAAGCATTAATGGAAAAATTCGGTTGCTTGCTCGAATAATTTCAGGCTTCATGAATGAATATGATCCAGACACAAAATATTTAAGCATTTTATTTTCAATTTTCATGTTGATTTTAATTATTAAATGATAATATTGTAAATTTCTATTCTCTGTATTTTAGAATTCTAGCGGGATTACCAACAACCACAGCATTATCTGGAATGCTTTTTGTCACAACTGATCCCGATCCGACAACAACCCCAGTTCCAGTTTTAACATTTTTATTAATAAACACATGTCCGCCCACCCAATTATCTTGTCCAATTGAAATAGGAAAACCATCATAGCCTTGCTGTTGAATCAAAATTCCTTTCCTGATTTGATGATCAGAAGTGTTCAAATAAACAAAAGCAGCAAACCAAGAATTTTCGCCTATAGTTATTCCATGCCCGCCGTTTAAGATGCAATAGGAGCCAAGTATCACATTTTTTTTTAAATGCAGAATAGATGTATTTGCTACGACCAACCAAACATGCACCCCGACATTTACATTTTCGTCGATCTTTAGCTTGCCACCTTTTCTTAACCTCAAAAAAGTTTCTCCTGAAAAAGTCACATTGTTTCCTATTTCAATATTTTTATAACTGGCTCCGTCTCTCAAAACAACCTTGAAAGCCCCTCCAAATTCAACAGATTTACCGACTTTTGCGCCTCTAAGCTTTAAGTAAACCGTGTAATAAAGGCTTCTTATCTGATTCAGCATAATTCTTCACTATAGCTTCTAGCCATCCGCAATTTCATATCTGAATCAACAATGAAGCACTCATCCGATGGAACTATAAAATTGGCAATAGAAGATCCTGTCAAGGAACCAACTTTTATATTCTTATTTTTCGTTGCTAGAGCCGTGCTTTCTTCAATATAGAGGGTATCAAAATCACTGGAAATACCCTTGGGCGGATTTAATGCCTCCATGCCATGAGCTGTTCGCTTAAAAACTCTGCTGGTTACTTCCTCCACTCCAATAGCACAACTGGCATCATTTAAAGCTAAAGTTGTGATCGCCTCTTCTAAGGTTTTTTCTGAAATAAAAGGCGCATGCAAATAGGACATTAATGTAATCCCTTGATAATCAGGGTCTAACTTCGAGATAATCGGGTTTAAAGTCTTGACTATACTGATAGAGCGTATGGTATGACCACCATCACGGTCAAAATACAAAAGCCGATCATCATCAAACTTTTCAGTCACTGCCCGCGATTCAGGGTTGTCCGAAGTAACAATTACTCTGTCAAGCAAGTTTAATTTTAAACATTTTTCGATATTTCTTTCTAATAATGTTTTTCCGTTTGCACTCTGCTTCCACAGATTCTCTACAAAGTCGTAACGCCTACGGCACGGAATAACAGCAATGACAGGGTGAAATGCGGCTATTTTATCAGCAGCATTATCTCTTTTAATCGCTTGACGAGCAAAAAGTATGCGGTGCGTTTTCAATGTTAGATTTTCTGTATGCTTTCGGTAATAAAACAAAGGCAAATTAATGTTGGCACACTTATACCTGCCTTTTAATTTATTCCATAAATCATATCCGTCTTGCGCTCCAAGATCTTCCCTGTATCCACCTATGTTTCGCAACACCTCTGTTCTGACGAGGGAGCAAGCTCCATTTGCAGGAGCGTCCATAAAGTGATTGCTTTCATATAGTTTTTCTCTTCTCTCATGGGAAACCACTTCACCTTTTTCATCAATCAGAAAATAATCAGGAAACACCATGCAATGATCGGTATTTTTATCCAGAAAGTTCCCAAGAACGAGAAGTATATTTTCATCAAAAACATCATCGCCGTCTAATCTTATAATATACTGTCCTCGCGCATGTTCCAAAGAAAAATTACAAACTGCTGGCAGCCCAATGCCTTCCGTGCGAAAAAGTCTTATCCTCTCATCTGCGCTGTATAAACTCATTACCGAAGAAGTATTGTCAATAGAATTATCATCAACAATGATTAACTCCCACGATTCTACTGTTTGCCTCAATACGCTTTCAATAGCTTCCTGCAAGTATCTTCCGTAATTATATGACGCAATGTAAATAGTGTATTTAATATTTTCCATGGCAATCCTCGATTAGCCTTAGCTCAAAGAAAAAATATTTGGCGGCTTTGTGGTTTCATCCTTAACTCCATATAAACACTGCACCAAGCTTTTTCTGAATTCGGAAATTTCTTTTAATTCATTAGGTGTCATGCTGCCAGCATGATCAGGACCGTGCATTGTTTTATCCAATGTAAAATGCTTCTCAATTATTTTCGCGCCGCGCGACATCGCTACAATGGACGCTGTAACTCCAATTGAATGATCGCTAAAACCACTATATTTCGTGAAATCAACTTTATCAAAATAAAAATCAGACAGAGGAGTTGGATATTTACAAATGCAGTATAAATATGAAACTTGACCGAAACTACCAATGGTTGGAAATACCGATTTAGTCCATAGACCAAGCGATGCAATTACAGGCAAATTCGTTGCAACAATCGCTTCAATGAGTTTTGTATCACAAATAGATCTGGAAGCCAGTTTGATTTGAGAGACATGCAGTCTTTCTAACCACCTGACCCGCTCACAGTCAAAGGGTGATGCCATAAATTCAATGCCTTGCCGACGACATTCGTTAGCCAATTCCAGAGCCTGATCAAAATTAATTTCAGTTTTGCAGTTATACTCATACCATTCATTGCGCTCCTTAGGAAAAAGTGCGGCAGCATCATAGAGTTGAAATTTTGCCACATCTGCCCCACTCCCCTTTGCGGCCGCAATTAACTCTCGCGCAAGACTCATATCACCATTATGATTCTGTCCGATTTCTGCAATTATTTTAATCATAAGTATTTATTGATTTTATCAACGGTTTTTGCTTAGCCACATATTGAGCATTATGTAAGAAAAAATAGTGTGACCATTCAATCGCTCTTGGTCATTTAACATTGCAGTAGCAAGGTAACCAGACTTGCTATGTATCAACCCAGACTTTCGCAAGAAAGAATCTGGCGAAAAAGCATCTTGAACTAAATCATTCCACTCGTTTTTGAGCCAATTATCGACAGGAACATTAAATCCGTGTTTAGCGCGCAATACAATTTCATCTGGCAAGATGGGAGCAAAAGCCTTCCGCAGCAGCCATTTTAATAGTCCATCTTTAACAAAGTGATTATAATTTAGTTGATTTGATAAACCAAGTATAGATGCAGCTGCAAAAGGCGCTCTACCTTCAACAGAGCTTGCCATGGTCATTCGATCTACCTTTCTTAACATTTCATTTGGAAAGTAAAAATAGCGATCATGTTTAACAAAATCTTCTGCCGACCACTGTTCTGATAGCTTATATAATGAAAAATAACGATCAGAGGATTCATGAATGAAATCCGGATGAAATAATCGACGTTTTTCAGACTCAGAGGCGTAATAATGCCAAGATCGAGCTCGTTGAACTGAGGAATACGCATTTAACAGGGCTACCCGTTGCTGAATTGGAATTCCGTTATTTTGAAAACTAATGTCGCCAATAGTGGATGGCTTTGACATTTTGCACTGGTGATTTAGCCAGTAATACCATGAATACCCACCAAAGCATTCATCTGCGCCATCGCCAGATAGCAGAACTTTTATTCCGTTCTCGCGCGCTACTCGTGCGATTGTATATATCCCAAGTCCTGATGACACTGCAAAAGGCTGATCGCCATAGTGGCAAAAATCTTCTAAAATCCTTTTGAAATCACTTGCTTTTACATGAATGGTCTTATGTATCGTTCCTAATTTTAAAGCGTATTTTCTTGCATCTTCTGACTCATCAGCTTTCCCATGATATGGATCATCTATATCATCGAATCCAATACTAAATGTATATAAACCAGATCGCTTAGCGCTTGCGACTGTTGATACTATCGAACTGTCTAGGCCTGCACTTAGAAAACATCCAATAGGAACATCAGCGAGAAGCCTATCTTCAATCGATTTTGTCACTAAACATCTAGTATGTTCTAATAAGTCAACTTCATCTAACCCTGAAATATTTATCTCGAATCTGTTTTTAATCTGCTTGACTTTAAAATTTCCATTCTGGTAAGAAATATACTGTCCTGGTTGAAGAGCTTTTACTGATTTATAAATTGTCTCTGGCTCAGGAATCCAAAGGAAAGTAGGAAAGTCCCAGATAGCCTGATAGTTCAAGGTCGTATCAATGAGTCGACTTGCAATCAGAGATTTGACTTCGGATGAGTATGTGATGCGACCGTCTGGATTAATCGAGTAGTATAATGGCTTTTCCCCAGCAATATCTCTTGCAAGAAAAAGCATTTCTTTAGTAATATCCCAGATAGCTATTGCATACATGCCATCGAGATAACTAAACACCTCCTCTCCAACCTCTTCATAGAGATGAGAAATCACCTCACCATCGCAATCTGAAACAAAATGATGAGTGCTTGATAAGCGTTTTTTAATTTCACCGCTATTATATATTTCACCATTATAGAATGCAACTATTTTTTTGTCCTCCGAAAAAAAGGGTTGTGTTCCACCCGACAAATCATTGATTGCCAGTCTAATCATCCCTCCTTGGTAGAAGCTAGAGCTGTAAAGATATTTGCCGTCAGGCCCTCTATACCGCATAGCGTCTAACATAGCATGAATTGCACATGTATCGACAAATCTGCCCCCTAAAGTTCCTGCTATCCCGCACATAAATTTATGAAATAATTTCCTAAAAGGAGGAATGTTTTTTTAGATGAGTGATACACTGATCTTGTTTTGATCCAGCCACTTTTCTAAAGAAAAAACACCCCACAACTCACGTCCAAAGGGTCCATTTGAGGCCAAAATCCGATCCAGAGACTTTACACAATAAATACCGCGAGTATGCGCTTTGTCCCCCACTAGACAGTCAGAAAAGTAATACCGCAGGCTCCCTTGCGCCCATTCGTTAACGGGGGTTGGGAATCCCATTTTATTTTGCCTGCTGAGTATCTGCTCTGGAAGAAGATTTTTGACTGCTTGCAGTAGAACCGCTTTAGGCTTCCCGTTGCGGAATTTATACAAAGGCGGCATCCTGAACATCAGTTCGGCCAGACGGTGGTCAAGCAGAGGAAGCCGTGACTCGATCGAACAGGCCATGCTCATGCGATCTTCCACATGGAGCAGCGATTGGATAAACATCTGTAAATCGTAGGCTGTCATCCGATTAAAGAGCGATGATCCACCCGAGGAAACTTTCGTCAGAATGTAGTTAAACTGCTGCTTGAACGATTCAAAAATTTCGGATTCATTTCGATCCTCTAGAAATTCAGGTGTGTAATAGCTCGACAGGTTAAGATTGCGTGAAACCAACTTGAAATATCTTTCCTCAACAGGGTCGAACAGGCCTCGGCTCCAAAACTGCTTCAGCATAGGGACATACTGCTGGAGCATCGAGAGATTGGGCAATACCCTGTCCAAAGTGACAATATGTTTCTTGGAATCTTGAGTTCCAAAAATCGAGCCTCTGATCGCTTCCTCAAGATAAACAATCAAATACCTAGCGTAGCCGCCAAACATTTCATCTCCACCTTGCCCCCCCAGCACCACTTTAACATGTTCGCTCGCAAGCTTTGAAACCATGTATTGAGGAAACGCGCCTGGTCCTGCGGCAGGCTCATCCATATACCATGATATTTTCTCCATGGAAGCGGCGAAATCCTCGGCTGTTGGACAGACGGTAAAATGCGGGCTCTGATTCTGTCTGACCACAGCCTCAGCATACCCCAGTTCGCTATATTCAGGGCCTTCGGCGAAATATCCTGTGAAGGAGGGAAGACCGCGGCCGACAAGTTTGGATCCGATCGTTGCAACCACGCTGGAATCAATCCCTCCACTGACATAAGCCCCCACAGGAACATCACTTCTTAACCGGATTTTAACAGCATCCTCAATGAGAAAGCGTAACTCATCCACATAATACTCCTCATTGCGACTGTAGTCCTCCTCGAACCCCAAGTGCCAATACTCGGAAAGGCATTGGATATCGCCACCGCCAGAAATCACGGCATAGTGAGAAGGAAGCATCTTGTAAATCCCCTTGAAAAGAGTGCGGTTACTCAGGCAATACTGAAATGTCAAATACTCATGCAGCGCCTGACGATTTACTTCTCGAGGGATTCCTGGGTAAGTTAGTATGGATTTGATTTCTGATGCAAAAAGAATCTTTTCTTTATCTTCGTAGTAATAGAGAGGTTTTTCTCCGAATCTATCTCGACTTAAAAGCACTCGATCCCTTCGGATATCATGGATCGCGAAGGCGAACATGCCGTTAAGATGAGCAAACATCTGCTCTCCGTAACATTCGTAGAGAGCAAGAAGCACCTCGGTGTCGGTGTGCGTCCGGAATCGGTAGCCTTTCTGGAGAAGTTCGCTGCGAAGCTCCACATAGTTGTATATCTCACCATTATAAGTAATGGTAAGCGTCCCATCCGCATATTCCATTGGTTGATGCCCTGCATCAACATCAATGATCGCCAAGCGCCGATGCCCCAGACCGATGTTTCCCAGAATTTTTGTGCCGCGCCCGTCCGGTCCACGATGAGCAAGAATATCGGTCATCGCATCGAGACGCTCTCGCTCGACGGCATGAGAGCGGTTTTTGTATATGATGCCAGCTATCCCACACATAGATTTTAAAACAAAGGAGTATAAAATTGATGGTGCTGCTGTATGCAGCGATCTATCAAAGAAAGATTTTGCCGAGCCCAGTTGACGGTCAGTTTCAACCCATCGTCAAACAATGTCTGAGCCTTAAACCTGAGCAATCGTTCACTCTTTTCCGTGGAGCCAAAACGGTGAATGGAGCGATCCCAGTCCCGCATTGGCAATTCTTTAATTCCAGCTTCGTTTTTTGTCATCAGATTGACGGCTTCTGCAAGACGACGAATGGAGGTTTCGTGACCTGAAGCGAGATTAAAAACATCCCCTTCAATGCCGTGAGTTAATGCACATCGAATCAGGCCAGAAACGATATCTTCCACATAAATAAAGTCTCGTGTCGCCTCACCACGACCATGCACCTGCAGAGGTTGCGACTTCAATGCCCGATAGACAAAGATGGGAACAACATTGCGCCAAATCGTAGCAGATGTTCCTCTCCATTCACCAGCCCCAAGGATTTCGCTGGGGCCATAAACATTTTGGAATCGTGCCCGAACCACGGGCAGTCTGTGCCGATGATGGAAATAGGTCGCATACATTTCACCGACCACTTTTGATATTTGATAAGGACTGTCATAGTCGATCGGAATGGGTCCATCCTCACAGACGGCTTCAGCTTCGACTTCCCCTTTGGGTGCCAAAGCGCATCCTGTCGAACTATAGACGACACGCCTAAGTCGCTTAAAGGATTTGAGGTGCTCAAACAGATTGAGTGTTGTGACTAAATTATTAGCGTGATCAGCAAGGGGATCGTGAATGGATGATTCGTTACCATGAAAAGTGGCAAGATGAAAAACGATCTCATATTTATCATCAATGTCATCTAGGATTTTATGATCCGCAATGGAGCCTCTGCGAAAATCCACTCTTTCATCTTCCGAAATATTACTCGGATCCGCGGAGAGTAGATTATCCACAATCGTGACGCTAGCGGCTCCCTCTTTGAGAAGACGCTTTACCAGATTGCTTCCAACAAAACCCGCTCCGCCCACCACTAAGATGGTTGCTCCTGTAAGTTTCATCATTGCTTCTTCTCTGTCGGCAGCTTGAGATGGGTGAAGATTTGGGAGATACCAAACTCCTTGTAGTAGGCGATCGTCTGTGCTACACCCAGCTCCAGAGGGGTCTTGGTTCGCCAATCAAAATCGCGTTGCGTCTTGCTAGGATCAATTAGAATCGTGAAAACATCATCATCCCCCCTCGCACGCACTTCAACCTCTTCCTCAAGCTGAATTCCAAGTGCCTTCACTGTGGCATCAAATAGCTCTTTTACCGAATAATCCCCACCACTGGATATGTGATAGTAACCACGCGATCCACCACCAGCTAATGCCTTGGTGATAACGTCAACCATGTCGCTAATGAAAACGAAATCTCGGCGGGTATTCATAACAAAACACTTTTTCCCAGTCGTCAACCTTTGGTAGAATGTAGGCAGAGGACCAGAAATGTTTCGAGGGCCGTAGGCATTCGCCAAACGGAAGGAGATAAAATCTAGCCCGCTTAGCTCAATGTATTGCTCTCCTACCGTCTTGCTTATAGCATAACTACTTCCGCCCGCGTATTTACCTGAATACAGCGGATGCACAAGGGTGATCGGCTGCTCTAAAGGATGCAGACCATAGCATAACGCGGTCTGCAAATAAACGAGACGACCAACTTTACACCCCATCGAAGCCCGAACCACATTGATGGATCCAAGAGCATTAGTCGTCACATCTTCGATCCATGCCTCGGGATCTTTGTAGGAGGCGGCCGCATGAAGAACTGCTTCAGGCTGAAAGTCTTGAAAAACACTTTCCACAAAGGACGCATCCGCAATGCTTCCCTCAAATACTTTCAGCTTAGGATGCGGCTTGAGATTATCGCGTCGTCCAGTCGCATAGTTGTCAATCACGACAACTTCGCAACCTTGAGCCAAAAGACGATCGGCTGTATTCGAACCAACGAACCCAGCCCCTCCAGTAATTAAGACTTTATTCATATTTTTTAACATTCGTTTGGTTGTAAGTTAAACAGAAACACTGATCGAAAATAGATAAATCATGCTTCTTGAGATGTTTTTTGATTTCATGGATAGCGACCTTCCTCGAAGGAGTGCATGGAGCCCTCTGATACCCTGAGACACAGCGCAGAGGCATCATAAAAATCTGCTAGACTCATCTATACCACCATGCAGCACATCTTTTTCGTGGGGTTTATGATTTCTCAAAGCACATAAAACGGATCGGATAAGGTTCAAGCGTCATCAGTTTCATTCCGATACGGATAATCGTGGATCCAATCAGTTTCACTTCGCCAAAACATTCTTTGATAAGTTCTTCATTCACCTACCGAAGATGGACATACTTGTATTTTTTATATTGCTCAATATATTCGCGGGTTTCGTAAACACCAAGATTTTGCATCCACGGAGCGGCGAGCAACAACCGTGCGCCTGGGCGGAGTATCCTCATCAAATGTTGAGAGACTTTTTTCACATCCTTGACATGCTCTATAACATCCGTGCAAATGACAGTGTCTGCAATTGCATCTGCGAGTGGCAAATCTTCAGCATTTGCCCTTATTTTAAGATCGACACCTTCCAAGACAGAAAGATATGTTCTTGCTATGTCAACTGCAATCTTCGTTTTCGCATTAAGTGACTTGATAATCATTCCATCAGCGCAACCGATATCAATCGTCACGCCACCCGGAATCGCCGCGATCTCACAGAGATTTCTCAACACATCCCTAACATCATCCAGCGTCATTCTCCTCTTCAAATCATCTCCAGCTACGACTTCGTAATTTTCTATGTAATCGTCTTCGACTACGATGTAATCCAAAATGTCGCCATCGCATTTTATTGGAGGTCGCATCAAAAAACTATTTGATTTTCCGCTTTTATTCATATCAATTTATTTTTCTCCTGATTCCACATCAAGTCTATACTGATTCTGCGAATAGCACGCAATCAATACATTCCCTGACGCAGCGTTGTCTCATTAGTTATCCAAACCTTCTATCTGACGCTTTTTAACTTACGCATTTCTATCGAGATGATCACCAAAAGTAGAAATCTTTTTTTCTCTTAAATAAATAAAAAAGCTGAAAATATATAATAGCGCAACTAAAACAACCCCAGCGATCTTTCCTGCAACCATGCCCGCAACACCAAAAGGACCAAGAACTAAGTAAATAATAAAAACTAACAAGGGATATCCCATGTTGAACACATAGAGAAAAGATATCTTCTTCTGAGAACTGATCACGGCATTAAAAATGCAAACAGGGCTCGCCACCGCCGTCGCAAGCCAAAGCCACTGGGCGTAATAAATTGATCCCCCATAGTTTGCACCAAAGAATTGCGGAATAACGAATGGAATCGCAAAATAGCCTCATTGGCCCCAATCCACACATCGTCACCGATCTGGATCGGCTCAGACACATTGCAATTCCAGCGCGGCGGCAGGATCGGATGCCCGCTCGTAACGATGCATGCACCGGCGGCGATCAAGACACGACTCCCAATACTGAGTCCGCCACCTCCACGAAGAATAACAAACTCTCCGATATCAACATTGTCGCCAAAAGAAATGTTTTCTGGGTTATAAACAACCAAAGGCATGCGCAGCCTGACATTTATCCCGCATCTTTTGGTTTTTTTCAAGATGCTGCCACCACGAAAATGATCGAGAACCTCACGGAACCGATCAGCATGCGCCAAGAATCGCACTATAATTCCAAAACCCATTGTTTCCTTTGCTATCTTTTGGAACAAATCAGCATAGCGTTCCGGCTGATAGCTTCTTGTTTGCTTACCAGTGGGTGCCGTTCTTTCAATTTTTTAAAATTCTGGCGAAAATCTCCTATGAGCGGAAGGTGCTTTTTTTTGCCCGAAGAAAGTTCAATTTTTGTTTTGAATCCGACAGTTTGACACATTTTCTCCATCTCGCAGATAGTATATCTCGGCCTAGTAAACTCATTGTCATACATCTGCATTGCAACATCTGTTTCGCAGGGACGGAACTGCTTCACATATCGCATAAATTCCGAGCGATTGACAATTCCATGCCCAAACGGAGTATCGAGCGTGCAGACGGAGTGCCCACCGCCAAAGCCATACCAGTGATCAAAAGAGTGAACCATGATCCCTCCACGCTTGAGAACACGATGCATCTCGGAAAGCGCGTGAGGGATATCCCATATGTGCTCGAGAACCGAGACGGAGTAAATCGCATCAAGCGAATCGGATTCATTTTCAATCTGCGTAGCATTCCCAACGACAGCAACGGGCTTTTCACTCAATTTTTCCTTGGACCGAAATATCCTCCTCAGCATTTCTGGCTTCTCATATGTAGTCCGGAGTGGATCGTCAGCAGTAAAATCCACTCCGATCGTGTTTTCCCAGCCCATCGTTCGCAGACAGCCAACGAGATACCCCATTCCAGATCCGACTTCTAGCACTCGACTTTTCTCTTGTTGCTTCAATCCTTCGCGCTTCAAATACCCATCAATCATCTGAGCGGCACTTTGATAGGAATAAAACATTCGATCGTAGGCTTCGGGTTTGAGGCGAGCCGCAATTATAGGCATGCCTGTTTCCTTGCACACATCAGGCAATACTTTTAACTCGTCGGGATACTGCGCGGCCAGATCATGAAGTGTTTTGGCAAACACTTTAGGCTCGGCGGGCCATGTTGTTCTGCTAGTTTCAAGTTCAGAGCAAAGCCTTTCCACCTCAGAATCCCTGACTAGATTTTCTCGTATTAGGAAAATGCCAGTCAAATACCAATTCCACCGCTTCCAGCCTCCTTTAACACTATTTCTATACTGATCATATACAAAAAGTTTTTCTCCAGAGTCCAAGAAAAACTCGCCAAAACAGCATCCAAGTTTCTTTTTTTCTTGCTTGTAATGATTGATGATTTTTTCAAAAAACATATCGTGTTTTGTATCGACGCAATTTAATTTGATGCCACCGCTCCAGAATTCGAAAAATTATGAATGGTTTTTAGGATGGATTTAGCCGCTTGACCTCCTCCGTAAGGAAATCCAGACTTGTGGGCTGTCCCACTAGATTTTTTGCATTGAGAAAAATCCATTGAGGTCAAATCTTGGAACGCACACCAAATCCTCTCTGCATCCGCCCCACAAAGTTGATTCACCCCCATCTCAAGGGTCTCAACCCACTCTGTTTCATTGCGCATAGTTATGCAAGGAACGCCGTAAAAAAACGCCTCCTTTTGCACACCCCCTGAATCGGTCAGAATGATTTTTGCAGCCTGCTCCAGAGCCACCATATCGAGAAAAGGAAGCGGTTCCAATAATCGAACATTTTTAAGAAGGCTGAGGAATCCTCTTTCTCTAAGGATGCGCCCAGTGCGAGGATGCAAAGGGAAAACAACTTGCATTTTCTCAGAAATCAAGCCGAGAGCCGTTGCAATTTCTTTGAGCCGATGAGGATCATCGGTGTTTTCTGCACGATGACATGTTGCGAGCGCAAATTCTCCCAGATGTATGGCGTGCTTTTGAAGCACAAGACTTTCCGATCGGGCTCGCTCTGCGTAAAATAATGCAGCATCATACATAACATCGCCGAAATTAAAAACCCCATTTTTCATCCCTTCCTTTGCAAGATTTTTTACTGCGGCCTCTGTCGGGCAAAACAAAAGCGAGGAAACTCGATCCGCAAGAATGCGATTCACTTCCTCCGGCATGTTCATATTAAAGGATCGCAGTCCTGCTTCGACATGGACGATCGGAATGTGAAGCTTTGCCGCTGCGAGCGCTCCTGCGAGGGTGGAGTTTGTATCACCATAGACTAAAACCCAATCAGGCTTTTCAGCAAGAACCACTTTTTCAAGAGCTTCCAACATTCGCCCCGTCATTGCGCCGTGTCCTCCGCCCGCAATTCCGAGATTGTAGTGCGGAACTGGTATCTCCAGATCATCAAAGAATACCTTCGACATGCTTTGATCAAAATGTTGCCCTGTGTGGACAATGATTTCCCGAAGATCGTGCGGATAATCGGAACGAATGACGCGAGACACTGTCGCCGCTTTAATAAACTGCGGTCGAGCACCAACAATGGTTAGAATACGCATAAGGGAGGGATGAATTATGGGTGCTATTCAGTTGAGCGTCGTCGGTTGGCAGTATTTCAAATTTCGGTTCTTCAGGTTTTTCCGTGGAAGAGCCATGGGGATAGATGGGGCATGAGATCAAGCTTACCGCAGTAAAAGAGAATACGGTAGCGCAGGCTTTTGAAGCAGCGAAAGCCCCGAGCATTGGAGATGATGGCGGCAATTCGGCTATTGAGTCCTTCGCTGGCGGCGTTGGTGATGGGATGGGTGCAATAGTTGAGCAACCCGGGCAGATGATCGGAAAGCATTTTGGCCACCTTGCGCACGGGATCAAGCCTGCTGAGCAGGGCCGACTTTTTCCATGCCTTGAAGAACTTCCGTGCTGCCTCGGGATAGCGGTAATTCCAGAAGGAGGCAAGCTCTCTTTGAGTGCCCAAGCCCGGCTGGTTTTCAATGCGGCTGCATAAAGTTTGCGGAAGCTGCGGGCATCGGTGCTTCGCAGGTCTTTAAATCCCCGCAACCAAAGGTATTTACTACCCTTGAGCCTTGTATCTCCCTTGGTCAACAACTGGCTGTTTTCCTTCCTTCGCACTTTGTCCACCGCCTCGTTGAGATATTTGGCAATATGGAACTTGTCATGGACCACCCGCGCATGGGGCAGGGCATCGGCAGCAGCCCGCATGTAAGCCGGCCACATGTCCATGGCAACTGCTTCAACCGCCTCTCGTTGCTCCGGGCTCAAGCTGGCCATGGCAGCATCAGCCGAGCTGCCATCCCGGCGCTCCATTACCTCCCATGCCCGTCTATCATCCAAGTCGCTTATCACCGTGGCGTAATGATGGCCTTGGCTGATGCTTTTTTCATCAATGCCCAAATGTTGGATTGGTTCCTTTTCGCGCCGCAATAACCCGCGCTCCACTGCACGCTTCATCACTCCATCGACCACATCCCAACTCAAATGCAAAAGCTCCGCTGCCTTGCTCACCGAGGAGGCCGACCGCAACACTTGGATCACCCATGCTTCCATCATGCGACTCAAACGGCTGTAGCGTTCGGCCCAAGGCACCCTGACGCAGGCCGTCTTGCCGTCGGGATAACTCCACCCTGGGCACCTGTGCGTGGATAACCGTCTCCAGTTGCATGGTGTCCAAGTGCCTCCATTTGCGCTCCTCATACCCATGGATAGGCAACTGCTGCCCATCCTCTGCCCATAAAGTCCCAGCCTTACACCCCAACCACATCCACCCGGCGCTTGGCCAAATCCATCTTCACGCTCTCCACCTTCCAGTGCTTGCACAGCCCAAGAACCTTTTCAAAGAATTTTGTGTCTTGCATCCATCCATTTTCACCCTCTCCTCATCAAAAATCCACGGAATTGTCGGAAGAGCCCAGATTTCAGGAGTGAGGGGAAGATTTGGGGGAATGTGATTTGCGCGGGCTAGACCAGCAGCGTTCGTGCTTTTATTTCATCGTAACTCTTCTTGCCAGTTTTCATACAATCCGGCAAGGGTTCTTCTTCACCGATATCTAGGCAACAAACTTTTCCAGCGCGGATCTCGTATCGAATCCCTGATTCGGGGCAGGCAGCTTTTCCTTCGGCATCGAATGCAAGAAGATGCCCGTGGCGACTCATCCACCCTTGTTGACGGCCAGGAACCCCCATAATGAGCGCATAATCGGGAACATCTTTTGACACAACAGCCCCGGCGGCAATAAAGCAATAGCGTCCGAGGGTCACGCCGCAGACAATCGTAGCATTTGCGCCAACGGTGGCCCCGCGACGAATCAGCGTTTTTTCATACAATGCCTTTCTATTCACCTGAGATCGGGGATTGGTCACATTGGTGAGAACGCAAGAAGGCCCCAAAAAAACATCATCTTCAATAACCACCCCGGAATAAATGGCCACATTATTCTGAACCTTGACTCGATCGCCCATGACTACCCCTTCCGCAACCATTGTATTCTGACCAAGAATACAATCCCTACCAATTACAGATTCACGACAAACATGGGAAAAATGCCAAATACGGGTG